>OODM01000179.1_pt1 | contig 54626 bp, 96 predicted proteins | sample 1671471 | NCBI WGS metagenome assembly OODM01 (sample SAMN06348160, study PRJEB24527) | human gut metagenome | biome: human gut; feature: ankylosing spondylitis patient; material: feces | host: Homo sapiens | place: China | collected 2015-10 | reverse complement strand
ATAGTATATTATAAATATATAAATTATATTAAACACATATAAAGCCGGTATGTAGATTATATATAAAACAAAAAAATATATTTAGGGTATTGACAGCATATAAATTTAAGTGTATAGTAAACGCATAAAATTTAATAACTTAGCTATTTAGCACTTGTAAGAGATATATAAACACATGTATAGAGTGTATATAAATGTATATCTTTGCAGGTGCTTTTTTATTTATATAGCAATACTGGAGGTGAGAAGATGGTAAAGGATGTAGAGCAAAACATAGATGTATTTGAAAATGATGTAGATAAATATTTACAGCTTTTTCTTGAAGAGCAAGGCATAGAAGACATGAGAAGCGAACCGCAAAACGTGTGGAGTTCTGCATTGATGTACATTCAAAAGCATGTATTTAAAAATAATAAAATGTTAAAAATGACTACACCACCAGAGGGTTATATAAACAACAACTATGACAACGAGCATAGCAATCTTAATAAGAGTAACTGTAATGCATATGACTTAGAGAAAGTAAAACGTATATGCGATATATATATATATGAGTGTATGCTATATGATAAAATACCTACGCAACAAGGGTTTATATATATGATAGGTATAACAGTAGATACTATATGCAGATGGAAAAAAGATAGTAATGTACTAAGTAAAGCGGGTTCAGAGTTTTTGCAAAATCTTTATGACAGTGAAGAGGAAGCGTTGATGTCTAAAGCGTTCTCACTCAGGAATCCGACCGGAGCACTTGCGGCACTCAATCATAAAAAGGGCTGGCGAGAGGATGGCAAGCTTCATGTACAGCAAGTTGAACAAAAGACAGCGGCAGAGCTTCCAAGACTTGATACAGTACCACAAGATGTGGCGGTTATTGAGGATAAAAACCACTAGATATGGTGGTCAACAAGTTCAAGTATTCGCTAAACTATACTTTTACGAATAGTTAAAGAAAATGACAGATTTTTGACATTTGCGAATATATGTTCACAACAGTAAAGCCGACAATCATTACGGCAGGGGGTGCCCCTCTGGTGAGCTTGAAAAAATCGACCCACTAAGTCCCTCAAATATCCTCAAAAACAAAAACCGGCTTTTCAGGAAAAGGAGTAGTCTATGAGAAAATACACTGTAAAAGAATTGTTTTTATTGAGACATAATGACATTCCGGTAAGGTTTATTTTTAAAAGTTTCCTACTGGTGCAAAATCATATAGTTGATTGGCATTTTCCGAAAGATGGCAGTAGTCCTAAGAAAGTATATATCGTCCTCAAAGGCAAGCATTTAGCAAGATTGGTATGAGGTGAATATGATAGCAGAGACTTTAAAAAGGTTATTTTGTAAGCATGAATGGAAATTAAAGCATTGCATTGCGATACAAGGAGAAAATGATAAAATTCCAGTCGGATATAAAGATGTTTGTGTTTGTAAAAAGTGCTTGAAAAAGCATGTTATAAAATATTGATAAGGCGGTGGATAGAATGACAAACAAAGAAAAGTATGCGAAAGATTTATACAGTATCTTTTTAAGCAGTTTTGGGGTGGATGAAGAAAATAAGCCTTTTCGGTGCGTTGAATCGTGTGGTGGACAATGCCAGTTTTATCACAACGAAATAACTTGTAAAACACTTGCAAAACAGTGGCTTGATGAAGAATATAAAACAGATTGGTCGAAAGTACCTGTCGATACACCGATACTTGTAAAAGACAGTGAATTTGCAGAATGGCGGCGTAGATACTTTGCAGAATATGAAAATGGAAAAGTTTTCGCGTGGGCTGATGGCTTAACTTCATGGAGTGCGAGAGGCGCTAACCGTGTGAGTTGGGAATATGCCCGATTATATGAAGATAATAAATAGAACTGAGGTGATAAAGTATGGCAATAAGAGCACCAACAATTTAAAGTGAAACATTTTTTGAAACTTGTTTAATATTTGTATTTTAATTCATATCTTTTGTACTTCATAAAAATATTACATATCACATCCGCAAGGCAATAACAGTCTTGCGGAATAATGGGGTATCGCCAAGAGGTTAAGGCATAGCACTTTGACTGCTACATCATGGGTTCAAATCCCATTACCCCAGTTTGGCAAGATATGCCATCTTTGTTTTTCTTCTTGCAAAATCGCGGAGAAAAACTCCTTTCCCACACTAGCGGAATGCTGTTAAGAGCCATCGCACGGCTCGGTGTGGTTGTTCGGGTGTCTATCCCACGATGCCCGAACTTACATACTTTTTCCGTACTGGACTAATGTAGTTCTATTACAACTTTCACACCCACCCATAACACACAGGTGCTTGCATACCATCTTAAAAGCCTATACAGAGGTGTATGCAACTTTGGCATATAGCTCAGTGGTAGAGCGACAGATTGTTAATCTGTGGGTCGCAGGTTCGATACCTGCTATGCCAGTTGGTGATGTTGTCAGTACACTCCTAGTGCGTTTATTATAGAAATGCAGGTGCTAATCAATATACCGGTTAAACTTAGCACAGGGAACTGAATTGAGCGGTTGTTATTCAAAAGATAGCGTTAACCGCTGACTAAAAGAACCTTACACTTAGGGCAGTGTGGAGTAAGTAAAAACGGAAACTGACCAGTTATGCAGATATGGTGTAATGGTATCACAGTAGCTTGCTAAGCTATCCAGCAGAAATGCTGTCAAGGTTCGAATCCTTGTGTCTGCGTTATGTCAACACTTGTGTAGAAACCAATGTCGGCAATGGAAGAACAGAAACTAGCTGTTGACATTATACTTTTACTCTCGACAAACATCAATAAGGATGGTTCGGGAACGGTATAACAAAGTCCGTATGAATTATACAAATATAGCAACAAAAATAATTCAATCCGTAAGTAGATGCTATGAACTTACGGTTTCGGATAGTAGCTTAATGGCAGAGCTTCCTCGGAGCCGAAAGTGTAAGAATAAGGATGGTGCACACGAATTATTCTGAGAAAAAGCAGAGTGGCAGAGGTTCGATTCCTCTCTATCCGGTTTATTTGGTCAGTGATATGCTGTTGGCTTAACTGGTGGTCTATGTCATGGCTGAATACAATACACGCCCACGCAAAAATACTAGTTACGACGCGGGTGGTAGATGTGTGGCGGAATGGGTAAACGCTATGAAATGTCTATTGCAAAACGCAATACAGAGAAAGTATTTCTCAGGGGACATTATGAGAAAGTAAGTCTTTCATGTGTGGTTCAAATCCACACCACATCTACTTATCCTCAAAACTATCGAGGATAGCTGATAAACAGGCTTTTTAAACTTCCTCATGACAATATGAAGAAGAGTAGACAGATGGTGTTTTGCCCGGTTCAATTCCGGACTACTCTTTATTGAATGAAACTTGAAATGATTAAAAAGGAGTAAAAGATGGATAATTTGGAACAACATAAAATACTTTTACAACAGATACATAATACATATGTCAAGAAAAATCATGATTATGGCGATAGCTTTAGTCGTTCATTTAAGAAATATGGACTTGTAGCGGCTATGGTTCGCATGGAAGATAAATGGAACAGACTTGATAATATGGCATTAGGAGCAGAACAGAAAGTTGCTGACGAAACTATAAGAGATACACTACTAGACCTTGCTGGATATTGCGTTATGACAACGATGGAACTGGACAGAGAGAAAGATAACGCAAATCAAAAGGCATTTGAAGAACAGGTTCGGGATGAATATGCCGAAGTTTTTGGAGAAAATAACGAGAACGAAAATGAAGAAACAGATACTTCTAATAAAACATCAGCGGAAAAGAGTTCTATTGATGTAGGCAAGGTAATGGCTTTGCATAATGCCAAATGGTCGCAAGCAAAAATTGCTGACGAAATGGGATGCTCGCAGGGGCGGATTTCGCAGATTATTAGGGCGTATAAATAGACTGATAGGAGGGACAACAATGAATAAAGAACTATTGAACCAAGCAAATATTTTGATGCATGACATTGAAACCATATCGAAGAATGTTGATGAGAGAGAAAATAGTCATCATTGGATTACAGTAACAACGCCGAAACATCAAGATAGTTGTTATTCATACAGGTTTATGGATGAATTAACTGAGTGGATGAAAAAGAAAAAAGAAGAATATGAAAAAGAATTTGAACAATTGAAATGAAATTAGTATGCAAGATTATTAAAGAATACAAACAGTGAGGTAAATAATGGGTTTTGAAGAATTAACAAGAAAAATAACTGACGCAAAAGATAAAGAAATGGCTATGGAATTTACAAACACTATTGGTAAATTATTAAAAGAAAACGGAGTGACAGTACATTGTTTAGAATGTGAACAAAATAGTATAGTTGGAAACTTGCTTGAGGGAAGATATGGAGTTGTTTTTGATAAGCTAGATTTTACGGAGCATGACAAAAAGTTTATAGATGAAATCGAGTGCTGGAAGAAAAAATGCAGTGATTTAAGTAACTACAACAAACAATTAAAATATGACTTGGAAAAATGTGAAAATAAGAAAAACGAAAACAAAGAGTTTCCGTTTGACCCACTAGAAGTTGTCGATATGCTCATCAATGAAACATATGAACACGGCATTCCGTTTACAGGGAGAATAACCGAAAGTAACAAGTATGGAATTGACGAGTTAGAACAGATTGCTGAGCATTTGCTTGTGTATTGTAAATACAACAAAGAGGAATGATGAATATGTGTAAGTTTTGTAATAATAAAGCTAAACCTATAATTTTAAATGTAGAACAAGACGGCATAATGAACGAGAAAATACAAGTTTTTCAAGCTACAATAAAAGGCGATGAATTGATGTTTGAAATAGTTTCTAATCACTTATTAGATTACTTTAATCTTACAACATTAAAAAAGCAAATATCTTATTGCCCTATGTGTGGCAAAAAACTGAGCGAGGACTAAGTATGTGTGAATTTTGTGACAAATATCATTCACAAAAAGGAATGATAACGGGAAAAGAAATTGCAATCAATAAATGCAAAACAGAAACGGATTTGAAAGATTGCCAAGTATATCTTCATGGCGAAGATAATCCGTCAATCATTATTTGGGGCAAGAACGGAATAGCGAGAGGATATCTTGAGATTGTGTTTTGCCCTATCTGCGGTAGAAAGCTGGTGAAAGAATGAAGCCATTAGAAGAAATATTTTTTAGAGCTTGCGTGAATGAGCAAAAAAGAAAATTGCGTTCGAGCGACCGTGAATTGAGCATAAGAACTATTGGAAATATTTTTGAAAGGCTTGGGTTCTCATACAAGCAGTTAATGTATTATGTCAGAAAGTGGTGCGACAAGGGATTTTATGATTACGGAGTAACACTTGACTTGGGATGGTTTGAATTTGGCAAGCTGACCGGAGAATATAAACAGATTTATGATTCTATGACAGGTACGGACAGATGGAAAGATGGGGAGCTGGCAAGTTATATTGTTAACAATTCTTTTAATCGAGAGAGGATAACTAATTTTGCGTTGAGAGAGATACAGCCACATAAAATAGGTGGTAGAAACGGTGAAACTATAGATTGTTCCACTTTAGAAGATGAACCTGTTATTGTAGCAGATAATGAAGCAGACAGGCAAGCGTTAAGAGATTGCTTTAAGGGGTGAATAGAAATGAAAACACTGATTAGATTTATTAAAAATCTAAAATCGTTTTATCAGTTTTATAAAGATTATGAGTATAACGGCGATGATTGCGAATTTATTATCAAAAACTATCAAGAAGTATTGTGTAGCCGAACGAAAACAATGAGCAAACCGACTTATTATGCGAGTGCTGTTATTGATGAAATAGATAAGTGGTATGAAGATTCATGGAAATCCATGTACAAATGCGAGCCTATTGAAGTTACAAAAGAAAAAATCAAGATAATATCCGATGGCAAAACCGCACAAATATTTATTGACGGTGAAAAAGTAAGATGTACGGACATGGAGTTACATTTTATCGGTCATTCAAACCAAAGCCCAATGATTAAAGTTAATGCACGATGGCATAAAACGGATGAAAACGGAAATACAATTCTGAATGAGGACAAAACCGCCATATTAACAGAGGGCATTAAAATAAATTGCTGATTATCAGCGGAAAGGAAACCAAATGGACGAAATGAAATTCGGAATGAAAATTGCCTATCAAGGAGTAAAAGAAGAAATGGAAACAATAGTTGCAGAACTTGCAAGAAAAGAAATTGAAAAGCCAAAAGGCTTTAGTGCATTGGAGCAGTTTATAAAAGACAGACTTTCAGAATGCGAATAAAAACAATAATAGCTGATTATCAACAGAAAGGGGAACATATTATGGCTGATTTGAAAATATTTACAGAAAATATAGAACATGAAGCATTAAATCAGATATATACGCTTGTAAAACAGCCAGCATTTTCGGATTGTAAGATAAGAATTATGCCAGATGTTCATGCAGGAGCAGGGTGTGTTATCGGGTTTACTGCTGATTTAGGAGAAAAAGTAATACCGAACATTGTTGGAGTTGACATAGGCTGTGGGATGCTTACTACAAACTTGGGGAATATTGATATTGATTTTGAGAGATTAGATAACGTCATTAGAAAATATGTTCCAAGTGGTAGAAAAGTTCATGAAGAAGAAAACTTATCTGTTGCAAGTGATATTATTGAAAAATTGCATTGCAAGGAACAGTTGAAAAATATAAATTGGCTGAAAAGAAGTTGTGGCACGCTGGGAGGCGGCAATCATTTTATCGAAGTTGATAGCGATAGCAAGAATAATAAATATCTTATTATTCATTCGGGAAGCAGGAATGTCGGAAAGCAAGTTGCAGAAATATATCAGCAAATGGCGATTGACGATATTTCGGGAAAATCAAACTTTAAACAAGATAGCAAGAAATTGATTGCTGAATACAAAAAATGTAAAAGAGAAAGAGAAATCAGCAAGGCTATCAAAGAATTAAAGCAGTCCTACGAAGCAAATACAACTAAAATCCCTAGAGAGTTATCATATCTTGTTGGAAAACATAGAGAAATGTATTTGCACGATATGAAATTATGTCAAGAGTTTGCGAAAATTAACAGAAGAGCCATTCAGAGCATTATTTGTTACTATATGGGTTGGAAAGTTACAAAAGAAACGGAACGATTTCAAACAATTCACAACTACATTGAACACAATACAAATATTGTTCGTAAAGGTGCTATTTCTGCAAAAACAGGCGAAAAGGTACTAATACCAATAAACATGCGTGACGGTTGCATTTTGGGAATTGGCAAAGGAAATGAAGATTGGAATTATTCAGCACCGCATGGAGCAGGGCGAACAATGAGCAGGTCAAAAGCAAAAGAAAGCATTTTGCTAGAAGAGTATCAAAAAGCAATGGATGGAATATTTACAACATCTGTAAATACATCCACGATTGATGAAAGTCCTATGGCATATAAAACAATGGATGAAATAATTGGAAATATAAAAGATACTGTTGAAATAGTTGACATTATAAAACCGATTTACAATTTCAAAGCAAACGAATAAAAACAATTACCGGCTAACAAATGGAGTTAGTCGCTAACCTAGAAAAATTATAGGCAGAGGTCTATAAGCACCTTTGCTAGAAAGCGAGGTGCTTCTTTTTTGGCATCTAAATATCTTAAAGAAACAGTTCAAAGTTATGAAAATTACATAGAGAAAAAAGGCGTTGATGAACAGGTAATAGACGCATATATACAAGCCGTAGCGGTTGCCTTGAGGACGGAGCATGACGTTGATTATGGATTGAAAATATCCGCAAGGGCGAAACAACTTATAGCAAGCTATGTCAAGCAACATACAGGTGGCAGAGTTGCAGACCTAGAAGTGTATGCTGCGGAACACGATACGACATACAAGATGCTTCAACAATTCTATGACGTTTTGATGTATGAATCAGCCTATCTTGTGGATAGCTTTTTTTATTACATTGAAATTGACGAAAAAGACCCATATAAAAGATTTTACTTTCCGAGATATAAAGTGTTACAACCTGTAGTCGGAGCATACCAGGAGATTTATGATGGAAAATTAGATTTTCTGTCTGTGTCACAGCCAAAGAGAACAGGGAAAACAACCGGCGGTCTGAAATTGGCACAGATGATGGGCGGAAGAGACCCAGACGGAAGTATATTCGGTGTTGGAAAAGGTGAAGGACTTGTTAAGCGATTTTATGGCGGCCTGTTGCAAGGTTTTGAAACAGAAAGCACGTACAATAGATTCTTAAGTGTTTTCCCGGAAGCGACAAAGATAGGCGAAAAGGATTATAAAAGTGCTGAAAATCTATCAATCGACCTTAAGAGCAAAAATATCTTCCCAACGTTTACCTGTAGACCGATTGATGGTGCAATCGTAGGATGCACCGAAGCAAATGTACTTGTCTATATTGATGATTGCGTTAAAAACCATGAGGAAGCACGAAATAGAGATAGGTTAGAGTTTCTTTGCGAGAAAGTAACAGATGATGTTCTTGGTAGACGATTAGAGGGAACACCTATTATCATACAGGGAACGAAATACAGCTTGTACGACCCGATTACGGCTTTACAAAATAAAGCTGATGAATTGGAGTGGAGATGGAAAGAGGTTGCGATTCCGGCACTTGACCCAATCACAGATGAAAGCAACTGGGAAATATACCGCAAGGATAAAAAGGGCTTGCGAAAGATATTTACAACCGGTTACTACCAAAAGGAAAGAAAACTTGTTTCGGAAGAAACGTGGGCGGCAGAGTTTCAACAAGAGCCATTTGAAGCAAAAGGTCGTATGTTTTCAGAAAAAGAACTTAATTACTTTGAGGAACTACCAGTTGACAGAGAACCAGACGCTATTATGGCAGCTTGTGATAGTGCAGATAAAGGAGAAGATAGCTGTTCAATGCCGATTGGCTATGTGTATGGCAACGAGGTTTATATCGTAGATGTAGTATTCGATAACGCCGGAACACAATTCACTAAGCCGGAATGTGCCAATATGCTTATTAAACACAACGTTAAGACGGTTACATTTGAAAGTAACAGCGCAGGAGAGTACTTTGGGCGTGATGTAATGGATATCGTTAAAAATAGGGGTGGCAGATGTAGCGCAAGATTTAAATTTAATTGTTCAAACAAAATAACCCGAATGGAAAACGCAAGAGACAATATCATTCGAGATTATTATTTCCGTGATTTTAAGAAAATGGACAGACAGAGCCAATATTACAAGTTTATGAAAGAACTTACGACCATGACAAGAAGTGGAAAAGTAACGCATGACGATGCACCAGACAGTATTGCATTGTTTGAAAATGAAATGAGAACTGGAACTGTAGCAAAATGTGAAGCTGCTATAAACCCATTTAGGAGGTGTTAGTTATGACGACAAAAGACTATCTTAATCAAATCAATAGATTAAATATGCTGATAAATAATAAATTACTGGAAATTTCACAGTTTAAAGAACTATCTTGTAGCATTTCAGCAGTTAAAAACGATGAAAAAGTAATGACAACGCCTAATCAAGACCCAATCGGGACAAGCATAGCAAAATTGGACTATATGGAACGAAAACTTGATAATATGATAGACGATTATGTTGACAAGAAAAACTATATTATATCTCAAATTCAAAATATAGAAAATGATGATTACTATGAGATTTTATTTGCAAGATACATTGAAAAACTCACTTTTGAAAAAATAGCAAATAAGACAGGATGGTGCTGGCGACAAGTTCACAGAATACATTCAAAAGCATTAAAAGAATTTGAAGAAAAATACGGCAATGAATATTTATAAAGTTGTCATAGAATGTCACATAGGAAATGTGATATTATTATAATTGTAAAAATATTCATATAATACTTCTTTTCGGTGCGTATCACTTTTTAACAGGTGGTACGCATTTTTTACGGAGAAAAACAGAATGAAAAGTAAAATGATATATTGTCCTCAGTGTAGAAGAAAAGTTGCTACATATGATGGGCGAGCAACGATAAATAAAATTGCAAAATGCAAAAAATGTGATTTGCAAGTTATTTATGATGTTGCAAGAGATGAAACAACAGTTAAGCCGTTGCCAAAAAGAGAAACATCTAGCGGTGCTGTTTTATATTAGGAGGGAATATGCGAAATACAAGACCTCTGAGAGATATTATAAAAGGGAATTACGGTAGAAAAGTATTATATACTACTGCGGAGACAATAACACAGGACAACATATTAAAGGTTGTCGGCGATGTTATCGGAAATTTCTATTATAACAAAACAATAATAGATTATTTGTGGCGATATTACAAAGGCGACCAACCGGTGTTGTACAGAACAAAAGTTGCAAATGATGATATTATAAACAAAATTATAGAAAATCATGCATATGAGATAGTGCAATTCAAAGTCGGACAAACCTATGGGGAGCCGGTACAGTTTGTGAGTAGAAAAGATGATGATGCGGTAAATAATGCCGTTGATGAACTTAACGACTATATGTCAGATGCAAATAAACAAGAAAAAGACATTAAGTCGGGTGAATGGCAGTCGGCAACAGGAACATCATTCAAAGCGTTACAGTTTTCAGATGGCGACATACCATTCAGAATTGTGTGTCCTACACCCATGAGTACTTTTATTATTTACAATGAAAGCACAGAAGAACCTATGGTTGCGGTACAAGAATTAAAAGATTTTGAGGGCAACTATTATAAGTTGTGCTACACAAATACAAACTCATGTATTATTAGAGACGGTGTTGTGTCTGACTGGAAACTACATGGTTTTGGCAGTATTCCTATTGTGGAATTTCCGAATAACCACGAAAGATTGTCTGACATTGAAATTGTTATTGATATGTTAGATGCGATTAACAATATGCAGTCTAACAGAATGGATGGAGTTGAACAGTTTGTTCAGTATTGGGTTAAGTTTATAAATTGCGAGATTGACGAAGAAACATTTGCAAAAATGAAAGAAAGCCATGCACTTGCGGTCAAGTCGGTCAATAAAGACAACAAATCAGATGTTGACATTATGACGCAAGAACTTAATCAAACACAATGTCAAGTTGCAAAAGATGATTTATGGGAAAATGCACAAGGTGTTCTTGCTATGCCAACAAGGGAAAATCAAAATTCCGGGGGCGACACGCAGGGTGCCGTATCTCTTCGAGCAGGATGGGACTTTTCTAAAACTAGAGCAAAGTTAAAAGACCCGATTGTTAAGTCGTCAGAAAAACGGCTTGCTAAAGTAGCTTTAAATATTATTCGTATAAAAGACCACGATTTAGGTATAACATTAAGAGATTTTGATGTGCAGATAAATCACAGTCCACAGGATAATATGTACACTAAGGCTCAGACATTGTTACAGCTTTTACAGTGCGGCATACATCCGCTTATAGCAATAAAAACTGTAGGATTGTGGGGAGATGCAGAAAAGACATTCTTACTATCACAGCCATACATTGATAATTTATGGAAAACTATTGATGATGTAGAAGCACAAGAGCAGAAAGCACAAGAAATAATGCAACAAATGAACAGTAACAATGAAGTAAATAATAATAATAACAAAAATGAAGCAGTTATCGAGTAATTGGTAGCTGTTTTTATTTTATAAATTTTGCAGTCATGCGGTAAATGACAGAAAAAACTCGGCAGGGGCAACCTGCGGTAACAAAAGCGTGAGTTTAACGGAGGTAATTTATGACAAGAGAACAGGCAAAACAAAATCTTATTTCTATTGGAGTTGCAGAACCGACAGACGAACAGATAAGCAGTTATCTTAATCAGGTTAATGGCGAAACCCAAAAAGAAAAAGACAAAGCAAATCAGTATAAAGCAAAGGCTGATAAGGCTGACGAGTTGCAAACACAGCTTGATGAAATTGAAGCAGGAAATCTTACAGAAGTTGAAAAAGTAAATAAAGATTTAGAAGCGGCTAATAATTTGATTGCAAAGCTACAGAAAGATAATGCGGTCAGAGACCAAAGAGAAGCCGCCATGACTAATTTTAAGATTACTGCTGAACAGGCAAAGGCAGTTGTTAAAGACGATGGAAGTCTTGACTATACCGAACTTGGCAAGATTATGTCCGAAAAAGAAACCGCTGCGGCACAGGCTAAGGAACAGGAAATTGCAAACAATACGACAAATCCGGGCGGTAGCAGTGCAGGCAGTGATAAAGGAACTGAAAAACCGGCAGATGTTGAAAATGCCGAAAAGATAACTTTCGGAGAAGCATCAGTCAACAATGAAGCAAAAAATCAATATGTTTTGTAGGAGGTAAAACATGGGAAAACCTATTGAAAGAGATTTCACACAAAGTAAAGGAATTTTGAAATTTTTCCCTTATGAGGGAGCGGCTTGTATTGTGCCACAGTCAATGGCATCCGTAGCAGACGCAAACGGACAGAAAATCGTTAAAGCTGGAACACCATTTCCTAGCAATGATAAGGATTGCGTAGGTTATCTGCTTAAAGATGTAGATGTAACGCAGGGTGATGCACCGGGAACATATGTATATCAGGGAACTATCGACTGGGAAAAAGTGACGGGACTTTCAATCGCGGATGCGGCTAGAAAGGCAACACCTAGAGTAACTTTTTACGGTGCAAGAGCATTAGCAGGCGAATAATAGGAGGTAAATAGAACTATGGCAGCATTACCATTAGCAGAAGCATTTACGGCGAGAAGTCTTGGCGTAATGTGGAATAACTACGAAAAAACATTAGGTTCTGCCCCTTATCTTGGCAGACAGAAGTTCGGAACAAGAAAACAGAATTCACTTGACCTTAGATTTATCAAGGGTAAAAGTGGACTTCCAGTATCGTTAAAGGCATCTAACTTTGACGCACAGGCAGAGTTAAGAGATGTAGGTGGTTTCTCTGATATTCAGAACGAAATGCCGTTTTATCGTGAATCGTACATGGTTACAGAAAAAGAGGAACAGGAGTACGCAAACTATCAAAATGCCGAAAACTCCAATCTTGCAAATCAGGTACTTAGAGAAATCAGCAAGAAACCTATGAATCTTATTGAGGGAGCGTTAGTAGTCCCTGAGCGTCAGATTTGGAACTTATTAGCACCGACAGATGGTGTTCCAAAAATTCCGGTTACGATTGGCGGAAAGAGCTACAATGTTGAATATACATCAGACAGCGGAGTGGAACATAAAAAAGACCACTTTATCGAAATAAAAACGGCAACGGACAAATGGGATGCCCCAACAACGGCAACACCGCTGGACGACCTTATACAGGCAAGAAGAACATTTGCAAAGAAAACAGGTTATTCATTAACAAGATTTACTATGAATACAGAAACATTTGAAAAACTTCTTGAAGCAGAGGACACAAAGAAACAGGTGCTTGGTATTGCGGCATATCAGGGTGGCATCAGAGTACAGCAAGGACAGGTTGTTGATTATCTGAAAGGCTATGGCATTGAGATTGAAGTTTACGACAAACTTTACATCGACCCAGCAGACGGTCAGACAAAATATTTTGTACCAACTGGTGTTATTTGTGCTCAATCGGGCGGTGTGTACCTCGGAGACTATGTGTTTGGCAGAACTCCTGAGGAAAGAAGTGGAAGTCTTACAGACGGAAATCTTTCTATTGTAGAAACTGGTATCGCTGTTTACACATATGCTACAAATCATCCTATCAATACTCATTGTGTAGTATCTATGATTGGACTGCCTACGTTTGAGGGCATGGACAGTGTTGTAGTAATGAAAGTAATGTAGGAGGTGCTACATGAAAGCAACACACACTATTAAGTACAATGGAAAATGGTATAACGCAGGTCAAGAAGTTCCCGAAGATAAACAGGGGGCTTCTTTTGCTTATACCAAAACGGACATAAATCGTATGAGCACTGCCGACTTACAGGCACTTGCATCTGAAAACGGAATTGTAGATGCTGACAGTTTTAGCGGTGCTGATTTGAAAAGTATGTTAATCGAGAAATTTAATTTGTAGGAGGTAATAATATGGAATTAAAAGACACAGTCGAGATGATGAACAGTGCAGATTATAAAGAAAGATTTAAGGCTGAATATAACCAGCTTGCAATTAGATACAAAGGTCTGAAATCAATGCTTGATAAGTGGGACAATGGAACTTTACAGTTTAAACCTACTTGCCCGAGAAGCACATATAATATGCAGATTAAAGCAATGGTAGATTATCTTGCAGTTCTTGAAGCAAGAGCAGTGATGGAAAACGTAGATTTGTAGGAGGTGTCTGTATGGAATTGAACAAAGCAGAATATACGATTTTAGCACAAGTAAAAATCAGACTTAAACAATTTCATATAGAGACTGTCACAAATGAAGATGATACAACAAAAGATGTAGTTGTGTTCGACAACAAAGAAGATGATTTGCTCATTGAACAGCTTATTAAACAGGCTACAGAAGATGTTAAAAACAGGAGAAATTACCCCGACAGCTACACGGAAGAAATGATAACAGAGGACTTGAAACAGTTTGAGGGAGTTATCGTAAATCTTGTTGTGTACGACCATTCACAGGCTGGTGAAGAATTTATGGCGAGTTTCGGTGAAAATGGTGTAAGTCGAACATGGAAAGACAGAGACAGCTTATTTGTCGGGGTATTCCCTTTTGTAAAAATGTTATAAATATTAAAAAGAAGATTGTGCGTTACCATATTCGTGAGTTTACGAAAATGGTAGCAGGCGGCACACAGTAAGGGTGGTGGGCAGTGTGCCAAATTATAGAAAGGCGGTATAGGATGCAAATAGAAGTTGCAATTCTTATAAGTGTCATATCCGTTACTTTTTCCGTCTATTTTGGATTAAAAAACAACAAACGGACAGATACAAAAGAAATCGAAGAACGGGTCAAAGAAAACACCCGTATCAATATGAAGTTAGATAGTATCTTGGAACTAATTAACGAATTAAAAAGCGAGCGTTCAGAAATGCGAAAAGAATTAGCAGACCATGAAAGTAGAATTACAAAGGTTGAACAAAGTACAAGTTCAGCACACCATAGGCTTGATGGTTTGGAAGTTCGTATAAACGATGAAAAGGAGTGATTGTTTTATGAGAGATTGGAAACAGTGGACTAAGGCGGCGGCAGTTAGAGCAATTAAAACAGTTGCACAAACAGCGGTCGGAGTTATCGGTGCAAGCACTGTTGTAAGTTCGGTCGATTGGAAAGTGGTTGTTTCGTCAGCGGTTCTTGCAGGAGTTGTAAGTATTTTAACATCTGTAGCAGGGCTTCCCGAGGTAGAAACAAATGCTTGATATAAACAAGCAGTCAATGAAGTATTCACAGCAAGGGGCACGCATCACAATTTACGAAAGAGACGATGGGGGCAATATCCTTTATGAGGGCTATACTGATAGCGATGGAAACTTTGTTCCTTATCTTGATGATGATGGAAATAAAATTCCTAAAATTATCGAGGAAAAAGTCGGTTTTTCAAAACCTGCCGATTTTAGAGCAAATATAGCATTTAGCGGCGGCGAAGCTAAAACAGAAGAGTTCGGCTTTGATGCCGCCGACTATGACGCAATAATGTTGACAGATAAAAATGAGTTCCCTTTAAAAAAAGGTGACTTAATATGGCTTGATAGTGAAGTGACTTACATTGACGAAGATACAGAAACAGTTGACGAAACATCGGCAGATTTTACTATAGTTGGAGTTAAACCGGCTTTAAAGTCAACAAAATATGTGCTTAAAGCAGTTGTAAAGTAGGTGTTTTATGGCAAAGCAAACAATAACACTGGGCTTGTCTCAAAAGTCTGTAGAAAAGGCTTTAAAACAGCTTAGGCAGTACAAACAATGGCTTAGAAACAAAACTACAGAACTTGTAAAGGCACTTGCGGAAATTGGCATACCTGTTATAGAAACAAGTGTCGCTGACGCAAGTTATACATTTGACAGCAAAGGGGTTAGGAGTGGTTCTAACACTGAACATTATACCTATGTAAAACTTAATAATTTTGGAAGTTATTCACAGGCAAATCTTGTTGTCGAGGGTGAAGAAATTCTTTTTATTGAGTTTGGAGCTGGTGTTTATTACAACGGCGAAGCAGGAACAAGTCCACATCCAAAAGGACAGGAATTTGGCTTTTTGATTGGCTCATACGGTGTCGGTCATGGTGTTCAGAAAGTGTGGGGATATTATGACGAAACAGGAGCACTTGTAATGACGCATGGTGTTGAAGCAACAATGCCTGTTTTAAAGGCATATGAAAAGATTATAGCTGATTATGTATCAGTAGCAAGGAGAGTATTTGGAAATGGATAAATCAAGTTTATGGGCTTTAGAATTTAAAAATACTCTTTATAGCTTGTTTTCATACAACCTAAAAAAAGAGTATGGAACAAAATATAAAAACCTTAATATTACACAAGATGAAGAATTAGAGGGAGTAGCGGTGTTTCCTACAGTGTTATTTCAACAAATTTCATTTACAGAAGTAGGCAAAACACTTGACGGACAGTTAATAAACGCAATACGACCTATTTTTCAGATAACAATAACATTTAAAGGAAATAGAAGTGATTTAGAAAATATAGCGGCATATGCCGTTTTATTTTTTAAAGATAAAAGATTTGAAGTAACAAGCATCGTCTATGGTATTTCAAACAAAGTCAGGTCGGCAACTTTCAGAGTATCAAGGGTAGTTGCGGCAAATGACAGATTGTAACTTATTGACCGGACATTTATTAGAAATGTTCGCTAACTGCATAAAATTAGCAGAAGAAAGTGAGGTAAATATGGCAGCAGCCGGAATTTCGACACTCGGTATTACTTTTGGTTATGGTGTAGAAGCGACAGCCGGAGAAAAGCCGACAGCTTTTAAACAGCTTACAAGAATAAATGCAATCGGCGGTATCAATATTGAGCCGGAGCAAATAGACGCATCAGCACTTGAAGATTACACGACAAAATATGTCAAAGGTCGTGCCGATACTGGTGGGTCTTTTGCAGTAACGGTAAACTTTACAGATGATACCGTAAAAGAGTGGGAAGCCCTTATAAAAGCGTATAAAGCGTTGGATGGTGGAAAACAGATGTGGTTTGAAACTATCATTCCGGGCATTACTAAAGCGTTATTTGTTATCGCAGAGCCGCCGGAAAGCATCCCTCAGCCGGAAATCGGGCAGAATGAACTCTTAACAGTTGAGATGAACTTGACTATTGTTGAGAAAAAAGACCCTGATACAAAGGTAGACTTTACACCGGGGGAATAAAAAGCTATTCGGCTGAGACAAAGGCTGTGTCGGATAGCAAATCTAAAACAGCCGACTACTCATACGATAAAGATGAAACAATTTAAAAATAGCAAAATTGATTAAATGATTAAAAATGGGGCGGTCTTAGGACTGCCCCCTTTCTTACAAAAAAGTAAGAGAAAGGGAAAATAATATGTTTAAAATTTTAAATATCGGTAACAAAGAATACAAACTTGAATACTCTCTTGAAGCATCACTTTATCCTGAGAGCACAGAAAGACTTTTAGAGTTTATGTCTGGAACGGACTTAGAAGATGAAAACGGAAAAATTAAAAGCATTATTAAAAGTATGTCAAATGTACCTCAGACAACATTACATATGTTCTATGCAGGGCTGTTAGAACATCATGGAAATACTGAAAATGGTGACGGTACAGTTACATCACTTAGTGATGCAAAGGCACTGTTAAAACAGTATATTGCTGAAAATAAATCAAACTTTTATTCAGTCATGGAAATGATATTGGAGCAGATGGGTGAAGATGGTTTTTTAGAACTGATAGGTCTGAACGAGATGTTACAGACAGAGGAAGAAACACCGAAGAAAGCACCGAAAGTTCCACAAGACCATTTGAAGAAAAAATAAGTTTCAAAGATAATATAGAAAAAAATATCTTGCCTAGTGCTATAAAGGCAGGATTGACATATAAACAAGCTATGCACATGACGCCGAAAGCCATAGAAATGCACATAAAGGCATATACAGAAAGAGAGCAAGAGAAAATAAAGGTATCTGAATATCTTTCATGGTTAAACGGATATTATGTTGTCGAAGCAATAGCTTGTACTTTTGGGAAAGGAAGATACCCTAAAAATCCTTTACAGGAAAATAATAATAATGAGAACGGCGAAAAGCCGAAATCAGAATTGCAGAAGCAAAGAGAATTATTTGCGGCAAGATTATTTGCTACATTTGCTAATGCAGAATTAGATAAAATAGAAAAAGAGGAATAGCAATTTTATTTGCCGTTCCTCTTTTATTTTTGAGGTGAAAACAAAATGAAAATGATTAAGAAAAACGCAAAAAGCATTAGCTATGGCGGTAAGCGCAGCTTAAACAACATAAAGTATATTGTCATACATTATACAGGAAATAAAGGCGATACAGCACTGAATAATCTTGATTACTTTGCCAATGGCAATACAAGACAGGCAGGAGCACATTTTTTTGTTGATAAGGCAGGTAAGATAGGTAAATCAATAGCGATGAGCCGTACAGCATGGGCGGTAGGCGGTGACCACAGAAGCGGAAGAAAAGGCGAAGCGGCTTATTTTGGCAAATGTACAAATGCAAATTCGGTATCTATTGAATTGTGTGATATGTGCGTAAAGACAAATTGGGAACAGATGCTTGCGACAAGAAAACTTGTTAAATACATTCAGAGTAAATGTCCAAACGCAAAAACAGTTATAAGACACTGGGATGTAAACGGTAAAGAATGTCCTGCACCTTTTGTTGGCACAAGTAACGAAAAGTGGATTGAATTTAAACGCTTTATAACAGCAGGATATAAATTCAAAGCAAGAGTTACTAAAAATGCTACTTTGAGAAGTTCGGCAAAAATTTCAGCAACAAACAAAAAAGGAACTGTCAAAAAGGAAAGTGTAGTAAACATTGTAAAAATGCAAAATAACTTCGGTCTTACAAACGATGGTTATTGGGTGACACTTAATAAATTAAAAGAGATATAGAATGAGGTGATTTGATGGAATTAGATAGCTTGGAATTAAAAGTATCGGCAGAAGCACAGTCAGCAGAAAAAGCACTTGACAGTCTTATAAGCAAATTGCAGAGCTTTTCAAAAACTTTAGGCGGTATAAACACTACTTCCATCAGCAAAAACCTTGAAAATCTTGCTAAAGTCGGCGGCTTAAAAACTGTCACTAAAGAGGTAGAGGACTTAGGAAAAACTGTAGACAATGTCGGTAAGAAGAAAACAAAGACTGAGGTTAAAGTCGATGTTAAGCAAGGGTTAGAAGCTATTGCCGAATTACAGAAACGATTTGAAAATGCAGACAAAGATATAAGATTTACTGGGTCAACAAAACAACTTGAAAAGCAATACGACAGATTATCTAACAGTCTTTCAAAACTCTTTGCAAAAGAAAACGCAGCACTTGATTTAGGCAAAGCAAGTACAGGTGATGAAAAGTTCGTTAGATTAGAGCGTAACATACAGTCAACCATAAACCAACTTGACACACTTAAATCTAAAATTACAGAAGTTCAAAAAGCAGAACAGGCAAGCAAGGCACAATTTTTTGAAAGAGAAAATGCAAAGGCAAATCAAGAAAACAAAACTGCAATGATGATACCGCCTGAGAGTGAAATGAAAAAGGCGGCTGAAACATATCAAAAAAATATGGAAAAAATATCATCAGACACATTGCCTAAACACACAGGTTGGGATAGTCAAGCAGAACTTCTTAAAGCATTAAAACAGTCTCGAGAGGGAACTACTGGAGCATTAGAGGGATATGACGAAAGAATAAAGAAAGCCACAGCCGACCTTAAAGCAGTCGAAAAAAGTGGTAAGGGCATGGGTACTGAGGAATGGAATAATGCTAGTATTGCATTGCGAAAAGTTGTGGCAGAAGCTAAGTGGTATGAAAATACCTTAAAAGAAGCGGCTGCTGACCTTGATTTGAATATCAAATCTATTAAGGAACTTGAAGCAGAAGAAAGCAAATTAGTACAAAAATCAAATCAGCTTGCTGGAAAAAAGTTAGTCGGAAGTGCTGATTATAACGAAACCATTTATCAACTTGGACGAGTTAGAGAAGAATTAGATAAGCAGAGAATAAAAATCACAGGTGCGAGCAGTGCTTTAAAAGGATATGACGAAAGAATTTCACAGGCTAAAATCAATCTTGCTAATATACAAGCTAGTGGCAAAGGCATGGGGACTTCTGAATGGGACACTGCCAAAATGGCTTTAATCAAGTTAGAAAATGAAGCAAAGCGGTATAAAGCGGCTTTAAATCAAAAAGCACTAGGTCTTGATACCGACATTAAATCAACGGACAACCTCGAAACAAAGATAAAGAAATTAAATCTTGCTATAGAGCAAATGAGAAATAGAGGTATTGGTTTCGGTGATACAAACTTTGATAAGTTGTATCAGCAACTTAATCAAGCCGAAAAAGAACTTGCAGAGTACAAGGCTAGACTGACAGAAAGTGAAAACTCGACAAGAAGTTTTGGCAGTACATTAAAGAGTGCGGCAACAGGCTTTTCTAATTTTATCAGTAAGATTAAAAATGCTGGTGCGGCAACACTAAATTTTGCTAAGAATGTTCGCAACATGAAATCGCCTTTAAAACTTGCACTCGGTCAAATTAGCAAATTAGGAAATTCAGTTGCAAGGCTGTATTTCAAGTACATGATGCTGTCAAGGGTTGCTGGTGCACTTGGTAAAGTTCTTGGCATATCAAGTGATTATGTCGAGGAATACAACTATTTTCAAAAGGCAATAGACAAGATTGCACAGGAAAATAAAGGTAATTACAAGAAATACGGCTATGATGATGCTAAGAGTTATGCGGATAGCTTTGAGGATAGACTTACAACTCTTACAGGCAAAATGACAGGATATAAGCCCGATAAAAATGGAAATCTTATAGATACTAATGCGGCAAGTCTTGGGCTTGATATTACACAGGTTACAAACTTTGAAGCGCAGATTGCACAAATGACTAATTCTGTCGGCATGATGGGCGAAGCGTCTATTGCAACCTCAAAAGCCATGACAATGCTTGCTGGGGATATGTCCTCATTAACAAATATGCCACTCGATACAGTTATGAAAAACTTTTCAAGTGGTCTTTCGGGTGCGGCAATGGCTGTCAAAAAATATGGTATGGACATATCAGTTGCGACATTACAGGAAACAGCGCTTGGGCTAGGTGTTAAGAAAAATGTTTCTGATATGACACAGGCTGAGAAAGAGTATTTGCGTGTTATCACTATGTTACAGCAGTCTAAAGTCGCATGGGGTGACTTAGCTAAGACTATCAATTCTCCCGCAAATCAATTTAGAATGTTAAAGTCCAACATCAAACAGTGCGGCTTGATGCTTTCAAGGCTGTTTATGCCTGTCATACAAAAAGTATTACCGTGGTTAAATGCAATGGCAATGGCTGTCAAAGATTTAATGAAACACATCGGTGACTTGTTTGGCTTAAAGTTTGATAGCAGTCTTGGTTCAACAGGCAGTGACACATCAGATACTTATGACGATGTATCAGACAGTGCCGACAATGCGGCAGACAGTATAAATGATGCGGCAGATGCACAGAAAAAGTTTAATAAGCAGTTACAAGGATTTGATAAGTTAAATAATCTTACGACAAACGAAACATCTAAGAAAGACAGTGACAAGGATAAAAACGGCACAGGAGATGTTAGTGGCGTTTTATCTGATGCTCTTATAAATGCTGTCGAGGATTATGAAAAACGCTGGAATAAAGCGTTTAAAAGCATGACAAGTGATGCTGATAACCTCAAAGAAAAGATTGAAAAATTATTTACAACAGCTTGGGACACAGGTGACGGAACAGAAATCGGTGAAGCACTTGCGACAACCTTAAATAAGGGCATTGACTGGGTGAATGAAAATACAAGCAAATGGGCTAAAGGCTTGAAAAAGATTACCTCAATTATGGGTACTTCTTTAAATGGTTTTGTTGAAAAATTCAAGTGGAAAGGTTTAGGAAAAGCTATCGGCAATTCTATTAAAGCCGCACTTGAAGCTGAAACAAACTTCTTTAAAAAAGTAAACTGGGTAAATCTTGGAAAAGGTTTGTCGAAAACTCTTAATTCAGCTATCAAAACAGGAGTTTTGCAGTCGTACTTTAAATCAATGGCAAGTAAGTTAAGGGCGGCTATTGAGACAGCATTTGGAGCAATAACAACTTTTGATTTTAAAGGTCTTGGAAAAGCGTTAGGTCAAGGTATAAACGACTTCTTTAAGACAATGAACAAGAAGAATAAGCAGACTGGACTTAGTGGTTGGCAGGAACTTGGAAAGAGTTTGAGTGACGGAATAAAAGGCATAGCAGATAGTATTACGACTGCACTTGATACTGTTGATTGGGAACAAGTAGGACAGGCTATTGCTGATTTTATCGGTTCTATTGATTGGGGTGGAGTTATTTGGTCACTAGGCAAAATGGCGAAATCTTTAGTTAAAGCAATAGGGACAACGATTACAGCACAAACAAAAGAAGACCCAGTTTCAGGAATAATCACAATAGGAATTTTAGGATTTACATTAAGAAAAGGATGGAAAAAGCTACTTGCAATATTGCTTGGAAGTAAAATTGGAAAGTCTAAATTAAGTGTAGGACTTTCAAGAGTTTTTGCTGTTATAAAAGCATGGTCTATATCGAAAATAAGCAAGGCGGCTAAGGCTCTTGCAACAAAGATTAAATCAGGAATCGGCAAAATAGTTGTCACATTTAAAAATGTATATGCAAGTATTAAAAATTGGATAGCAAACGGAGCAAAAATAAGCGATGTTATAAAAGCTGTGAAAACAGCATTGGGAATACAAAAAGGTTTGACGCTGTCAAATATTGCTGTAAAAATCGCTACAAAACTTCCAACATTAGCAAATCCCGATATGGCGGCTGATGAACTAGCAAGAAATATTGATGAATGGTTTACAAACAAAATTTGGAAGCCACTTTGCAAAAAAGTTTCTTGGCTTGATGAAAACTCACCTATGGGTGTTTTTCAAGTACCTGTAAAATTAGCTATAAAGATAGGCACAACAATAAAAGACTTTTTCGGAGATACTTGGGATGATACGACAGCCATGACATCCGGAATTGATGTGGGAAACGATATGGCGAACGGAGTTTTAAAGGGGTTTGCTAATGCGTTGGTATATCCTGCAAATTTCCTTTACAATCTTATTGTAAAACCTGTCAAAGAAGCATTAGGAATACATTCTCCGTCAACGGTATTTAAGGAGATTGCTGGATTTTGCGTTGATGGTTTTATGAATAATTTTAATTTAAAGGACAAAATAAAAGAAAAACTTCAAAATTTAGGTAAAGCAACTATTGAACTTGGATTAAAAATAAAAGGCAGTTTTGACGATAAAGCCAAAGAAATCAAGGAATGGTGGAACGGCAAAAAAGAAAAAGTGAAAACTTTAATGGCTAAAGCAAAAGGAGAAATAACTAAAAAGTTTGAAGCTGTAAAAGAAGCTTGGGGCAAGGTTAAAGAGGGAGTTAAAAGTTTATGGGCTAAAGCAAAAGCTACAGTTGAGGGAGCATTTAATAAAGTTGTTGAAGGCTGGAATAATATCAAAGAAGGAGTTAAAAATTTATGGGCTAAAGCAAAAGGTAAGATTGAAGCTACTTTTAATGAAGCACAACAGGCGTGGTCTGATTTTAAAGAGGGTACAAAAAATATTTTCGTCAGAGCCAAAGGAGTTGTTGAGGATGGCTTTGAGAAAGTTTCAGAAGCTTGGGGGAAAATAAAAGGTGGTACAAAAGAGTTTTGGGCTAAAGCAAAAGCTACAATATCGGATAAGTTTGACGAATTGTCCGAAAAGTGGGGAAAAATAAAGTCCAAAGATGCGATTGTCACTGCAAAAGCTACAATTAAAGATGGCGTTGACAAACTCGGTAGCATATGGAAAAGCGTTAAAACCAAAACGGCTACCTTAACAGGAAGAGCAGAAGAAAAAACCAAAGATGTTTTTAAGTCAATAAAAGATAAATGGAAAGAATTAACGAGTAAAACAGCAGTTTTAACAGCTACTTTTAAAGATATGTTCACAGCACCGTTAAAAAAGGCTTGGAATGCTATTGCTAGTGCAATTAACAAAGGAATTAAAATTATCAATAAAATACCGGGAGTCAGCATTCCATCAGTACCTAAGTTGGCAAAAGGCGGTATATTTGAAAATGGCTCATGGCACAACATAGCAAAATATGCAAATGGCGGTATGCCGAATATGGGGCAGTTATTTGTAGCAAGAGAAAAAGGTCCTGAGCTTGTAAGTACATTAAAAGGTCATACTGCGGTTATGAATAACGACCAAATCGTTGCGTCAGTGTCGCAAGGTGTATCAGATGCAGTTTATAATGTTATGACACCTGTTTTAACAAGTCTTGTATCAAGTATAAACCGCATGAACAGTAGCGGCACACCTCTTTATGTCGAGGGTGTTTCTGAGGGCGATATAGTCAAGATAACACAAAATGCCAACAGTAATTACAAAAAGCGTTACGGCAAACCTCTTTTCACTTAGAAATATTGCTATATTGTGCTAAATGTGGTACGATATAGCAAATATTTAAAAGAAAAGGAGTGGTAAAATGGCATTGATTAAGTGTAGTGAATGTGGAAAAGAATTTTCTGATAAGGCAGACGCTTGCCCAAATTGTGGAAATCCTAACGCAAAGAAAGAAACAGAATCAGTTAATGTAACAGTAAAAAAAGAAAATGGCACATGGAGTGTTGGAAAATTAGTAATTGGAATAATATCAATAGTGTTATTCGTAATAGTTTTTATGCAGTCATGTGCTGTAGGTATAGGAAACACTATTACAGATAGTGGAGAAACAAGCGGCACAGGTGGGATTTTTTGTGCAGTAGCGATGTTGATTGCAGGAATAATAAGTGTAGTCACTAGAAATTCTGAAAAAATCGGTGGTTCTATAGCAAGTATAATAATCTATTTATTAGGATATTTGATTGGTGCAAGTAATGCAGGAACATATGTGGATTTAAAGGTTTGGAGTGCTATATGTTTTTGGTTTGCAGTAGTACATATAGTAAGCATTATAATAGCGAAAAGAAAACACAATAAATAGAAACGGAGAAAGATATGGCTTTAATTGAATGTCCTGAATGTGGGAAAGAATATAGTGATACTGCTAAAAGTTGTCCTAATTGTGGATATGTTGAAAGAAAAACATTTTCTAAAGTTGAAAACTGGAAAAGAAATGACGGCATACAAAAACTGATAATTTTTTTAGGTCTAGTCGGAATTTTAGTAGCTATAGTTATTGGATATAGGATAAGAGTAGAAAATGTAAAAATGAGTAAATCCGCAAGAGCAACTGCAAAAGAAGTTATCAAACTGATAGATAAATATTTAGAAGATGATATGAGTGGCGAAAAACTTCGAGATTTATTAAAAGGATATGAAGATGATATTGATAAAATTAAAAAACAAGGAAATAACGATAAAATCTTAAAACAACTTTTAAAAAAGACTGAATATGACTTAGACCCTTGGTTAGGAGAAGATGCACAGAAAGTAAAAGATGACAAGGGATATATTCAGAAGTTGTTAGAAGATGAAGATGTAAGTTATCTTTCAACCTTATTGCAAGAATATGAATAGAATTTACAAAAACACAAGGCGGATTTAATATCCGTCTTTTTTAGTGCAATCAAAAAACTTGAAAAAATTTTAAAAAGGTATTGACTTTTTGTGGCTACAGTATTATATTTATTGTAGCGACAAAAAGAAAAGAGGTGATAAGATGTCGCCAAGAACAGGCAGACCAAAATCTGATAACAGTAAAGATGTAATGTTTAGAGTTCGCCTTGATAAAGATATGGTTGAAAAACTGGAAAAGGCTTCGGAAAACTTAAATATTACAAAATCAGATGTTGTCAGAAACGGTATTGAAAGCGAATACCAAAGGTCTATAAAAAAATAAGAACAGTTACATCACCCTGAGAAAGTACGCAACTGTTCTAACAACAACCCTATAAAGGAATTGATAAATATATTCTATCATTACTTTATAGGGAAATCAAGCAAATTTTGAAAGTGAGGTAGAATATTATGACAAAAGCAGAATTAGAAGAAAAAGCAGACCGCATGGAATATCAGTTAGACTTAGAGAAAACAAGGAAAGAAATCATTGACATGGTGAACGGATGTAGTTCGCTTATAACTCTTAAAGAAATGCAAGGCAATGTCAAAGAATTGTATCACAGACACACTACAGACTGGGTAAATGTAGCGTTAAGGGATAATCTTTGCGACCTTGCCAAACAGTTGTCAGACAATTACGAATATGAAATATTGAGAAATATAAATGTTATGCTCTATGCAATGGTTTTGAAGAATGGAAAAATTGACACTGACAGCCTTTTTCTTACACCGTACATGGAAAGTATGAAACAAGAACGCAATATACAAGGGGGTGCAGCATAATGAACGAGATAAATAATGTAATAGATATGAGAACACCTATTGAAGTTGCACTTGACATTGACAGTGAGGGTATGACAACAGCAAGAAAACTTTATGAATTTTTAGAACTAAGGAAAAGTGATTTTGCAAGATGGTGTAAAACCAATATAACAGAAAATGAATTTGCTACAGAAAATGAAGATTATGTGCGATTCTTCTTTGATGCGGAGACGCCGACTGGTGGGAAAATTCAGAGAGATGATTACAAACTCACTGCTCATTTTGCTAAGAAGTTATCCGTTAAAGGCAACTCAGAGAAAGCAGAACAGGCAAGGGAGTATTTTACGACTGTAGAAGAAAAAGTAAAACAGAAAGCTATTGATATATCCCAGTTGTCACCCGAACTTAAAATGTTCAATACAATTTTTCAGTCAGTAGCACAGCAACAGCTTGAACAAAAACGACAGGCAGAGCAGATAAACAAAGTTGAGCAGACAGTTGATAACATGAAAGAGATATTTACACAGCCTATAGGAGATTGGAAAGCTGAAATAAATTCAAGGGTTCGTGAAATATCAATCAAGAGTAACATTGACTATCAGACACTTTATAATCAGCTTTACGGCGAACTGGAAACAACAGCACATTGCAGTCTTAAAAGATTACAGGATAATAAGAAAAAGCGTATGGAAAAGGCAGGCAATACAAAGACTGCTATTAAACAGGAAACTACAAAAATTGCAATTATATACGAAAAGCCACAACTTAAAGCAATATTTGAGAATATAGTCAAGAAATATGCTATGAGTTATTGTGCATGATATGAAATTATGTGATACATAGATATGATAATAAAGGGCAGAACTACATATTCTGTCCTTTTTTTGATGCAAAAAAATCATTAACCTTAAAAAGTTAGAGGTAGAATTATGGCATTTTCAAAAAGTAAGGGTCTTGTTTCCATTGCTACAGGATATAGTGGTGGGAACTACGAATATACCAAAATAGACCAATTCATAGCGGCAGATAATTTGAGTATCACTGCTGACAGGGCACAGGATTTAGATAGTTATGTCAACGCAAACGGTCATTTAAAGAGAAATGTTTTAAAGCATATGCGTGATGGCATTTCTTTTTCAACGGTTTATATGGGATATGAAAAAAAAGAAAAATTTATGTCAATTATTCGCAAAGGTATGAAACAGCATGGATGTATTGAACCGCCCGAAAAGAAAGTTCGTGTTAGGTACTTTAATGAATGGACTAACGATTACGAAACAGGATTTTTCTATATACCGGATGTTGAATGGAAATATGGCGGTACATATAAGGGGACACCGACATATTTGCCTACGACATTTGAGTTAATAGAGTATTAGCGAGGTGAGACAATGCTTAATCTTACAGATAGTGAAAAAGAGTGCTTTTATAAAAGCGGTGCGTACTTTAATGACTATGAATTTAATTTTTCTGATTTGAATTTTACAATAACAAATGAGACATTACATCAAGAAAGCGTGACAATTAAAGAAAGCATATGTGATAGTGAAGATTTACAGTTAGGCGGTTGTATAGCATCATCGTGTGAATTTGAGGTGTCAGAACTTGCAGGGAAAGAACTTGCAGGACTGGAATTTACAGCAAGATTATTAGTAAATGATGGTAAAGACGCAGTTGTAAAAATGGGTAAATATCGTGTTGATAGTGCAAAGCGTGTGAATGATAAAGACTATAGAAAAATTGTTGCTTATGATGCTTTATATGATGCACAAATAGATGTTTCCGACTGGTATAACAAAGTTTTCTATGTAGTATCTGAATATGAAGAAGTAGTTGCAGTTGGAGATATTGATGATTTATGGGAACACGGAGACTATTATATTGATAATTCGGGAAGTAAACCACCTTGGATAGCGTTTTTTGCGAATGGTGCAGTACCCGAAGAAGCACATGACACAACATATCTTGATACATCAACAGGTAAATTGTATGAAGCACAAGATATTAACAAAGATGATGATAGTAAGGACGAACTGTATCGTTGGGTTGAAGTGTATCAATGTAAAAGGAAAACAACCACGAAGCGTATTTACGCAAAAACAACATTAAAAAAACTAAGAGAAAGTCTTTTAAATTACTTGAATATTTCTTTTATAGAACAGGATTTAATAAATGATGATGTAACTATCGAGAGGACATTTGATACTAGCGATACTGGTGAAATCATCGGCACAGATATACTAAAATACATTTGTGAATTAAATGCTGGATTTGGAAAAATAAATCGTGATGGAAAATTTGAAGTAGTTCAATTGACAAGTGCGGGGTTATATCCCGAAGAAACATTGTACCCATCTGAGGATTTATACCCCGAAGAAAGCAATTATGAGCTTTTAAGTGCAGAAGAAAACGAAGCTAATTATATTTCTGTAGCTTATGAAGAATATGAAACAGAAGCTATTACGGGTGTTATAGTAAAAAGCAATAGTGATAATGTTGGTCAAGTTGTAGGAACAAAAGATAATGCTTATATGCTTACTGGAAATCCTTTGATATACAATAAGACCTCAGAAGATTTAACAAAAATCGGACAAAATATATTTGCAAAAATAAAAGGAATTACATACAGACCAAACACAACAACTTTAGAGGGGTTGCCGTACTTAGAAACAGGCGATTATTATATTCTGACAAAAAACAATGACGATGTAGGTTCGCCTATATTTACAAGGACATTGGCAGGAGTACAAGCGTTAAAAGATACGTTTGAAAGCAAGGGAAATAAACTAAGAGTAAACGAAGATAGTCAAACGTCAGAAATTATGAGTTTGCAATCCAAAACAATGAAAATTCAAAAAGGTGTTGACGGATTGCTAATTGAAGTTACTGACCTTGACGCAAATACAAGTTCAAGGTTTGAACAAACAGCAAGCAAGATTGAAGCTGAGGTTACAAGAGCAAGTAACGCAGAGGGAGAATTAAGTGGCAGGATAACAGTTACGGCAGATGCAATTACACAAGAAGTTACAAGAGCAAAAGGTGAAGAAACAAAGTTAAGCGGTAGAATAACTTTGACTGCGGAACAATTCTCTACTGAATTGTCTAATTTATCAGATAGTACAGATTCAAGATTCACTCAAACTTCAAATAGTATAACAGCTGAGGTTACAAGGGCAACGAATGAAGAGAATAGTTTATCGAGCAGAATATCAATAACTGAAAATGGAATATCACAAAAAGTGTCGAAAGGCGATGTGTGCAGTGAGATAAATCAATCATCAGAGCAGATTACACTTAATTCTAACAGGCTTGTGGTTAATAGTTCTAACTTTAATCTTGACAGGTCAGGGAATGGAAAAATCGGTGGTTGGAATTTTGGTAATGGCTATATGTATTCTAATGGAGAATCGTTTATATCCACACATTCTTACACAAACTACTATCAATGGAATGGCTATCCCTACAAGTCATCATTATATCAAGGTAAATTGATTTGTGGTGTTCAAACAGGCGCGGCAAGTACAGGCATACCTACAACAAGCTATGGTTATTGTGACTTATCTGTTGCAGGATTTTATTCAAAAGATTTAGACATGAGTGCAGGATATTTGTTCGCTGTAGATGTAAAAAATGGTTCAGTTACAACAAATACTGGAGCATTTACAGGCTCAGACAGGCGATTAAAAACTAATATTTCTGAAATAGATGAACAATATGCAAACGACTTGATAGATGGTTTAAAACCGTCAAATTATACAATGATTGACGGAAAGCGAACACATAGCGGATTTATAGCAGATGAAGTTAAGCAAACTGCTGAAAGGATTTTAGGTACTGTAGATAACTTTGCCGCTTATGCGACTGTTAAAATTGATGAAGATAAAGAAGATTATGCGGCATTAAGATATGAGGAATTTATAGCACCTTTGGTAAAATATTGTCAATGCCTAAAGAGAAATTTAAAGCAGGAAACAGCAAAAAATCAGCAATTGCAATTTCAGCTTTTGAACTTACAAAGCGAATTTACGATATTAAAACAACAACTTTTAGGAGGTAATTAACATGGTAAAATTAAATAAACAAACTACAGTGACAGGAGTGAGTGTACTGACTATTGACGGAAAGGAAAAACAGGTTGCATACATGAACGCAACTATCCCAGTCAGTGGTACACCAAACATGGGAAAGTCGATTCAAGATGTGGAATTATTTAATGCAAATAAAGAGGAAATATTGAAAGACTTTGCGGCATTTGACAATTATGTATATATCCTTATGGAAACAGAGGAAACAAAAACAGCAGAATAAGAGGTGATGCTTAATGGCAGTAATAAAAGTATATAGCCGCATAAACTGGCTTAATAAGTCGGAAAGTCTGACAACACCGCTTGGTAAAACAAACTTAAATAAGATGGATAAAGCAATCAATCTTATTGATGATGAAGTAGTATCAATGTCAGCTAAAATTGATGAAATTGACACTACAAAAGTAAGTGCAGACCAACTTAATAATATGGTGACTGATGTATCTTTTAATGATAAAAATGGTGTTATCAGCATAACGAAGCACAATGGTACAGTATTGAACATTGATACCGCAATGGAAAAGATAGCCGTAAACTTTGAATATAACGCACAGACACAACAGCTTATACTTACACTTGAAAACGGCGAAAAGCAATACATTGATATGTCAGCTTTGATTACTCAGTATGAGTTTAAAGACACTGATACAATAGCTTTTAGCGTTGATAGCAGCGGAAAAGTCAGTGCATCAATAAAAAATGGCAGTATTACAAAAGCTATGCTGTCAAGTGAAGTTATGGCATCTATAACACTGTCAGAGAACAATGCGGCGGCAAGTGCAAAAGCGGCGGCTCAGTCGGCTACAAATGCTGAGTTAGATGCTAAGTTATCTCAGTCTTACAGCGTTGGTAAAAGCGGCATCCGTGATGGGGAAGATACTGACAACGCAAAGTATTATTCAGAAAAAGCAGAAACAGTAAGTGCAAATGTGCCGTCGTATTTAAAACGAATTGAAGATGCTGGGAACAGTCAAATAGACAAAATAAACGATGCATTTGGCAAAACAGAAGCCACTTTTAAAGTAAACTTTGAAACAGGGCATCTTGAATACACAGGAGCAAGATTTACTTTTGAAGTGGCAGATAACGGACATTTAAACTGGGAGGTAAATTAAATATGGCAGACGCAGGAAGAATAGTAATAATACCTAAAGGGGAGTATAAAAGTAATATAACATACGAAAGGTTAGATGCAGTTGAATACAATAACAACGGCTACATAGCTTTAAAAACAGTAACAGGTATAACACCTACAAACGATGGGACGAACTGGACGTTGTATGTTAAAGGAACGCAAGTTGACAGCGAGTTATCGACCGCATCATCAAATCCCGTTGCAAACAAAGTGGTAGCAGAAGCTGTAAATGATATAGAAAAAGAAATCGGTATATTATCTCAAACCGCCACCCACAATATGCCTCGAATAGTTCCAAAAGACATTACATCATATATCACAGACGGAACATTCTATCAAAGATTAAACGGTACAGATGGTTTTGATTTATTTGAGGACATTTATGTAGGCGATTATATAAAAATGTCAAGACCTATCACATGCCCGAATCAAGACAGCTCGACGGCTACGACAGGGTCGCAATATGTAACAATCATCGGTTTAGATGCCTTACAAGGCAATGGAGATAACATAGTTGTGAATTATCACCATGCAGTTATGACAGCAGGAAAGGGATTTGGTGGTGTACAGCATTTTGGTAGACGTAGAATGAACAGTACAGATACAACGGTAGGTGGATATGTAGGCTCTGAGATGAATACAAGTATATTAGGAGTAGTTACTTCGAGCGGTTCTACTGCTGGTGATGCTACTATAAATCAACAATTGTACGCCGAATTTGGTTCACACTTAAAAACCACGAGAGAATTATGTAGCAATGGCGTAAATGAAAGTGGTTATAATAGATTTGGTAGCAACACTGGTTGTTCTAACAGCTGGGCTTGGGGCAATTTTCAAGCTATTTTAATGAGCGAAATTGAAGTCTACGGGTCTACAGTTTGGAGTTCTAGTGGATATGATACAGGAAACGCAAAAATGCAGATGCCGTTGTTTACTCACAACAGACAAGCTATGAACAATAGAAGTAAGTGGTACTGGCTAAAGGATATGGCCTCGGGTGCTCATTTTTGCACTTGTGACGTTGATGGCGGTGCGAGCTTCAGCCATGCGGGCAATGTTTGGGGCTCTGTGCGTCCTCGCTTTGTAATCGGAGCGTAGCGAATCCGAAATCCCCGCCCCTTGTGGGCGGGGATGTAGGTACAAAATTTTACGAAAGAGAGAAAAAAATATGGCAGTATTGAAGAACTTTAAAACGGAGGTAAGATAATGGACTATACAACAATAAACACTTCGGAAAATGGCATGGACGAAGAAACCGAAATGCAGTACCGTGAAATGATGAGAAAGCAAGAAAAACAAAATAAGTTGGAAAGTGAACTCAGATGTTTACACTCTGATTTACAGCAGAACACCTCAGAGTGTGGTGACTGGCGTATGGCGAAAGCTATAGAGAAGTTGCTTATTGCATTACAGGACTGCGAAACCGAAGAAATCGGTGTTTGTATCAAGAACTGGGCAATGGAAACATATATGAATATCGGAAGTCAAATTAACGATAGGATATACAAGAGGGACAGGGTAAATGAGATTGAAGAAGAACTAAAAATTTTGTCGAATAATAGCATATTTTAGCACATGAAAGTGTCTGACAACTATTTAAAATTCCCTCGAATAGTCTTATAATAATAATGTCGATAAACACATCGGCATATCAAGTTTCGGCAAGGGGCGGTGTAATTGGCGTTGCACTGCCCTACATTGAGGGGATTGACACAGCAGAACAGTTGTTCTATAATGTGTCACATAGGAGGATTAAATTTGAGTAAAGAAGAACTAAAAAGAGAAATTGTGGAACTGGTAGACCAAATTGACAGTGAAAAAATTTTAAAACTTATAGCAGGCTTTGTAAAAAGTGGCTATAAAGAGGAACAGGCAGGGAAATAAACCCCTGCCCTTTTTGTTTGACTTTTTAATCAATAAACTTTTCAAAAAAATCACATAACACTTCTTTTTTATCTGTTGATAACTTATCATACTTTATAATGAATTTCTTAAATCTTTCATCATGCAATCCTATTTTCATCACAATATCTGAATATTCATCGTCGGTATCTTCAAATTGCTTTTCTTCTATCAAGTCGGTCATTCCTATATTGAAGTAATCAGCAATCTTTCTAAGTTTTCCAGTACCAGGAAGTGAATTGCCTTTACACCACATATTTAATGTTGTAGGTTTTTCTTTTAAGTCTTTTGCAACATCTATCTGTTGTTTCTGATTTAAAGCTATATATTTGTTTAAGTTTTTGGCAAATATACGCTTTGTTTCTTCCCTATCATCTGTCATAGCTATCCTCCTTTCATTTTGTATTATATAGCAAAACTAAAAAAAATTCAATATAAAATCCAATTATTTTGAATTTTAGTCTTGACAATTCAATGTGATTGAATTATAGTTGTATTATCAAATTAAGAAAGGAGTGGTTAGATGCCAAAGATTTCTCTTGAAGCAGTAAGAGTAAATGCAAAAATGACACAGAAAAACTGGGCTAAATTGCTTGGTGTTTCGGTAGCGACAGTGATTAACTGGGAAAAAGGGAATACAGAGCCAAGTTTATCTCATTTGAAAGAAATGAGCCGTTTATCTGGTATTCCAATGGATTTTATTTTTGTACCCGATAAATCCAATTAAATTGAATTTTAAAGGTCAGAAAGGAGATAAAATGGATAACTTACAGATTTTTAAAAATTCAGAGTTTGGAGAAGTCCGAACGGTAACTGTTAATGAAGAACCAATGTTTTGCTTGACTGATATATGTAAGGCATTGGAAATCAAAAATGCTACAGATGTAGCAAAGAGATTAGATGAAGATGAACGCACTAGATTGAATCTAGGGCGTCAAGGAGAGGCAAATTTCATAACAGAAAGTGGTTTATATGCTGTTATCTTGCGAAGTGATAAGCCAAACGCAAGGAAGTTTCGCAAGTGGGTAACATCAGAGGTTCTCCCATCAATCAGAAAAAACGGCGGTTACATAGTAGGACAGGAAAACATGACGGACGATGAACTCATGGCAAAAGCACTTATGGTGGCACAGAATAAGATTGCTGAGAGAGACAAACAGATTGAACGCATGAAACCTAAAGAAATATTTGCCGACGCAGTATCGGCTAGTGAAACATCAATCCTTGTCGGAGATTTAGCAAAGCTGATTTCTCAGAACGGCTACAAAATCGGACAAAAGAGGTTGTTTGAATGGTTAAGAACGAATAACTTCCTTATTAAATGTGGTTCATCAAGAAATATGCCACAGCAGAGATTTGTTGAACAGGGATTGTTTGAAGTCAAAGAAAGCAACATTCAGAACCCCGATGGCAGTGTGAGAATAACACGCACAACCAAGGTCACAGGCAAAGGGCAGATTTACTTTGTTAATAAGTTTATGAAAAGTGAGGTAACAGCATGACAAGAGAGCAGAGAATATCAGAAATTATGGATGAACTTTCATGTTGTCGTGATGTGGCAGAGCAGATGTTCTTAGACGAGATTTGTGACAAATATGGAACTGATGATGTGGATGTGGCATTACAGATGTTTTTGGATGACGAGGAACAAATAGCAGAAAACAATGCACAGTTGAATTTGGAGGTAACAGCATAAGGAAAGGAGAATAAAAATGGACGATTTTATCAAAGATGCTTTAAAAAACGAAATGTTGAAAACAACAGATGGAACTATATTTTTTGCAACGCTTTGCCAAAACAGACGAGCCATAGATTGTTTGGCTAATTCTACAAAAGAATTGATTGCACAATATGGCTTATCTGCTTCGGAAGCTAAAGGGTTTTTAGATTATATGAAGATTGTTATTGATGCTTCTTCATATCTTTCTCCAAAGAAATAATGCGAATGCCACATTCGTCAAAATTAAACATGTCCGATTCGGGTATTTCTTTAGCAGTTTTGAGTATAGATAACACTTTGGCAGAGTGAGGATATTCAAGACCACAGTTAGGACAAACAATTTTGTTAGTGGATATGTCTTCATTTACAGTATATTCACTATGGCAAGTACAAAATATTTGAAACTTTAAAAGCATAGGTTCACCTCCTTATTGAATGATAAGGAGATTATACCACAGGGGCAAAAGAATAGAAAGTGAGGTAAATATGTTCGTAAACCCATTTGTTTTAGGAATTTTGGCAACTTTATTTGCAGAAATGGCATTACTTATTGTATTGTCATGGTTTTCTAGTAAGAAATAGGAGTAGACAATGAATAACAAAATAATAAGAGATATAAAGGAATTGTCAGTTTTTGAGATAGAGAAATCGGCAAAGGTGTTGAGAATTGAGTTTATTATCAATAACGGCAACGAAATAAAAATTGTGAGAAAGGAGAAATAATAGATGATAGACGCAAGCAGAAGTGTGGATAAGCCGACAGAAAATGTTAAAGTGCCGTTTGATGAATACAATAAACTTTCAAGTATATCGACAAAAGTTGATATTATAGTTGACTTGATGTGTCATGGAACGCTGATGGCAGACGATGTTTTGAGAATATTGAAAGTTGACACAAATTTCCCGAAAGAAACAACATTTGAAAAAGATATAGTAGTTTCGGTGTGTATTTATAATAATCTTTTAGAATTAAAAGTGCGTGTAGATGTTCTGCTAGATATGTTAGAAAAGAAAGACTATGTATCAACAGACGAGATTTTAAGAACACTTGGCACAGAGTTGGCAATTGAAGAAGCAGACAGGTGGGAAAAGGAGATAAATGAAAGATTTAATAATAAGCAATAAAGAGTATCGGGCAAGAGAAGGAGTAAGTAGCACAGACTTAAAGAAGATTGCAAAATCCCCAGCACACTTCCGTTACTGGAAAGATAATCCACAGGAAGATACTCCGGCGTTGCTTTTCGGCAGAGCAGTACATAAATATGTATTAGAGAGAGAAAAATTCAATGAGGAATTTGCCGTTGCACCCGAAGTAAATAAGCGAACAAAAGAGGGTACGGCTCAGTGGTTGTTATTTCAAGACCAAAACGAGGGCAAAGACATTATTTCCATTGAAGATTTTGAAAAGATAAAAGCTATGAGAGAAACATTGTATCAGACATCTTTTGTAAGTCAATTATTAAAAGGCAAAAAAGAGCTGTCTTACTTCACGGAAGATGATGAAACAGGATTGACGATAAAGTGTCGTCCCGACTGTCAGACACAGGTCGGAGATACACATATCTTAATTGACTACAAATCTTGCTCAGATGCCAGCGGCGACAAATTCATGCGTGACGCAATCAACTTAATGTATGACCTACAAATGGCATTTTATAAAGACATTATGGATAAAGTGACAGGCTATGAACACTCAGTTATCTTCATAGCACAGGAAAAAACACCACCGTATTGTGTGAATGTTTTAGAAGCAAACGAATATTTTTTGAAAAGTGGCAGAGATATGTATAGAACCTATCTTAATGTCTACAAAGAGTGTTTAGGAAGTGGCAACTGGTATGGTTACACAAATGGCGAGGTAAACACGCTTGGTTTACCGAATTGGTTGCAAAAGCAATATGAATAGAAAAGGAGAAACAATATGAAGCTTTATTTTTACAGTGTGAATACAAATGGAAGATATGGGAAATTAGGAATTACAGTTCAGGTATGTGAAGCAGCGGAAAAAGCTAAAACATATTGGCCTGTTGGCGATGCTTTTCCAGGGACTACTAGCAGAGTAAGAAAGGATAGTATCGGAGAGATTGACGACAGATGGCTAGTTCTTAAAGAACCTAATTTTGAATATGCAAAGAAAAAGTTTATAGAATTGTTAAAATCAAAAGTTGCGGTTCTTAAAGAGAGTCTTGAAAGAGAAGAGAGAGAATTAAAGTTAATCGAAGAAAGCGAGGAATAGAACATGAATGAAGTGAGTAATAATAACAATCATGTACCTTTTAACAACATAAATCAAGGTACGGTAGCAGTCGAAAGTAGTCGTGCAATTACAGAAGCACAGGGGAAATTGTTACTTGCAAAGCAGTTCCCGAGAAATTACACAAATTGCTATGCAACAGCTATTGAAGCGTGTCAGCGTAAAGGGTTTGCAGATAAAGCGTTTTTTGCATATCCACGAGGGGGACAGACTGTAACAGGAGTGACAATTAGATTTGCTGAGGAATTAGCAAGATGTTACGGCAACCTTGACTATGGCATTAAAGAGTTGTCACACGAAGATGGCAAGTCAGAAATGCAGGCATATGCTTGGGATCTGGAAACAAATACAGTATCAAGTCAGAACTTTACAGTTGAACATATCATGGAAACACGAAACGGCAGCAGAAAGTTGACAAGCCAGCGTGATATTTACGAGAGAACAGCTAATGACGGTGCAAGAAGATTAAGAAGCCGTATTTTAGCAATTTTACCACCCGACTTGGTGGAAGATTGCATAAAAGAGTGCAAGAAAACGCTTGCAGGACAGAACGGAATACCATTTGCCGATAAAGTCAAAAACATGGTTGTAGCTTTTGCTAAATACGGTGTTACAAAGGAAATGCTTGAAAAGAGATTAGACCACACTGTCGAGAGTATCAGTGAAGATGAACTGACAGAGTATATCGGTATTTTCAACGGTTTGGCACAGAAGGAAACAACGGTTTCAGATTGGTTTGAACAGCCAAAAACAGCAAGTCAGATGACTGCATTACTTGAAGAAGCTGAGAAAGAAGAAAAAGCCAAAGAAAAGAAAGAGGAAAAGAAATAATGACATACAAAGTGATGATTGATAAGAAAAACAATACATTCCCCTTAAAAGGTTTAAATGAATTGTTGGGTGCGAGATTATACAACCCACGCACGAAAAGATATACAAATTCTGTTAAGACTTCAAATGACAGAACTTGCTTAAAAGCAATAAAAAAGTGCTTACCATCGGTGCATATTGATAAACCTATCAGATGTACTTATCGCATCTATACAGCAGACAAAAGGCATGACAGAAGTAATTTATATGCCGCAATAGAAAAGTCATTCTTAGATGCTTTGCAGTTGGCAAAAGTTATAAAAAATGATGGCTGGGATGATGTTCTTGACAGCGTTTTTCACACAGAAGTTGACAAGGAAAATCCGAGAGTTGTAGTGGAGATTGAGGTTTTATGAAAGGAGTAAGAACATGAGAGTTATATCACAGAATGGAAAATCTGATATTCCATATGAATATTTTGTTTTTTCAATAGTGGGTAATAGCAATAGTTATAGTATTATTGCAACTAAAAATATTGCAGAATCACCAGAAGTGATTATGAATAGCATTTTTGCAACTTATTCAACCGAAGCAAAGGCAATTAAGGCTATGGAAATGCTTAGAGAGCAACATGAAAAGGTTGCTTTTCTTAAAACAATAATAAATACCGAAAAAGGTATTTCATTCGTAAGAGGTTTGTCAAAAACTGATTTTGACAAGATGACACAGAATTATTTCCAGTTCCCGAAAGATGATGAGATGGAAGTATGAAAGAAAATCCAGCAAACGCAATTAAAACTACCATGTGGAAATTTCTCATGGATAAAGGTCAGAAAGAAAATATACCAGCTTTAAAGGAGTATGTTTTTGACCTTATCGAAATGACAACGCAGAAGACTGCCGGTCAGAGAAAAGAAACAAAGAATGATATAAGTTGGGATGAACTTGATATGACGCTTATGTCAATAGTAATAGAAGCTACTGCATTAGTGTTGTCAGGAACATTAGACGAGTTAAAAGATTAAGGGGTTGAACTACAAATGAGTGCAAGGAGAGCGGCTATGCGTCGGGAACGATTGCAAAGGAACAAAATTGACAAGAAAAAATGTGCTATGGCTGAACTTGAAAGAGCAAAAGAGCAAGGCATCATTGATGGCAGGGCGATAGGTGTTAGTGCGTGCCTTGAAGTGTTGCATAGTAAATACAAGTTTAGCAATAATAAAGCACAACAGTTACTCAATGTTATGGGGAGAGAAAGTGCAAGACTTGATGATACAGGTGTTAGATTTGTTGCAAATTACTATGCTGAGAAGTTTGAAAAGAAACTAGATGCACTGGGAATATATCAAGATATAGCTGATATTCCTACAAAGATTTATTGTGCATCAAAGCATGAGTTGTTTGTAACATCAGTCGCAATAGTCTTGATGGTGCTAAATGAATTATGGAATTTTAGCAGTAACGATAAAAACACTGGTCGGCTTGATTACATCATGGAGTATTGCACAAATCGGTATTTAGAGATGCAACTTGACCCCGACAAAAACACGGCAGAATACTATTTTGAGCGAATGTTAAGACGGACTGGTTATAAGTTACATTAAGAGGTAAATATGATAGACGAAAAGAAGATTATTAAGAAAATCGAAAACAGGATAGACACTTATATAAAAGAATATCCTGAAAAGAAAAAACTGTGAATATATAGAAACACAAAGAGAGTTTATACATATATTACAGATTGAAGCAAGAGAGCAGGAAAAAAGAAAGGAAAGGTAAAAGAATGATTTATAAGATTGTAACAAAAAGAACTACTTATGTAACTGCGGAATTTTATGAAGAAGCTATGGAGAAATATGAAGAGGATGATTATTTGAAACAGGATGAAGAAACGCTGAGCGTTACTGAATCGAATATAGAAGAAGCCTTTTCGATGTAAAATTTTGCGAGGTGAGAACATTATGAAAAAGTATGTATATGTCGCATATTCAAAAGACAAATATAAATTACCTGTTTTTGTTGCTGATAGTGTGAAAGAACTTTCAATAGTGATGGGAATAAGTGAAAACACTATAAGCTCAGTAATATCACATGGCAAGAAACAAGGAAAAGAGTTTAGATTTGCGAGAGTGGATGTTAGCGGCGTTTAGAGAGGTGATGGCATGAATATATATTTAGTCGAAAGAACCGAGAAAATCACTTGGGTTGAAGATTACGCAATGGTCGTGATAGCAGAGGATGAAAAACACGCTGAAAGGAGAGCAAGATGGGAAAGCAGAGATTTTAAAAGAGCAAAGAACTTGCTTGTAAAAAAGGTAGATGCAGACAAAGAGCAGTCGGTTTTGATTGCTAATACAGGAGCGTGATGCAATGACGGTAGATGAATTTAAACGGTTAGCAATAGATACTAAAATCTCAGTGCGTGATATTCGCACTGGGGAGTATCTAAAAAACAAAAACGAATATGGCAGCAGGAAAATACAGGAAGTGTATGCAAGGGCGCACAGGTATAAAGACAGCTATGAGGGAAATATAGTTTTGATGGTGAGGTGATGTAATGAGCTGTAAGAATTGTACTGAAAGAAGAATAAACTGCCATGCTGTATGCAAAAAATACATAAAGTGGAAAGCTGAGGACGATAAACGCAAAGAAGAAATACGCAAGAAGCGTGATGAATTAGTGAATATCACAGGCTATGAGAAACAAAGACATATAAACATGAAAACACGAAGAAAAGTAAGTGTTGATAGGATTTGAAAGGAGATGAACCGCCATTTTAAACAATTGGAATGATATAAAAGAACTGATGGATTGTTTCCCAAGGAGCGTTATTAACCATAATGGAGAGTTTATAGCACATATCATAACTAATACATATTTTATTTTAAGAGATTGTAACAACAAGGAAGATGTTAAATGCAAGGTTTTAGAGTGGCTTTCAAGACCTGCTCACAAGACAGAGCCATACAGTACAAAGCGAAATAATGATGAATTTCACAAGTTTATCCTTGCAGGAGTAAATGATTACCTTGGTACAGATTTTTCGGAGAAAGACATGGAGAAGATTTATACATACTTAGGCAATGCTTGCAACCACAAAAAGACATTGAAATTCATTGAAAGTGGCTACGATATGAGTATTTTGAAAGATGATTAAGGAAAGGAGATGAATGTCCGTTTTGAGAATAGAAAGAACAAGGTATGTCGTTATGAGACGAAATCGTACTGAAATATGGTGCGGTTTATCAAGAGAATTTCATTTTGTCAAAGTTGATGAATTGAAAGATACGGCAATTAAAACATACAGAACAGCAAAACAGGCTGAAAGTGGTTGTTCTTCTTGGGATAGAGATTTTGAAATTGTTGAGTGCAAAGAAATTATTGATATAGGAGAATAACAATGATTAAAGGCAGAAAAGTCTATGACCCATTAACTGATACTTGGAGCACAGGTTATTGGGTTGCAGATGATAAAGGAAATTATTACCCAGTGTGGTAGAAAGGAGCAGTAATGGAGAGATTAACAGATAAGATAGGTAATACAAATTGCGTTAAGGGCTGTGGTTCAAATTGTAAATATGGATTTCAGTATTGTAGTAAAGAAGATTGGGAAAATTGCGAAACAATTGCTGATGTTATTGACAAACTTGCTGATTACGAGGACTTAGAGGAACAAGGCAGACTTTTGAAATTGCCTTGCAAGGTAGGAGATACAGTTTATGTTAAACTTGCTAGTTATTGCGAAGAAAAATACGCAGAAGCATCAGAAAATGATGATACAAAAAACAAAGTTACATCTCTGGAAATTATCGTAAGGATGATAGACAACAAGCCATATTACGAAATCAAGTACAAAAAAGTCGGTGAAGATTATTACCATGTAGGTTACAGTTCGTACAATCTTGATAATGTATTGAAATGGCGTGATGAGTGTTTTGAACTTGTTTATGTGAAAGCGACCAATGCCGACAGGATAAGGAATATGTCTGATGAAGAGTTAGCCTGCCTTATTGAGAAGATTAAGATGTGTGGTGGACTTATCGAGACTGAAAGAAGTTCTTACGAATGTAAGGGATGTAAAGATGGATATTGTGATGATAATGTTAGACAATGGCTTCAATCAGAAGCAGAATAGGAGAAAACATGGAAGATAGATATTTATGCAAGGCAAAGCGAAAAGACAACGGAGAATGGGTTATCGGATTTTACGCATATATAAATAAAAAACATTATATTTACACCGGGCAACTAATACGCAGCGGATTATATGATATTGCTGAAAGATTTGAAGTAGACCCATCCACAATCTGCCAATGCATAGGCTTGAAAGATAAGAATAGTAATCTGATTTGGGAGAATGATATTGTTAGAACTATTTATGATGGAATTGAACATATTTATCAGGTGATATGGGACAAATCGGAATTAGATTTCAAAGCCACAAATGGTAAAGAGTTTTATAAATCAAACTTTGAGTATTTACCGTGTTGTGAAGAAGTTGAAGTTATTGGCAACATTTTTGAAAATAAAGAGTTATTAGAAAGTGAGGAACAATATGGCGAGAATATTTAGAATTAGTGGCTATTTAGTTTCTAAGCGTGAGAACCCTTTAATTAAAGATGTGTATGATGACATAAGCTATACAGGATATGCCGAAAATTGGCAACAGTTACATATCGAACAGTCGGAAGAATTTAATCTTGATGGAGAAGATAAGCCAAACTGTGACCTTGCATTATTGACAAGACATTTTAAGAAAGATGTTGATTATAATTTTGACCGACCTATTCCACAGAAAGGTGAGAAATACAGACATTTCAAGTTAGGCAAAATTGTTACCATTATCGGCATTTCAAGACATACAGAAACAGAGGAAATGTCGGTTGTGTATGAATATGAGGGACATATTTGGAATAGACCTCTTGAAATGTTTATGAGCGAGGTTGATAAAAAGAAATATCCTGATGCGAAGCAGCGATATAGATTTGAGGTGGTTAAGTGATACCCGAATGTGTAAACTGCAAAAATCTCTTTACTTGTACAATAAAAGGCAAGCCACGAGGTGAAGCGTGTGTGATGTTTGAGGAAAGAGACAAGGATAAATCAGAAGCTAGGAAAAGGATTGACTTTAGGGGATATGTGGCAGCAGAGAAACAATGATTACAAAGATGGATACTTAAATATTATTATTCATCCTGATGGAACTATTGGAACTAATTGGAGATAAGAAAGTAGGTGAAAGCGAATGACGAGTGCAGAAGAATATTTACCTAAAGCGAATGATGAGTATAAAAAGGGTGAAGAATATAAAGAACTTGCCAATAAACACTTTAATAATTATGCAGAACTCATAGCAATATACAGAATAGAAAGCGTAAACAGAGTTCTTGACTTTATAAGAGATGAATATAGGGCAGGAAGAATTTGCGACCTTGAAACATTATTGTGTCATTGCCAAAACAAGCTGAATGGCAATATTGACGGAACAGAATTAGACCTTGATGAGCATTTCAGAGGTGTTCCTTTTAAGAAAGTGGGTGGCAATGATGAATGAGAAAGACCACAAAGCTGATTTTAGCTTAATAACAAGAATGTTAGAAGAAGATAGAAAAGCTGGGTATGAACACGGATATTTAGTTGGCTACAACAAGGCTGTTGATGACACTATAAAAGCCATCAAGGAAGAATATGCTTTCACAATCTTAGAAGAAGAAAAGATTGACGAAATAGCAGAACAGTTGAAAGGAGACAAAACAGAATGAAGATTTTAAGCAAGAAGAAATGCGAAGAAATTCTGAAAAGAATTACTGCAAATGAAATTATTCAGATTGAATACGGACTGCACGACATAGAAGCAAGAACAAAAGCGACAGCAAATAGAGCAGAAATAGCTTTTATTGTTGGTGGCATTAAAGGTATGAACAAGGTACAGAATACTGTACACAAAAGATACAACAACTAAATTTATCAGAAAGGAATAGGTTGTCGCGACATAAAACCGAGGTTTCCTTTTGGTGATTTGAGATGATAGTACATTGTTTATTTGAACAGTCAGGCACATTCAAGAACGCTTTCAAGAAGTATGGAATTAAAGCCTATGACTATGATATTTTGAATGAGTTTAACCAGACAGACTATATTATTGATTTGTTTGCAGAGATTGAGGAGGGGTATCAAGGTGAACCGAGTTTGTTTGACAAGATAAGTCCTGATGATTTGATATTTGCATTTTTCCCTTGCATAAGATTTGAGAATCAAATAATGCTGTGGTTTAGAGGGCAGTCAGCAAGTCAAAAAGGATGGTCTTTAGAAAAGAAATGTGAGTTTGACATGAATTTGCTTGAAGAAGTTTTGCATATGTATAGCCTGGTAAATAAAATGTTTATTATTTGCATGAGAAAAGGGTTGAAGCTAGTAATGGAAAATCCTTATTCAGAGGAACATTTTTTAAGACGATATTGGTGCTATTCTCCGGCGGTAATTGATAAAGATAGAAGAGATAGCGGAGATTACTTTAAAAAGCCTACACAGTATTGGATTTTGAATTGCGAGCCACAGAACAATCTTATTTTTGAGCCAATTAGCTATAACGCTATCGAATGCAAGGACGCAATAAGAACAATGACAAAAGAACATTATGCAAAAACAGGGGCAGATAATAAGAAAACGGCAAGGTCAATGATACACCCGCAGTACGCGGATAGATTTATTAGGCAATATATTCTTGATGAAGCAATATGGAGAAAGGAGTGACTATATGGATTGTAACGATTATAACAGGATGCCTACTAATGTAGATTTGACGAAATATACATCTCCGAAAAAGTACGGCATTTATTTACAGGAGAAGAAACATAAGAGAAAAAGGAAGTGGTGATTATGGCGATTTACAGAAATGTGAGATTGTCGTTTTGGACTGACAACAAGGTAATAGACGAGTTCACGCCCGAAGATAAGTATTTTTATCTGTACTTGCTCACAAATCCTCAGACAAATTTGTGCGGTTGTTATGAGACAAGTTATAAAAGTATGAGTGAAGATACAGGATATAACAAAGATACTTGTCTGAGATTATTAAAAAGATTTGATGAAGTACATAATGTTATCAAATTTAATGAAAGTACAAAAGAGATATTGATATTGAACTGGTATAAATACAACTGGAGCAGTTCGGCAAAGACTATTACAGGAGTTATGTCAGCAGCGAAGTACATAAAATGCGGAAAATTTAGAAATTATGTTTTAACTGTTGCAGAAAGTGTGAAGAATGGTAATAAAGAGCCAGTCAGATACCCCATGCAAGCATCTGTATCTGTATCTGATACTGATTCTGTTACTGAAACTGATACTGTAAATAATAAAAAGAGCATTACAGGAGAAGATATAAAGGAAATTGTTACTTATCTGAATAAAAAATGCGGTACACATTACAGATGTAACACAGCGAACACTAGAAAGCATATAACGGCGAGATTTGCTGATGGCTATACGGTTTCAGATTTCATGACAGTGATTGATAAGAAGTCTGCTGAATGGCAAGGTACTAAATTTGAATTGTATTTACGACCTGACACTTTGTTTGGTAGTAAATTTGAAAGTTATCTTAATCAGCAGATTAAACAGAAAGACAGCACAAAAGAATTTTTAGGCGGTTGGGGGTTGTAGCTTATGACAGAAAAAGAAGTAAGACAATTACTTGCCATGACACAGGCTGTATATCCTAACTACAATCCACCTAGCAGAGAAGCGGCGGTGAATGCGTGGCTCATGTGTTTAAGTGAGTATGATAACAATGTTGTCATGACGGCATTTAAAGCATACATGACTACGAATACAAGTGGTTTTGCACCTGCACCGGGGCAACTTATAGAAATATTACAGACTTTGACACAACCATCTGAGTTGAACGAGTTAGAAGCGTGGTCGATAGTCAGAAAAGCGTTAACAAATTGTGGCTACAATTCGGAGCAGGAGTTTGCAAAGTTACCGACTATAATACAAAAAACAGTCGGGACACCGCAACAGCTCAGAATATGGGCGAGTGATACAGAATTTAATGAAAATGTTGTGAGCAGTAATTTCATAAAGACATATAGAACAGAGGTCAAGCGAGCAACAGAGTTAAATAAAATGTCTAGTGATGTAAGAAAACTTATAGAAATGGTAAACATAAATTCGGTATCGGCTCAAATAGCAAGTGAGAATAAAAGGACTATATCTTTATCACTTGAAGATAAAAAAACCGAGGAAACAGGCAAAATGGAAGTTAGAAACAGTGTTCTTATGCCTGAGAAATATAAAAAAGAATTTGGCATTAAATAATGAGTTTAAGGAAAGGAGAATTGATATGAGACTTAAAGATGTTACAGAAAGATTTGGTAGTAGCAAATTCTACAAAGGCAAGTACAAAAAGTTTGAGTGCCATATAAACTATTCTTCCAATGATGATATTTGGTATTATTGCATATCGTCTAATGATGAAAGAAATATAAGGTACAACAGCCTTTGGAATGACATAAAATTTAAAACACAGGAAAAATGCGTAAATGCTTGTCAGAAATGCATTGATAAGGTAATTAAAGGCAGAAAGGAGCAGTAATGAATATTGATGAATTTATAGAGCATACAAAAGAAAAAGCAAGAGAGCATAGATACCATGCGGATTTCTTTGAGAGTGATAATCCTATGAATACAGCTTGTATTAAAAGTGCAGAAGATTGCGAGCAGTTAGCTGAGTGGCTTGAAAAATCCAAAGAGTATCAGCAGTTAGAGGAACAGGGCAGACTTGTCAAGTTGCCTTGCAAAGTTGGAGATGATGTTTATTACATCTTAGGGATTCCAAATGAAACACCATGTGCAATAGATAAGTGTACATTTGAGTTATCAGACATAAACAAAATCGGCAAAACATTATTCCTCACAGAATCCGAAGCAGAAGCAAAACTGAAAGAATTGAGAGGTGGAGAAGATGGCACAATGGAATAAAAATACAGTACCAAAATGTAAGAATAAAAAATGCTCAGATGAAGTTTTGGCAACGGTAGAACACATAGGATATGGTGGAAAACTTTATAGGAGAGTGATTAAGGCAGTGTACTTCCCATATCATCACTGTACTATTGATGATATGGCTTGGGATATGGACGATGGTATTCCTAACGATTGGGAATATTCAGAAGAGGATGATTCATATTGGATTCCGCGAGGCTGGTATGAAGTGTGTGATTACTTTGAGGACTATTCCTATTCGCAAATTACAGATTACGTAAATGCATGGATGAAGTTACCTAAACCATATGAACCAAGAGTTAAAGAGTTTGGAGGTGGAGAAAATGAGCGATAAGCAGAGCAATCTCACAGACAAAGAAATGGAAGATTTACAGAGTATAGTAACTGACACATTAGCAAGTGTATGTACTATAGCAGATAAGCATAATATTGATAGAGATAGTATGCTGAAATACTTTGCTGATATGCTCACAGCTTTTACAGAAGTTGCAAGCATACAGAATTATGAAACCAACCATACTTGCAACTGCCAGCACAACAACAATTCAAGAAACAACGAGCCTTGTTGCAGATGTGACAGCAGAGTGACTAACGCTGACAGGATAAGAAATATGTCAGATGAAGAGTTGGCAAGTGTACTATTTAGTGGTTGTATTGATTCTATGGATTTGGAAGAGTGACCTTATGCTAGTGAAAGTGAACTCGATAACAATAAAATTGGAAAAATATGTAAAAAATGCACACTTGATTGGCTTCAATCAGAAGCGGAATAGGAGAGAATATGGAAGACAAACCTAAAACAGTGGAAATTCGGCTCACTAAGGAAGAGTTTGAAAAACTAAAGACTGTAAGGCAGTTAGATAAGGTTATTTTCCTTGATGAATCAAGCAAGGAATGTTTTACAGTTTACAATTTGGTATCAGATAACTGAGAAAGGAAAGGTTATGGAAGATAGATATTTATTTAAAGGAAAGAGAGTTGATAACGGAGAATGGGTAATTGGCAATCTAATTACAAATGTGTTCTTTAGATTAGGTCAAAGTATTCCATACATTTTATGCCCGGATAAAGCAGAATATGATTGCTTTGAGGATTTTACAGAGGAAAATGGAATTTTTGAAGTGCGACCGAATACAATCTGCCAATGCACAGGCTTAAGAGACAATAGCGGCAAGCTGATTTGGGAGAACGATATTGTTGAATGCACACGCGGAAATGCCATAGTGGAATGGGATAGAGTAGACTGGAACATTCGATGGATTGAAGAAAGCATATGGAGAAGAGATTTGCGCCATTGGTCTATAGATGACGCAGATGGGATTAGGTTCCTTGGCAACATATTTGATAACACTGAATTATTAGAAAGCGAGGAGTAATATGACAGAGAGTGAAGCGGTAGAGTGGATAAAGGAATTAAAAGGTTCAGAAGAAATACTAGAATTTTATTATGCTGAGAGTTTTATAAAGGCTTGTGATATGGCGATACAGGCACTTGAAAAGCAGATAAATAGATGTTGGGTTCCTTGTAAGGATAGATTGCCAGAAGAAATTGATAAATATTATTTAGTTACATGCAGAGGTGTAATTTGTGGAGAATTTGAGCAATTTACAACTGTTTCATATTTTTCGACATTTTCTAACGGAGATAAATCTTGGGAGATTGAAGAAGAACATGGAAATAATTGGATGGTTACAGCATGGCAACCATTGCCAAAACCTTATAAGGAGGGCGAAAAAAATGAGACTGATTGATGCAACAATTCAGCCAACGTTTTTGACTGATTATATTTTAGAAAGAAAGTCAACGTTCATTCGCGTGTTAGAAAAGGGAGATAATGATTTTCTTTTTGGCTTGCTAATGGATTACTTTGATGAACAACCGACCGCCTATGATGTAAACAAAGTTGTGAAACAAGTAGAAAAAGATAAATTTATAGATTGTGAGACCGTATTATCGGATGTGCATCAAGGATATAACGCTGGACTAAGTAGAGCAGTAATGGTAGTAAAGGCAGGTGGTGAGAATGACGATTGATGAAGCAATATCTGAATTTAAAGAAAGAGCAGAAGATAGTAAAAAAATTTCAGAATTAGGCATGGAAAGTTACATTCCAAAAGAAAAAGAAGAGAAACAGCTTGCGGAGTGGTTGGAAGAGTTGAAATCATACAGAGCTTCGGTATTTAGTGGAGATATGACACAGAAAATGCTGAAAGAAGAATATAACAAGGCTGTTGATGATTTCTATAACAAAATTATTGAAGCATACAAAGAAATGAAAAATATTCCACAGGTAGAAAAATCAACAGTACATACAATAGCATTAGGAATAATGGAGCAGTTAAAAAATAAGAATTTAGCGAGGTGATTATACAATGAATGATTGCAAAGGATGTAAATATGAGAACAGCACAGATATAGAGATATGTTTAGAATTTTGTACAAATTGTAAAATAGCCTATTCTAATGAAGAAGATAGAGAATTTCACGAAGATAAGTATGAGATTGTAGACTAAGCTAAAACTAAGAAAGGAGTAAGAGTTTTGTGCACAGTAAAAACCGGTTTTGCTCCATAAAATTATGTATAGTGAAAGCAAAAAGAAATGGTATAAAGAGCGTTATCGTCAAAGAAAAGAACATGGCTTATGTACTAATTGTGGTAAACCTGCAATGACAAACAAAACTTTGTGTAAGGAATGTACCGAAAAAAGAAAGAAGAAATATCGAGAAGATAGAGAATTTTTCAAAGCACAGGGACTATGCCCGAAATGCGGCAAAAACAAATTGTTTGGCAGTGAAAAAACTTGCCTTGAGTGTTTAGCGTATGCCGAAAAAATAAATGCTAAATGCGCAATAAAAACAGCTGGTAGCAAAGAAGCGTATAATAAACAAGTTTATCAAAAAGCAAGACAACGTTGTGATGAACAAAATCTTTGCGTAATGTGTAAAATAAGACAGCGTGCAGAGGGACATATACACTGTGAAGAATGTCTTGAGATAAGACGCATAAAAGGCAGAGAAATACGAAAACAGCAAGAAAAAGTAGGTATAACAAGAAGCGAAAGACCAACTTACGGACTTTGTTATTGCTGTGGGAAGCCACTTGACAGAGAAGGTAAAAGATGTATTAAATGTGCCGCAAAAGTTACAAACAATTTACCACGAATTAAAGCTACTGGACATTGGAAAAAAGACAATAATTTAATATTTGGTGGAGGTAAGCAATATGATAAAATTCAAAAGTGAATGTGTCGACTGCCCCAGCGAAATAGGTTGCCTTGGGGATAGTTGCCCGAAACGCAATATACCTCACCTTATATGCGATTGTTGTGGTGAAGATGTAGAAGAATTGTACGGATATGACGGAGAGCAGTTATGTAAAGACTGTTTGCTTGATGCAGTACCAAAAATAGAAATATAGGAGATTGGCTTATGAAGTTTTCAGAACTTACTAAGCCGGAACTTGATTTTATTTTAAAATACGCCAACTTCACAGAGGAAGAAGAAGATATATTCAAATTACTTTCAAGAGGAAAAAGCATAATCGAAATTGCGGAACATATAATGATATGTGAGCGTACTGTTAATAGAAAAGTAATAAAAATTAAAAACAAGATTGGCAAATTGGAGGGGTTAAATGGTAAAGATAACTGTTGATGGTAAAGAAGTAAAGGCAGAAGATATAAAACTTTCTGCTGATGTTGTGAAAGTCATATCATCATGTCTTAATTGACATTAAAGTAAAAAGAGGTTAGAATGTGTCGTAAAGTACGATAAATACGGCACATTCTTTTTATATAAAGGGGGATTTAAGATGGAATGTGTTGTGTATATGAGAGTATCAACAGAAAAGCAGGCAGAAGAGGGCAATGGTCTTGAAAGTCAAAAAAGGGACATTGAGAACTATTGTAAGAAAAATGAGTATGCAATTACTGATTATTATATTGACGATGGCTATACAGGAGCAAACATGGATAGACCGGAATTACAACGGCTTATTAGTGATTGCGTTGCAAAAAGAATAAAATGTGTAGTTGCTTTTAAATTAGATAGATTGTCACGAAGTATGGTCGATGGCATTTATATGATTGAAAGAGTATTTCAGCCGAATAGCATCCTATTCAAGTGCGTACATGACAGTATAAGCTATGACAGTCCGATGGAGCAAGCTTACACTCAAATGATGGCTGTATTTGCACAGCTTGATAAGAACACTATGTTATTAAGAATGCGTGGCGGCATGTTGGAAAGAGTGAAGCAAGGTTACTGGATGGGCGGCGGTAATACTCCTTATTGCTATTCTTATAGCAAAGAGACAGGAACGCTTGTGCCGATACCGGAAAGAAAAAAACAAGCTAATGAAGCAATAGACTTGTTCTTACAAGGTTATTCAGATGTCAAAATTCGTGATATGCTAGGTTTTAAAAGTGAAATGGTTGTAAGAAGCCTTCTTGCAAGTCCGGTCAATATAGGGTATATACCTTATAAAGGCAAAATCTATAAAGGCAAACATGAACCGATTTTTGAACTTGATAAATTTAATTTAGCACAGGAAGTTAGGAAAAACCGAAGAAAAAAGAAAACTACTTGTATAAATAAAGAGCCAAATCTACTTACCGGATTATGTTATTGTGGTGTTTGTGGTTGTTCTATGCGGTATCAAAAATGGACACATGGAAAGCATAAAATATACTGCTGTTCAAGAGATAAATCAATGTCGTATCTTCCTAATTATGATGCTAATTGTAATAACTCACTTGAATGGGCTGTTGATATTGAAAAACAAGTTGAAGAAGAAATAATGAAAATATCATTGAATTTGTCATCAGAAAAGCCAGTTGCAAAACAAAGTAAAATTGAAATTTTACAGTCGCAGATAAAAAAAGAAGAAAATCGTAGAAAAAGATTTTTTAATTTGTATGCTGACGGAAATGATGATGCATTATTAAGCATAAAAGAAATCAACAATACTATCAAAAGTTTAAAAGAACAGCTTGAAACTGAAAGGTCAAATACCAATTTAAATAGGAAGAAAAGCGTTACTTATAAAAACATAAAAAAAATTGCCGATGTTTGGGACAGCATCGACAAAAGAGATAAAAACACTATACTTAAGAGTATAATTGATAAGATTGTTATAGTCAATGGAAACATAGAAATACAATTAAAGAATTTTTAGCACATACTATATGCTGTGCCAATGGCGTTAAGTTAGTGCTAATGCCGTGTTTATCGTACTTTTTACAATTAAATAAAATCAAGGTGTCGTTTTTGTGTCGTTAAACTGTCGTTTTTCTGTCGCTTTAAGCGGCTTTTTTTATGTGAAAATAAAATTACAAAAAGGAGAGTGATTGAAGTGTACGACGAAGATTTGAGAGAGCGATTACTCTCACGGGAACAAATACAAAAATTAGACTTAGTAACTCAAACAATATTGTTTAGCGTTATTGAGGATGTATTAGAGGAGAGAGAACATGATAAACAATTCTTATCAACCACAGATGATGACTTATACGCCGGGTTATAATGCGTATCCGTACAACCCGATGCAAAGATTTCAGGAACAGCAGTTACCGCAACAGCCAGTTCAACAAGTACCACAACAGCAGAATTTACAGATACAAGCAGGGATAAATGGCAGAATGGTGGCAGCAGTTGAACAAATTGCGGCTAATGATGTACCTATGGACGGCTCAGTTGCATTTTTTCCTAAACAGGATTTAACAGAAATATACGCAAAACAATGGGGTGCAGACGGCTCAATAAAAACAGTGGTGTATAAGCCTTATGCAGAGCCTAAAGATAATCAGACAGTAAATTCTATGATTGACGTAGAAAACGCTAAATTTACCCTATCAGACGAAAGCACACAGCTATTCTTAAATAAGTTTGAAGAGTTATCAGAGAAAATAGGACAATTAGAAGATAGATTTGACAAATCTTTAAGAACGCAAAGAAAAACTTCAAGAACTCAAAGTAAAGGTGGTGATGAAGAATGAACCCAATTAACATTTTTCAGATGATGAAAGCTGGTCCGCAACAGTTCATACAGCAAATGATGGGAAATAATCAGATTATGAGCAATCCTATGATGAAAAACACTATGCAGATGGCACAGCAGGGCAATGTGCAAGGCATAGAGCAGATTGCTAGAAATTTATGCAAAGAAAAGGGGTTAAATGCAGATGATGTATTTAATCAGATAAAAAGTAGATTTGGTAATTAGTAGCATATTAGATGTCTTTGCAAATTACCTAGGTGACATCTTTATGAATATATTTTTAGGAGGTAACAATATGTTTTCAAACTCAAATTGTGCCAGCGTACCATTAGTCGCTAACATTGACGGCAACGGCAATAACGGTGGATGGGCTGATGGTGGATGGCTTTGGATAATCGTTGTATTTGCCTTACTCTTTGGATGGGGCAATGGTGGATTTGGCGGTTTTGGCGGCAACAATGGCGGTGGCTATGTTGCGACAGCGGCTACACAGGCTGATATTCAGAGAGGATTTGATAATTCAGCAGTTATCAGCAAGTTAGACGGCATTTCAAACGGCTTATGTGATGGCTTCTATGCCATGAACAATAGTATGCTCACAGGTTTCAATGGTATTAACACAAATATCATGCAGACCGGCTACGGCATACAGCAGGCTATTAACGCTGATACAGTCGCTAATATGCAGAATACAAACGCATTACAGTCACAGCTTGCTAACTGTTGCTGTGAGACAAGAGAAGCTATTCAGGGAGTTAATTACAATTTAGCAACTAACACCTGTGCTTTACAGAACACAATGAACAATAATACAAGAGATATTATTGACAGCCAGCAGGCAGGAACAAGAGCAATCCTTGACTTCCTGACAAATGACAAGATTGCAACTTTACAGGCAGAGAATAACGATTTGAGAAGAGCTGCTTCACAGGATAGACAGAACGCACTTCTGACTTCTGCCATGAGCACACAGACAAATCAGATTATTGATGCAGTAAGACCTACACCGGTCCCTTCGTTCCCGGCTTCTAACCTTTATGGTTATGCATATGGATGTGGTTGCAATACAGGATGTGGTTGCTAATGAAAGAAGAATATGAAGATTTTGATTTTTTGATAGTAATTCTTTTATATATGGCATTGCTGGAAAAAACTTAACTAAAAAAATAAAAGCTTTCAAAAAGGCTTAAAACAATAAAGTATCTTAATTAAGCTTAACTTGTTTTTAATTTGGCATTAACGAATTAAAACAAGATTTAAACGAGATTA
>OODM01000167.1_pt1 | contig 56861 bp, 47 predicted proteins | sample 1671471 | NCBI WGS metagenome assembly OODM01 (sample SAMN06348160, study PRJEB24527) | human gut metagenome | biome: human gut; feature: ankylosing spondylitis patient; material: feces | host: Homo sapiens | place: China | collected 2015-10 | reverse complement strand
TCGTTCACGGGCACAGCGCCTGCGGTGCGGATGAGGTCGGCAGCGTCCTTGCTGGTGGCAAAGTCCACAAAGGCCTGTGCCTGCTCAGACAGGGCAGCGCTCTTGTTGGTAACGAACACGAAGGGACGCTGAATTTTATAGCTGCCGTCCTTGACGGTGTCCTCGCTGCACTCCACACCCTCCACGGTGACCATGGCGACAGTATCGCCCACAGCGGACAGAGAAGCGTAGCCGATGGCCAGCGGGTTTGCCTCCACAGCGCTGATAACAGCGCCGGTAGCGGTCAGCTCCTGTGCATACTTGCAGCTGTCCTTCACGTCCACGATGCTCTCAAAGCCATCGCGGGTGCCGGAACCGGCCTCACGGCCCACCAGAACGATCTCGCCGTCGTCGCCGCCGACATCCTTCCAGTTGGTGATCTCGCCGGTGAACATCTTCTTGAGCTGCTCCACGGTCAGGTCAGCGACCTTGCTGTCCTTGTTCACGATGATGGCGATGCCGTCCAGCGCCACGATGGTGCCGTCCACATCGTTCTTCTCATCGTCCTTCAGGGCGCGGGAGGACAGGCCGATGTCCAGCGTCTTGTCGGCAGCGCCGGTGATGCCTGCGCCGGAGCCGGTGGGGTCGTAGCTGACGGTGACGCCCGGCTCAACCTCGGCAAAGCCCTCGGTCAGGGCAGCAATGACGTTCTTCATGGAAGTAGAACCGCCGGTCGCAACGTTGCCGCTCAGGGTGCCGGCTGCCTGCCCGGCAGCGGAAGAAGCGGTGGTGGAAGCAGAAGCAGCGGTGCCGGATGCAGAAGAAGCAGAGCCGCCGCAGGCGGTCAGGGCAGCAGCCGCAGCAGCTGCACCGCAAACGGTCAGAAACGAACGACGAGAGATCTTTTTCATGATAGAATTTCCTCCATTAAAAACCCGGGCGCCCGCCCGGCACTGTCTTTTGTGTTTTCCTTGGGAACGGCCTTATTCTACCGCTTTGCCGCCCTTGCCGCGACCATGGACGTGCAAAAAGTGCGTAAAACTTTGTGCACAATGCCAGCCCCAATGTAAAGAACCGGTAACGCGGCACAAAACAAAAAGCCGCCGGACACTCCTGTTTCCAGAAGTGCCCGGCGGCAAAATGTTGTCCGAATCTTATCCTTTGCTGGGGGTAACAGTTTTTCCATCGTAACGGAATACGGCAGTTTGATTATGATAGGTCACCCGTAGGATGAACGTACCATTGCTGTATTCTGCAGGAACCCGATTTTCACTTTCCAGACAGAACTTCAACGAATTGCCATATTCCTCATAACTATGCGGCTCCACTGTCAGTTTTTTGCAAACAAATTCCAGTGGATACACATTATTTTCCATATCCGTAAAGGTGCCAGTAATATCTTTCGGCTCCAATATTACCCGCTCGCCGGTATCATTCTGAATCGCGAACAGCGGACAATAGCGCATAACATAGCCGCTGCCACCGGTTATAACTGGAGCTTCGCACATAAACACCACTCCGTCGATCGTCACCTTCGGACGGTCATTCATCCCTCCGCAGCCGGTCAAAGCCCCTGCGGCGGTCAACACCAGAGCCCCGGCGCTGAGCTTGAGAAATGTTCTGCGGTCGATCATAGCAATGCACCTCCTGTATCGGGTATCACTCAGAAAACTTTGTTCTGCGGTATCAGACGGTCTGCTTTACAAAAGTGCTGGTCGTATAATCCAGTGTATAAATCTCCGTTACGAACCCGCTCGAGATCGTAAAAGTAACATCGGCCTTCTTGGCCACGACAGCTTCGTACAGATCTTTCTGGTCTTCTTTCAGCGTAAAATGCATCCAGCCCTCTTTGAACTGACCCTTCGACAGATTGATCTTCCCACCGTTTTCCAGCAGATCGCCATCAGTATAGTTGTTGACCGACTGTCCATTGATCTTCAGGGAGAAATAGCCCTTTGCAGGAATCGGCCGGGGCTTTTTGTCGCCGGAGGTATCCTTGATACGCACCCAGACGTTGATGTAGCCTTCCCATCCGGCTTCCGCTGTGCCGCCAAAGTCGACGCCGTTGGTTTTACCCAAAGCTTTGACTGCCGTTGCCTGGAACAGGCCGAAATCCGTGCCAATAGCACCATCACTGCAGCCGCCCAGCAGCCCGGTCATAGATACTGCCACTGCCATTGCGGCAGAAGTCTTTAAAAACGCACGACGATCTATTTTCATAGCCATATTATAAGCCCTCCTCAAAAGCTTTTTTGCACCCTAAGAGTACCACATTTTACCACATTGTCAACTATCCGAATTCAGGTTTCACCATTTTATCGTTCCTTTATAAAAGGCCGCATAGAACGGCAGCGGGCGCGGCGTCTGCCGCCGTTCCGGGGCGGCGGGAATTTTTATTTTTTCAATAAAATCAAAATTTGCTGTTGACAAAGGGCACCCGGTATGCTAAAATAGCCAAGTCGGGTGCGAACACCTGATGCAAAATGGACGTATGGCCCGTTGGTCAAGCGGTTAAGACAGAGGCCTCTCACGCCTTTAACATCGGTTCGATTCCGGTACGGGTCACCATTTTATAGTAGTAAAACGGCTGCATGCCGTTTTATATAGATGCCTCTTTAGCTCAGTCGGTTAGAGCACCTGACTGTTAATCAGGGTGTCGCCTGTTCGAGTCAGGCAAGAGGCGCCAGCAAAGCGATGGAAATTTTCCATCGCTTTTTTCTTTTTCCGGCGGCCTTGTTGACAGCACCGCCCCGGGGGGCTATACTTAGCATTATAGTAAAGAATACGGAAAGACCTCCTTCCGGCAGGGTCAGACGCCTTGCCGTACTGCCAAAGGCGCTCTCCCCGAGGGAGCTGGCTGCGAACAAAGTGCGCAGACTGAGGGAGTTTCCTGTCAAAAGGAGAACATCATGAAAAAAGTTATTCTGACCGGCGACCGTCCCACCGGCCGCCTGCACGTTGGCCACTATGTCGGCTCTCTGAAGGAGCGGGTGCGGCTGCAGAATACCGGCGAATATGACGAGATCTTTATCATGATCGCCGACGCGCAGGCGCTGACCGACAACGCCGACAACCCGGAGAAGGTGCGCCAGAACATCCTGCAGGTGGCGCTGGACTATCTGGCCTGCGGTCTGGACCCCAACAAGGTGCACATCTTCATCCAGTCCATGGTACCCCAGCTGACCGAGCTGAGCTTCTACTACCAGAATCTGGTCACCGTCAGCCGTCTGCAGCGCAACCCCACCGTGAAGAGCGAGATCCAGATGCGCAACTTCGAAGCCAGCATCCCGGTGGGCTTCTTCTGCTACCCCATCAGTCAGGCTGCCGATATCACCGCCTTTAAGGCTACCACCGTGCCCGCCGGTGAGGATCAGAAACCCATGATCGAGCAGTGCTGCGAGATCGTGCACAAGTTCAACTCCGTCTACGGCGAAACGTTGGTAGAGCCCGAGATCGTTCTGCCCCAGAACGCCGCCTGCCTGCGTCTGCCCGGCATTGACGGCAAGGCCAAGATGAGCAAGAGCCTTGGCAACTGCATCTACCTGTCCGAGGAGCCGGAGGACATCGAGAAGAAGGTCAAGTCCATGTTTACCGACCCCAACCATCTGCGCGTGCAGGATCCCGGCAAGGTGGAGGGCAACCCGGTGTTCATCTATCTGGACGCCTTCTGCCGCCCCGAGCACTTTGCCGAGTTCTGGCCGGAGTACCAGAATCTGGACGAGGTCAAGGCGCACTATCAGCGCGGTGGTCTGGGCGATATGAAGGTGAAAAAGTTCCTGAACAGCGTCATGCAGGCTGAGCTGGAGCCCATCCGCACCCGCCGCAAGGAGTGGGAGCAGCGCCTGCCCGAGGTGGTGGAGATCCTGAAGGAGGGCAGCGCTTACGCCGAAAAGACCGCTGCCGCCACGCTGGACGAGGTGCGCAAGGCCATGCGCATCGACTACTTCGAGAACGATAACCTGCTGAAATAAGATCTATGAGAGAGCCCGAAACGCCGCAGGCGTTTCGGGTTCTCTTTTGCATCGTTTACGAAAATTGCATAGAAAGCACGGGAAAACTATGCTAAAATAAGGGCAACAAGTACAGAAAACCCCGTTTGGGGGCGAAAAAAGGAGAACCACCATGCAAAAGACCATCTGGATCACCGGAGCAAGTTCCGGCATCGGCCGGGAGTTCGCCCGCCGGTATGCCGCTATGGGCTGTCGGCTCATCTTGACCGCCCGCCGCGCCGACCGCTTGCAGGCTCTTGCCAAGGAGCTGCACGCAGCCCACGGCACCGACTGCCGCATCGAGACCGCCGACCTCTCCCGCGCCGAGGAGTGCAGCCGCCTGTGCGAAGTACTGGCCGAGGAGCACATCGACATCTTCATCAACAACGCCGGTTTCGGCGTCTGCGGCAGCATTCTGGAAACGGACGAAGCCCGCGAGGAAGAGATGATCCAAGTGAATGTTGCCGCCATGGCGCGGCTGTTCCGCGCCGTGGTGCGCAAGATGAACGCACAGGGCGGCGGCACCATCCTGAATGTGGCGTCCTCTGCGGGGCTGCTGCCCGGCGGGCCTTATATGGCGGGCTACTACGCCAGCAAAGCCTATGTGGTCAGCATGACCCGCGGCGTGGCTGAGGAGCTGCGGGAGATGCACAGCCCCGTCTACGTCTGCGCCCTCTGCCCCGGCCCGGTGGACACCGAGTTCAACGACCACGCCGGGGTGGTGTTTGCCTTGCGGGGCATTACCCCCGAGCTGTGCGTAGAGGAGGCCCTGCTGGGCATGATGCACCGCAAGACCATCATTGTGCCCTCTGCCTTTATGCGGCTGTGCACCAGCGCCCAGCGCCTTGTGCCCATCCCCCTGCTGATGCCCATTGTGGCGCGCCAGCAGAAGAAAAAGCTGGGGTAAAAGCCAAAGGTCGTTCAAACTTGTCAACAAGCCCAAATTAAGCCGGGATATCTTGTGCACCGTGACAAGGTGCGTCAGCCTGCGCAAACCATTGCGTCAAAAAACGACGGTTTTGCGTGCTGTTTTTTCGGCAGAAAAGCGAAAATCTAAAGAAAGTACAACAAAACTTCACAAGAATGTGCCTTGACACTTCCTGCAAAGGATGCTAGACTGGTATACAAGTAAGAGCGCACTCCGGCACGGCCGGATACGACGCGCTTTGCAAAGCAGCACGGCTGCAATTTGCGCCGTGTAGAATACGATTTTTGACAGGAGGACTTTATTATGGCACAGTGCACTCCCAAATCTTTTGACCTGACCGGCAAGGTGGCGCTGATCACCGGCGCATCCTACGGCATCGGCATGGCAATTGCAAAGGCTATGGCAGCCAACGGCGCTACCATCGTGTTCAATGATATCAAGCAGGAGCTGGTGGACAAGGGTCTGGCTTCCTATGCAGAGGCCGGCATCAAGGCGCACGGCTACGTCTGCGACGTTACCGATGAGGACGCCGTCAACGCAATGGTGGCAAAGATCACCGAGGAAGTCGGCCACATCAACATTCTGGTCAACAACGCCGGTATCATCAAGCGTATCCCCATGACCGAGATGAGCGCTGCCCAGTTCCGTCAGGTCATTGATGTTGACCTGAACGCTCCCTTCATCGTGGCAAAGGCCATCATCCCCGATATGATCGCACAGGGCGGCGGCAAGATCATCAATATCTGCTCCATGATGAGCGAACTGGGCCGTGAGACCGTTTCTGCTTATGCAGCAGCCAAGGGCGGCCTGAAGATGCTGACCAAGAACATTGCTTCCGAGTACGGCGCTTACAACATCCAGTGCAACGGCATCGGACCCGGCTACATCGCTACCCCGCAGACCGCACCGCTGCGCGAGATCCAGCCCGACGGCAGCCGTCACCCCTTCGACCAGTTCATCGTTGCCAAGACCCCCGCAGGCCGCTGGGGCGAGGCCGAGGATCTGGGCGGACCCGCTGTGTTCCTGGCATCTGAGGCTTCTGACTTTGTCAACGGCCTGATCCTGTATGTGGACGGCGGCATTCTGGCCTACATCGGCAAGCAGCCCCAGTAAACGCTGAGGGCACTCCGCAGTTCTGACCCCGGGGACTGCCGCACAGCGTTGTGTGGCAGTCCCTTTTGCATTTGTACGGGAAAGGATGTTATGCTATAATGGAAAAAGCACATCAGGACATCCCTTGGGTGCCCCATGCCGAAATTTCCCCGGAACCCTGCGGCCCCGGGGTGCAGCGCCGCGTGCTGGCTTACAGCAAGGACGCCATGTGCGTGGAAAACACCTTTGAGACCGGCGGCGTGGGTGCCATGCACTGCCACCCCCACACCCAGATCACCTATATCGTCTCCGGGCGGTACCGCTTTACCATCGGGGACGAGACCCGGGAGGTAGGCCCCGGCGACACCCTGCTCAAGCAGAACGGCGTCATGCACGGCTGCGTCTGTCTGGAGGGCGGCGTGATGCTGGATTTCTTTACCCCCATGCGGGAGGACTTTGTATAACACCTGCGCACCGCAGGGAAAAATAAGAAGGAGAACCATTGTTATGAAGATCGCACTTATCAACGAGAACAGTCAGGCCGCCAAGAACGGCATCATTGAAGCCGCCCTGAAGAAGGTGGTGGAGCCCATGGGCCACGAGGTGGTCAACTACGGCATGTACGCCGCCGATGACGCTGCACAGCTGACCTATGTGCAGTGCGGCATTCTGGCTGCTATCCTGCTGAACAGCGGCGCTGCGGACTACGTTGTTACCGGCTGCGGCACCGGTGAGGGCGCCATGCTGGCACTGAACAGCTTCCCCGGCGTCATCTGCGGCCACGTGGAGGACCCTGTGGATGCCTACACCTTTGCCCATGTCAACGACGGCAACGCCGTTGCCATGCCCTTTGCCAAGGGCTTCGGCTGGGGCGGCGAGCTGAACCTCGAGTACTGCTTCGAGAAGCTGTTCGGCTTCGGCCACGGTCAGGGCTACCCCAAGGAGCGCGTTGTGCCCGAGCAGCGCAACAAGAAGATTCTGGACGGCGTGCGCGCTGCCACTTTCAAGCCTCTCATCGAGTGCCTGAAGAGCATCGATCAGGATCTGCTGAAGGGCGCTGTGGCGGGTGCAAAGTTCTCTGAGCTGTTCTTTGCCTCCTGCAAGGACGAGGAGCTGGCCGCTTACGTCAAGACCCTGCTGTAAGCTGCGGAGGAGATCATGCAAGGACTGACCTTGTTCAACCTGAACCTCACCCACCTGCTGGATGCCTTTCTGGAAACTGCAGTGCCCATGATCGCCGGTCTTGCCGAGGTGGTGGGTCTGTTCATCATCATCACCAGTCTGGCCAAGGCCACCTTCTACTATGTCCGCGCCACCTTCTTCAACGACCACCGGGACTTCCACCATGAAATGAGCAGCGGCCTGACCACCGCGCTGGAATTTCTGATGTCGGCAGAGATCGCCAAGACCTTTTTGCTGCAAAATCTGGAGTCCGTGGTGCCGCTGGCGGCTACCTTTGCGCTGCGCGCTTTGATGAGTATGCTGCTGCACTGGGAGATGGAGGGCGGCCACCGCCCGGCCAACGCCAAGGAAAAGGATAAGTCCGGCTCTCCGAAGGACGGCGAAAACGGCTGACAGGCAAAACATTTGCCAAACTTTAGCACGGCAGAGTTTCACCGTGTTGTGAAAAACGTAAAACCTTGAGATGAATACTTGACAGGTTTGCACAAAGAGACTATACTCGTGCCATCGAAAGCAAAGGCGCTGACGGAAGCAATTCCGCCAGCGCCTTTTGTGTTTTCGGGGATACTGCCGCACGGAGAGAATAGAGGGCTCCCTGTGCAAAAAAACGACCGTAGGAGGTAGGAAAGTATGTTTAGCTCCGTCAACACCTGCTGGACGCTCGTAGGAGCGTTTCTAGTGTACTTCATGCAGGCCGGATTCGCCCTGTGCGAGGCCGGCTTCACCCGGGCAAAGAATACCGGCAACATCCTGATGAAAAACATGATGGATTTCTGCATCGGCACGCCCTGTTACTGGCTCATCGGCTTCGGCCTGATGTTCGGCGGTACCGGCGCACTGATCGGCGGTTTCGATCCCTTCATTCAGGGCGATTACAGCCACTTGGGTCTGGATATCCCCCTGTGGGTGTACATCGTGTTCCAGACCGTGTTCTGTGCTACGGCAGCCACCATCGTCTCCGGCTCCATGGCCGAACGCACCAACTTCAAGGCCTACTGCGTGTACTCCGCCGCCATCTCGCTGGTGGTGTATCCCATCTGCGGCCACTGGATGTGGGGCGGCGGCTGGCTGCAGAGCATGGGCTTCCACGATTTTGCAGGTTCCGCAGCCGTGCATAATGTGGGCGGCGTCATCGCCTTGCTGGGCGCTTGGATGCTGGGTCCCCGTATTGGCAAGTACGACAAGGACGGCAACCCCCACGCCATCCCCGGCCACAACCTGACCGCCGGTGCACTGGGCGTGTTCATCCTGTGGTTCTGCTGGTTCGGCTTCAACGGCGGCTCTTCCCTGAGCCTGTCCACCGATGCCACGATGACCCTGACCGGTCTGGTCTGCTTCAACACCAACCTTGCCGCAGCCGTTGCTACCTGCGTGACCATGATCTTCACTTGGCTGCGCTACGGCAAGCCGGATGTCTCCATGACCCTGAACGGCTCTCTGGCTGGCCTTGTGGCTATTACCGCAGGCTGCGATACTGTCTCCCCCTTTGGCGCTTTCTTCATCGGCTTTGTGGCCGGTATCCTTGTGGTGCTGAGCGTGGAATTCTTTGATAAGATCGCCAAGGTGGATGACCCCGTAGGTGCTGTTTCCGTCCACTTTGCAAACGGCGTCTGGGGCACCATTGCGGTGGGTCTGTTCTCCACCGGCTCCAACACCGCCCACGCCGGTCTGTTCTACGGCGGCGGTCTGGCACAGCTGGGCACTCAACTGCTGGGTCTGGTCTGTGTGGATGCCTACGTTGTGATCGTGATGTTCATCATCTTCAAGATCATTGATAAAACCCTTGGCCTGCGTGTGCCTGCCGAGGTGGAGATCGACGGTCTGGACATCCACGAGCATGGTCTGGCTTCCGCTTATGCAGGCTTTGCCATCTCGGATGCAAACTCCGCTGCCATGACCCCCAACGAGAACACCGATCTGGGCGAGGACGATGTCACCATGGCTTCGGCAAAGCAGATGGATGCTGCCGTGCCGGTGGTGCGCGAGCCTGTGATCCACGATGGCGTTTACGACACCGGTATGCATAAGGTGTCCATCATTGCAAAGCTGGCTAAGTTCGACCAGCTCAAGACTGCTCTGAATGATCTGGGCGTCACCGGCATGACCGTGACGCAGGTCATGGGCTGCGGCATCCAGAAGGGTACCCCTGAAAAGTACCGCGGCGTGCCGGTGGATACTACCCTGCTGCCCAAGATCAAGGTGGAGGTCATCGTCTCCCGCATCAGCGTGGACGCTGTGGTGGAAGCCGCCAAGAAGGCGCTGTACACCGGCCATATCGGCGATGGCAAGATCTTTGTCTACAACGTGACCCGCGTGGTCAAGATCCGCACCGGCGAGGAAGACTACGCCGCTCTGCAGGATGTGGAGTAACCCTCCACAAAATTCTCCGCTGTTCCCGCTGCGGCGGCAGCCCGGCTGCTCCGACACAGTCCCCGCCGCCCGGCGTGACAGATAGATCGTTCTCCTTTTTCCTTTTTTCGTTCGAGTCACCAGTAAGTCGAAAGCCCCGCTCCTGCGCACAAGGGAGCGGGGCTTTTGCTGTGCCGCAAATTTGTAAATTTTATGTGCAATGTATTGCAATCTTCGTGCAATGCAATTACAATAAAGGCGAAAGGAGCTGATCTGTATGGCAACTACCAATGTCAGTATTCGGATGGATTCCGACCTGAAGGCGCAGGCCGATGCCCTATTTGCAGAACTGGGCATGAACCTTTCCACCGCGTTCAACATCTTTGTGCGGCAGTCCTTGCGGGAGGGCGGTATTCCCTTCGAGATCCGCACCGAGCGCCCGAACAAAGAGACCGTGGCCGCTATGCTGGAAGCAGAGCATATCGCGGCAGACCCGAAAGCAAAGAAGTATCGGGATCTGGATGAGCTGTTTGCGGATCTGGAAAAATGAGAGAAACAAAGCTGACCATTATCCCCACCACCCAGTTCCGCAAGGATTATAAGCTGGCCAGAAAACGGGGACTAAAAATTGAACTGTTGCAGGACGTGATCGCCTGCCTTGCAATGGGAGAGCCGCTGCCGGAGAAGAACCGCGACCATGCCCTGACGGGTGATTGGGTCGGGCACCGGGAGTGCCATATCCAGCCGGACTGGCTGCTGGTCTATCGGGTGCAGAATGATGTTCTGGTGCTGACCCTGACCCGCACCGGCACCCATAGTGATCTGTTTGGGAAGTAAATCTCTTTTCTCGGTAATCAAAAAAACGAGGGCGCTGCACAAAACGCTGTGCAGCGCCCTCGCTCTATTATACCTTACAGGCTGCGGGTGCGGATCTCGGTGGTGACCTTGGCGATGAAGTCCTCAAGGCTCATCTCGGTGGTCTCGCCCTTGCGGTCGCGCACGGAGATGTTGCCGGCCTCGGCTTCCTTGGCGCCCAGCACCAGCATATAGGGCACGCGGTCCACCTGCTGTGCGGCACGGATCTTGTAGCCGATCTTCTGGTTGTCGTCATCCAGCACAACGCGGATACCGGCGTCAGACAGCTTCTCGGTCACATCCTGTGCGTACTCCAGCGTCTTTTCGGACACAGGCAGCACCTTGACCTGCGTGGGAGCCAGCCAAGTGGGGAACTTGCCCTTGGTCTCCTCGATCAGGTAGGCCATGAAGCGGTCCAGAGAGCCCAGAATTGCACGGTGCAGCACCACGGGGGTCTTTTCGGAGCCGTCCTTGTCCACATAGGTCAGGTGGAACTTTGCGGGCAGGCAGAAGTCCAGCTGGCAGGTGGACAGGGTATACTCGGCACCCACAGCGGGCTTGACGTTCACGTCCAGCTTCGGGCCGTAGAAAGCAGCCTCGCCGATCTCCTCGGTGAAGTGGATGCCCAGCTCGGTCAGCACTTCGCGCAGGGCCTGCTCTGCATGGTTCCACATGGCATCATCGTCGTGGTACTTCTTCTTATCGGCAGGATCACGCAGGCTCAGCACGCAGCGGTAATCGGTGATGTTGAAGTCCTTGTACACCTCAAAGATCAGGTCGCACACGTTTGCGACCTCGCTCTTGATCTGCTCCGGGGTGCAGAACAGGTGAGCATCGTTCTGGCAGAAGTGACGGCCGCGCTCGATGCCCTTCAGGGTGCCGGAGGACTCGTAACGGAAATCGTGGGCGATCTCACCGATGCGCATGGGCAAATCACGGTAAGAATGGGGACGATTTGCGTAGATCATCATGTGATGGGGGCAGTTCATCGGGCGCAGAACATAGCTCTCGCCCTCCATCTCCATGGCGGGGAACATATTCTCGCGGTAGTGATCCCAGTGACCGGAGGTCTTATACAGGTTCACAGTGCCGATGCAGGGAGTCATAACGTGCAGGTAGCCGCGTGCACGCTCCTTCTCCTTGATATAGTTCTCCAGCTCCTGCCAGACGGTGTAGCCTGCGGGCAGGAACATGGGCAGGCCGCGGCCCACCAGATCATCGGTCATGAACAGGCCCATCTCCTTGCCGATCTTGCGGTGATCGCGCTCGCGGGCCTCCTGCTGCTCCTTCTCCCATGCGTCCAGCTCCTCCTGATTGCGGAAAGCCACGCCGTTGATACGGGTCAGCATCTTGTTTTCCTTGTCGTTCTTCCAGTATGCGCCGGACTGCTGGGTGATCTTGAAGGCCTTCAGTGCCTTGGTGTAGGTCAGGTGGGGTCCGATGCACATATCCACGTACTCGCCCTGCTGGAAGAAGCTGAACTCGGTCTCGTCAGCCAGATCTGCCATGTGCTCGACCTTGTAGTGCTCCTGACGCTCCTCCATCAGCTTCTCAGCCTCGGCGCGGGGCAGGATGAAGGGCTTGATGGGCAGGTTCTCCTTGACGATCTTGCGCATCTCTTTTTCGATGTTGGCCAGATCCTCGTCGCTCAGCTTCTGGTCGCCCAGATCGACATCGTAGTAGAAGCCGTTCTCGGTGGCAGGGCCGAAGGCAAAATCAGCCTGCGGATACAGGCGCTTGATGGCCTGTGCCATAACGTGAGCAGCGGTGTGACGGATAACGTGCAGCTCCTGATCCTGCGGGCACTCGTCCACATGACCGTCCTTGTAGATGATCTTCATAGTAGATTCTCCTTTGACAATGTGGTGTTGAACAAAAATAAAAAGCGCTTCACCCCGTAAAACTCACGGGATGAAGCGCCGATCAAATGTCTGCGTTCCACGGTTCCACCCGAATTGCGCGCTCCCCGGCGGGGAAACGCGCCCCTCGCAGTGCTGTAACGGGCACGCCCGGCAGAGGTTCGCCTCTGCACTCTGCGGTGGTAGAAGCCGGGGTCATGGCAGGCTGCTTGCAGCACCCGGAAAACCGGGGCAGCCCTCTCTGCGGCATGAAAAGCGGGGCTTCAGTTTGTCCGCATCAATGTTTTGGACAGGATGAAACTACGCTGATTGTAGCACGCCAGAGCAAAAAAATCAAGAGATAACGGCAGAAATATACTTTTTATGCACCCTGCTTCTCCACGCTGCGCACAGCCAGCGCCTTAGCGGGCTTCATCAGCAGCACGCAGACACCGTTAAAGAGCACAGAGCCCACGATGAAGGTGATAAAGAACTGCGGCAGATGGGTGGTCAGGGCAGGGATATCAATGCAGGCCACGGTCAGGTAGGCAAAGCCCACGTTGTTCAGCACCTTGGGTGCGTAGGGGTGCAGGATGATGAGGATGAACAGCACCACGGCCAGCGGCAGGATAAAGCCGAGGAAATCGCCCAGAACAGGGGTCAGGGCACTGATGGACAGCAGCGCCGCCACAGTGAGCACCAGACCCACAAGGCCGCCCAGCTCCACAGTGACAAGGCGATCCTTCACATCACCCTCCAGCGTGAACATCATGATATTGCTCAGGAAGATCAGCCAGCTGTACTCCATGCCGGTCAGGTGGATGACGGCGTTTGCGATCAGGATCCAGACCAGCAGCATCAGGCGGAAGTAAAGCAGGAAACGCTTGGTTACGGTCTCGTTCATAGGGGTGTCCTCTCTTTCTCGTCTGTATTGACAAGTGTTTCTTTTCAAATATGTGAACATTTTGGCAAGCAATACTTGCTTCTAACGCGATGAGTATACAATACTTTCCAGTAAAAGACAATAGTTTGGCAAGTAAAAGTTGCATTGTATATAAATTTGGTATGGCAGGGGAGCCGGGGATGCAGACCGAAGGGGTACTTCCCTGAGAGGGTTCTGTTCCTCGTCAAAACCGCAAAACTGTATTTTCTACAAGTACAGTTTTCAGGGCAATTTTGCAAAAGCTTACAAAAAACGTGATTTGAGGCGTCAAAATGCCTGAAAACACTTTCTCTTTTTTGCCGTATATGCTATAATGACAACTGTTCTCGCGTAAGAAACAGGAAAGTGTGCGCGTTAGGCGTACAGCATAAGAGGAGTGTTACGATATGAAAACCTTGAAAGCGGTTGTAGCAAAATACAACCAGACCAGCCTGATCCTGCGCATCCTGATCGGCCTGGCAGTCGGTTCGGTGCTGGCGCTTGTTGCGCCGGGCGCGGGTTGGGTCGGCGAGCTGGGCAGCCTGTTCGTCGGTGCGCTGAAGGGCATTGCCCCGGTGCTGGTGTTCGTCATTGTGGCAAGCGCGCTGGCACAGGGCTCGTCCAAGCTGGACCGCCGCTTCGGCACCGTGATCTGGCTGTATATGCTCACCACCTTTCTGGCGGCAGCCATTGCGGTCATCACCAGCTTTATGTTCCCGGTCAAGGTGGTACTGGCCGATGCGGCACAGTCCGATGTGATCCCGCAGGGCTTGGGTGAGGTGCTGAGCACCCTGCTGACCAACTTTGTGGCCAACCCCGTCAGCGCCCTGATGAACGGCAACTACATCGGCATCCTGTTCTGGGCCTGTATGTTCGGCATTGCCATGAAGAACATCGGCGCAGAGAGCACCAAGGTCTTTCTGGCAAACACCGCCGACGCCGTTTCCCAGATCGTGCGCTGGATCATCAATCTGGCACCCTTCGGCATCATGGGTCTGGTGTACACCAACGTTTCCGGCAACGGTCTGGCCATCTTTACCCAGTACGGCAAGCTGCTGGCGCTGCTGGTGGGCACCATGCTGTTCATGGCGCTGATCGTTTCCCCCTTCATCATGTTCATCTACCTGCGCTGCAACCCGTACCCGCTGGTATTCCGCTGCCTGAAGGAATCCGGTCTGACCGCTTTCTTCACCCGCAGCTCTGCAGCCAACATCCCAGTGAATATGTCCCTGTGTGAAAAGCTGGATCTGGACAAGGATATGTACTCCGTGTCCATCCCGTTGGGCGCTACCATCAACATGGACGGTGCCGCCATCACCATTACCATCATGACGCTGGCAGCAGCTAACACCTTGGGCATTCAGGTGTCTTTGCCCGCCGCCATCGTGCTGAGCGCCATGAGCGCTCTGGGTGCCTGCGGCGCTTCCGGCGTGGCCGGCGGCTCCCTGCTGCTGATCCCCATGGCCTGCTCGCTGTTCGGCATCTCCAACGACATCGCCATGCAGATGGTAGGCGTAGGCTTCATCATCGGCGTGGTGCAGGACTCGGTAGAGACCGCGCTGAACTCTGCCGGTGACGTGGAATTTGCCGCCACCGCCGAGTATCACCAGTGGCTCAAGGAGGGCAAGCCTCTGCCGGCTTTCCTGAAGGGCTGATCGTATCCCAGCACAAACAAAGCAGCCGCTGCACTTTCTCGTGCAGCGGCTGCTTTGTTTGTTGTAATGAAATTCACCCAAACAGCACCACGGCGTAGCTTACGCCGTCCTTTACCACATAGGCAACGCCCAGTTTGGTCTTGCCCTTTGCGGCTGTGGTCATAGCTTCGGGGTAAGTGCCGTCCTTCGGCAGAACAAAGATGATGTCCGAAGTGCTGTTGGGGTCCGGCTTGATGTCAAAGCCCGGCGTAAAGTCATCTTTGGCCATACCGCCGCCGATGCCCTTGCCAATGCCCATGCTGTCAAAGGCAGAAGCGTAGTAACCCTGGTTCAGGTAGGTTTTTGCAACGTTGTCTACACTGTTCTTCCGGGAAAGCTCCGTCTTTTCCTTATTGACAGAGCAGGACGGCGAGGTGCCGGCGACCCAGTAGGCAACATAGTAAGCTTTTTCGCTCAGGTCCTCGTTGTAAGTCATTTCCACGTTGTATGTCATTTTGAATTTATCGCGCAGCGCCTTTACGCTTTTACTTTCGGCGTCCGAGCGCTTGGGGCTCATCGGTGCGCCTACGCTGGCATCGCAGGCGGTGAATGCGGTCAGCGCCATCAGGCTGACCAGCAGGCAGGCCAGCAGTTTTTTCCAGTTTTTCATAGAACGATGCTCCTTTCTGTTCCGGGGTCGTTGCTTTTTGCTTTCTTCTGCATCCATGATACCTTTTTTTAACAGGAAATGCAATCGTTTTGGCGCAAAAAAACAGGCTGCCGTGCAAAAAACACGGCAGCCTGCGGAAAAGGGTTTATTTTGCGTACTCCACAGCGCGGCTCTCGCGGATGACGTTGACCTTGATCTGGCCGGGGTAATCCAGCGTATCCTCGATCTTTTTGGCGATGGCGCGTGCCAGCAGGATGACCTGATCGTCGCTGATGACGTCGGGCTTGACCAGAATGCGCACCTCGCGGCCTGCCTGTACGGCAAAGGCCTGCTCCACGCCCTCGAAGCTGGAGGAGATCTCCTCCAGATTTTCCAGACGCTTGACGTAGCTTTCCACGTTCTCGCGGCGGGCACCCGGGCGGGCGGCGCTGATGGCGTCGGCAGCCTGAATGATGAAGGCCAACGGGGTCTTGGGCTCCACGTCGCCGTGGTGTGCCTCAATGGCGTGGATGATCTGGGTGTTCTCCTTGTACTTGCGGCAGATGTCCACGCCGATCTGGACGTGGCTGCCCTCGATCTCGTGATCCAGTGCCTTGCCGATATCATGCAGCAGACCGGCGCGGCGTGCCATGGTAACGTTCACGCCCATCTCGCCTGCCAGCAGACCGGCCACCCAAGCCACTTCCATGCTGTGGGTCAGGGCGTTCTGGCCAAAGCTGGTGCGGTACTTCAGCCGACCGATCAGCTTGATCAGGTCGGGGTGCAGGCCGTGGATGCCCAGCTCCATCACTGCACGCTCGCCCTCGCGCTTCATCTGCAGTTCCAGATCGTGGCGGCACTTTTCCACCGTCTCCTCGATGCGGGCAGGGTGGATGCGACCATCGCCGATCAGTCGCTCCAGCGTCATGCGGGCCACCTCGCGGCGGGTCTGGTCGAAGGAGGACAGGGTAATGGCCTCCGGGGTATCGTCGATGATCAGATCCACGCCGGTAGCGGTCTCCAGTGCGCGGATATTGCGGCCCTCGCGGCCGATGATGCGGCCCTTCATCTCATCGCTGGGCAGCGGCACCACACTGACGGTGGTCTCGCTGCAATGGTCGGCAGCGCAGCGGCTGACGGCCTGCCCGATGAGGTTGCGGGCGATGTTATCGCAGTTTTCCTTCAGGTCGGTCTCGTAGGCGGCAACGCGCACGGCCTTTTCGTGGGTCAGCTCCTCGTCCACCTTATGCAGCAGCACCTCGCGGGCGTCCTCCTGGCTCAGACCGGCCAGCGTTTCCAGACGCTCCATCTCCTTGGCGCGCAGAGCGTCGATCTCTGCCAGACGCTCTTCGGCCTCGGCGGCGCGCTTTTTCAGCTCTTCTTCCTTCTTTTCCAGCGCCTCGGTCTTGCGGTCCAGCGCTGTCTCCTTCTGGTCGATGCGGTTCTCCTGACGGCTGATCTCCGCACGGCGCTGCTTGATTTCCTTGTCGGCCTCTGCCTTCTGGGCATCGACCTCGGCTTTCAGACGGAAAGCCTCGTCCTTTGCTTCCAGAACCGCTTCCTTGCGCTTCTGGTCGGCGGTCTTGATCGCCTCGTTCACCAGCCGGGTAGCCTCGGCCTCGGCGCTGCCGATCTGGGCTTCGGCAGTCTTTTTACGGTTGTTGTAACCAATAAAATAGCCCGCAGCCACACCGACAACAGCAACGATCAAGGCCACGATCACTCCGATCGCGGTCATTGCGTTCACTCTCCTTTGTTTCAATTCAATGCAAAATTAAAAGCAGGAGACGCTGCGCAGCAGGACACGGGCAATGATATAGAAAGAGCTTTCAATGCAAAAAGTGACACCAAAACCATACGCACCACCCAAAACCGGCGGCACGGGCAAAAGCATACGGCTTTTCTCTTTACGGTTCCATTTTATATCAAACAGGCACGCTTTGCCTGAAACGGGTACAGGGTCACACTGAAACCTGCGTACAGCGTCTTTGATTCCATACTACTAAATATAGTACGAAACATTTGCCCGCTTGTCAAGAGGAAAACCCTGCCCGCAGAACATTTTGTGCAGAAAAACAAAAATAAGATGGCTGCGGCAGGCACCCCCTCAGTCATCGCTGCGCGATGACTGAGGGGGTGCTCTCCTTCAAACCAAAAAGGCTGCCCCGGAGAACGGAGCAACCCTTCTGGTTTATGATGAAAAGAAGAAAATGAAGGAGAATGTCTTATTATTTGGCGGCTTTTTCGCCCTCCGGGAAGATGATCTTATTCACAAAGAAGAAGATGACCATGGAGATGCCGCCGTTGAGCACGGTGGTGCCGATGTTGTAGATGAAGTCCGGTACCAGCAGACCGGCCACCGCCACCCAGATGCAGTTGATGGAGTTGACGATGCAGGTGATGATGCAGAAGGCCAGCACATACCAGCCGATCTGTTTTGCCAGATTGCCCTTGCTGCGGAACACAAAATTGCGCTGGATGGGGAAGTTGATGCACTCGCCGATGACCATGGCGATCATGTAGGCGCAGAAGTAGGGCAGGCCGCCGTGGGCGGCATCGTAGCCGAGGATGTTCCACTTGAAGGTCTCGCCGAACAGGGTGATGTCGATGCCCGGCCAGCCGAAATCCACCACCGGCAGGCTGGCAAAGGCCTTGGGCAGGAATTGCAGCAGCAGATACTTGAACACCGTGATAAGGTTGGACACGATGACGAACAAGCCGCCCTCGCGCACCCACTTGGCAGCGGCGGGGTGCTTTGCCGCAAAGTTATTCCAGAAATTCATAGCCTGCTTCCTTTCAGCTGTTTTTCAAGCGCTCTTCCATGCGGCTGTTCAGCACGAGGTTCTTCACGGCCTCAAAAATCACCCGCACAAGGCCGATGATCCAGAAGCCCTGCAGCTCCATCACGATGCCGTCCACCATGCCCATGCTGATAGCGCCGTTGGTCATTTTGGCCAGCGCACGCAGAGGCATATTGTACTGGAACAGGATGTTCAGGTCGGGCTTGCCCTTTTTGATGCTGCGGCGCAGCAGGGTGCCCAGCACGGCAGCCGCCAGCCAGCCGATGGGGCTGCGTCCGTGCCCCATCTCGCCCAGCGTCATGTTGCGGTCGATGTGCACCTTGTTCTCCGGGATGGCATGCCCCAGCAGCGCCTCAAACTCCGCGTCCGGCACGTTCTGCACCTGTGCGGTGCGGTAATGCTCCAGATTTTTGCCCGCGTAGGGGTCGGGTGCGCCGGTGCCCGCCACCGTGACGGCGGCAGTCAAGCGGATATCGACGCTGGAAGCGCCCACCAGCAGCTGATAGCTGCCGCCCTCCACCTCCCAGCGGTCGGTCTTGACGTTCCAGTAGCGGAACGCCTTATCGTCCAGCGGGATGGTGACGGTCTTGCTCTCTCCGGCTTCCAGCTGCACCTTGGCAAAGCCCTTCAGCTCCTTGGCAGGGCGGAAAACTTTTGCATCCGGCTTTGCCACATAGAGCTGCACCACCTCGGCACCGGCACAGCTGCCGGTGTTGGTGACAGTCAGGGTCACGCCGGTTTCGTCTGCTTTCAGGTCACTGTACGCAAAGCTGGTGTAGCTCAGGCCGTAGCCGAAGGGGAAGGCGGTGGGCACACCGGCGGTGTCGTAGTAGCGGTAGCCCACATACAGACCCTCGCGGTACTCCACAGTGGGGCCGTCGCCGCCGAAATGCGCTTTTGCGGGGGTGTCGGCGTAGCTGCGCGCCCAAGTCTCAGCCAGCTTGCCGCAGGGGTTCTGCGCGCCAGTGAGCACCTCGACCAGTGCGCCCGCACCGGCCTGACCGCCCAGACAGCCGTAGGCCAGCGCCTTGCAGTCCTTGACCCAATCGCTTTCCAGCGAGGAGCCTGCACTCAGCAGCACCACCACATTGGGGTTCGCTGCCGCCACAGCCGCCAGCAGCTCCAGCTGGTTCTCTGCCAGCTTCATGTCGGCGCGGTCGATGCCCTCGCTCTCCTTGATCTCGTCCAGACCCATGCACAGCAGCACCACATCGGCGTTCTTTGCCAGCAGCACCGCCTCGGCTTTCAGTGCCTCGTCGGGCTTGCCCTGCCGGTCAAAGCCCTTGGCGTAGCCGACGCTGTTCAGGCCGCTTTCGGCAAGGCAGTCCAAGAAGGAATCCACCTTGATGGAGTTGACGGCGCTGGAACCTGCACCCTGATAGCGGGGCGTCTGGGCAAAGTCGCCGATGACCGCCACCTTTTCCCCCTTTGCAAGGGGCAGCAGGCTGTTTTCGTTCTTCAGCAGCACGATGCTCTGGGCAGCAGCCCGGCGTGCCAGCGCGTGGTGGGCGTCGGCATCGAACTTGCCGGGTGCGGCGTCCACCGCCGCTTTGGTGGTGAACACCAGTTCCAGCAGCTCCTCCAGCCGGGCGTCCACGTCCGCTTCGGTGATCTTGCCGGTCTGCACCGCCTTCATCAGCTCCCGGATGGCGTCCCCGCCGGGAGCGGGCATTTCCAGCGTAGATCCGTTCTTTACGCCGAGGGCGTGGTCGTTGCTGCCGCCCCAGTCGGTGACCACTGCGCCGTCAAAGCCCCAGTCCCTGCGCAGGATATCCATGAGCAGGTGGGCGTTCTCGTTGGCGTAGGTGCCGTTGACAAGGTTATAGGCGGACATGATGGTCTTGGGCTGCGCCTCCTTGACCACCATCTCGAAGCCGGTCAGGTAAATTTCCCGCAGGGTGCGCTCGTCCACAATGGAATCCGAGGCCATGCGGCGCAGCTCCTGACTGTTCACGGCAAAGTGCTTGGGGCAGGCGGCAATGCCGTTTTTCTGGATGCCGCGGACGTAGGCCGCCGCCATCTTACCGGCAAGGTAGGGATCCTCCGAGAAATACTCGAAGTTGCGGCCGCACAGCGGGCTGCGCTTGATGTTCAGGCCGGGGCCCAGCAGCACCGACACGCCCTGTGCCGCTGCTTCTTCGCCCATGGCTGCGCCCACAGCCTCGCCAAGCTCCGGGTCCCAGCTGTTGGCAACGGTAGCCGAGGTGGGGAAGCAGGTGGCGGGCACACTGGGGTTCAGACCCAGATGGTCGGCTGCGCCCGCCTGCTTGCGCACGCCGTTGGGACCGTCGGACAGGGTAATGGCCGGGATGCCCTTGCCCGGCAGCGCCCGGGTGGTGAACACCGTGCCGCCGCTCAGCAGGGCGCATTTTTGTTCCAGATCCAAGCTGTTGATGATATCTGTGTGTTTCATGGATCGCTCCTGATAAAAAGAAGGGGCGACGGGCGCTTTGCCCGCCGCCCCTTCCGTTTTTTGTATTACTCAGACGGTTTTGATGTCGTCCTCTTTCTTTTTCCGGAAGCGGAAGATGGTCAGGATGACCAAGACTGCGATCAGACCGCCGCAGACGCCATCCACAGCGTAGATGACCTTCTGGTAAGGCTCGACCTTTGCCAGATAACGGCTGCCCGGCATACCGCCGTTCATTGCCTTGGAGTTTGCAATGGTGTACAGGATGTTGTGAACTGCCTCACGGCCGTAGTGATAATCCGAAACATCATCCTTATTGAAGGTATAACGTGCGCCGGTGGGCAGGTTGGTCAGCTTGCCGTCTGCACCGGCCTGGATCATCTGGCCAGCGTCCATAAAGACACCGGTGTTTGCGTTGTCGGTGATGATAAAGCCGTGGAAGCCCCACTCGTTGCGCAGCAGGCCGGTGATCATGTTGTAGTTGCCGCCGGCCCAGGTATAGCCAACGCGGTTGAAGGAGGTCATGATGCCGGTGACGGACGGGATCTCGGTGGTGGCATTGCTGTAAGTGCCGTCGCCGTTGTCCTTTGCATAGTTCATCTCGACCTTATCAGACTTGACGCACATCTCAAAGGGCTTGAGGTAGATCTCGCGGGCCGCCTGCTCGTTCAGGAAGGTCGCAATGCTGTACTGGCCTTCACGGTCGCCGCGGTGGTCCTCCTGATCATTGATGGCGTAGTGCTTGACAAAGACATACATACCGCGGGAGGCGACACCCTCACACTCGAGGGAAGCAATGTGACCGCCGATGAACGGATCCTCGGAGTAATACTCGCTGTTGCGGCCGGAGAATGCAGTGCGGTGCATGTTGACTGCCGGTGCATACCAGCCATCGACATCCAGATAGTAGGACTCGTCGCCAATGTTCTCGCCGTAGTGAGTGGCCAGATCATCGTTGTAGGTCTGGGCCAGAACGATGACACCGCAGTGGGCGATGTTCCTGCTGAAAACAAAGTTGCCGCTTGCATCAAAACCATAGTTCACCAGACCGGTTGCCGAGTCACGGTCTGTTGCAGCAGGCTTGTCCACGGACTTGATGGCTGCCGTACCATAGCCGGACTGGGTGATCAGGGTTTGGTAATCGCTGGGGGTCAGCTGGTCGAGCAGGTCGTTCCACTTGGGGTCGTTGTAATCCAGACCACGCATATCGATCAGGCCGAGGCCGTTGTCCTTGCCGTAGACAAGCTCATCTGTCAGGGTAGAAGGATCGGTGGGGTTCAGGGAATCGAAGGAATCCAGCTTTGCCAGATCCTCGCTGCTGATGGTCTTATAGTAAGTATAGGAAGCGGGGTTGCCGTTTGCATCGGTGCCGTTGATGGGGTTGCCCCAAGTGCTGATCTGGTCGCTGACCTCGCCGTCAACAGTCGGCCAGGTGCCAGTCCAGTCACTGCGGGAGAGATACTGCAGCCCGCCGTTTGCATGATCCAGCTGGTTGGTGACCTCCACGCCGGTGGTGGTGTCGTTCTTATAGGTCGTGGTATCCACGGTGCCGTTGGCCGGGGTGTAGGTTGCAACAAAAGCAGTGTCGCCGTCGGCGGTCATGCCGTCTGCCACGGTCTTGCCCTTGGCAGAGAGGATGTTGTTGACCGCTTCGTGTGCGTTTTTAGCCGCAGTGATATAGTAGTCACCGGCATCCAGGATGTAGGTCTTGGCGTTGGTGTAGTCGTAGGACTTCAGCTGTTCCTGGTCGAAGGTGACCGTCACGGTCTCGCTTGCACCGGGAGCCAGCTCCGAGGTCTTGGCGTAACCGACCAGTTCAACGGCAGCCTTTTCCACCTTGTTGGCCTTGTCATAATCGGTGTAAGGGCTCTGTGCGTAGACTTCCACAACGTCCTTGCCTGCAACAGAACCAGTGTTGGTGACCTTGACCGTCACGGTGCAGGTATCGCCATCCCAGCTGGTGTTGTAATCCGACCAGTCAAAGGTGGTGTAGGACAGGCCGTAGCCGAAGGGGTACATCACAGCATCGTCGTAGTTGTAATCGCCCGCATTGCCCTGACCAAGGACTTTATCCTCGTAACGGGTCTCGTAGTAGCGGTAGCCAACATAGATGCCCTCTTTGTAGCTGACGTAGTTGTACTTGGTGAGGTTGCCATTCTCATCGTAGTAGGCAAAGTCGCCGAAGTTCTGCGCCGCCGGGCTGTTCATGGCATCCACTTCATAGGTATCCACGGTGCGGCCGGAAGGATTGACCTTGCCGGAGAAGATCTCAGCCAGAGAGCACAGGCCGTAGTCGCCCATGGCAGGAGCCGAGATGACCGTGTGGATGCTGGGATAATCCTCCACCCAGCTCAGATCGACCGCTGCACTGGAGTTGAGCAGCAGCACGACATCGTCAAAGTTGTCGTTCAGATACTGCAGGATCTCCAGCTCGGTAGAATCCGGCTCCAGATAAGTCTTGGTCTTGTCCTCTTCCACATCGGTGTGGTTGTACATGGAGCGGGGCATATCACGGCCTTCGCCCGCCACACGGCTGAACACAAAAACAGGAACCGTATTCTTCATGGAATCGGTCAGACCCGGCTCTGCTTTCATGACGGACAGGGGGCACTCGTTGATGGAGAAGTCCTCGTCATCACCGTAAGAGACCGAGCCGACACCCAGACCGTAATCCTTGCCGTTGCCTTCGGAATAGAATTTCCAGAGGTCCTCGTTGACACCGAACCCGGCATCTTCAAAGGCCGTTTTCATATCGACTTTGTTGCCGCCGATGTAGCTGACAGCAGAATGGCTGACAAAGCTGAAGGTGGTATCCGTCCTGTACGGCATTCTGCCTTCATCGTTCTTCAGCAGGACGATGCCCTCTGCTGCGATCTGCTTGTTCAGGGCGATCTCGTCCTCAATCAGCGCATCCTCTGTGTCAAAACCGGGCTTGCTGTATTCCATATTGATGCCTTCGGTCTTTGCCTTGCTGTTGTCGATGCCGCCGCTCTTCAGGCCCAAAATGCTCTGCACGCTGCTGGCATTAGGCGGGATCAGCACATTGGCCGCAACAATACCGCCCGCCAATGCGACACACAACACACCCGAAACGGCAGTTTTGATGATCTTGCCCATCATCTTACTGTCCTTCTTTTTCTGTGCCATAACTGTTAACTCCTTCTCTTTTGGGTACACGATCCGGTTCATAGCTGTTCTCCGGAGCGCGTCCGCTCCTTTGCTTGATGTCATTTTATCATATATACTGCAGAACGAACCGTTCTCCGCACAATCTGTCGTTTTGGATACATAATTTGCAGAAGTTACAATAATGTTTCAAATTTTATTGTGCTAATACACAAATATTGCCGCGTTATATTTGTGCACCCTGCCAGACAACAAAAAACGGCAGGGGATGCCTGCCGTAAGAATTCATTTGTTTTTTGACAGCGGAAATAAGATCCGCAGGGTGCACCAGTTGTTTTCCCAGTGCAGTGTCATGCTGCCGCCGTGGGCTTCGGCGGCGGTGCGGACGCTTTTCAGGTCCGACCCCTGCTTTGGCAGACCGTCCGCATCCAGCGCCGGGGCGGTCTCTGTATAGTGCTCGAACCGCAGCATGGCAAAGCCGCCCTGACTGTACACCGCCACCTTGATGAGCCGTTTTTCGGGGTCCGGCTCGGCGCGCACGGCAGCAATGGCGTTGTCCAGCGCCACGCCCACGATGGTGCACAGCTCCCGGATGGTGAGAAAGCCCAGCATCCTGCCGTCCGCCACGCTGGTGATGGTGATATTCTCCTGCTGGCATTCCATGGTCTTGGCGGTGAGCAGGGTATCCAGCACCGGGTTGCCGGTCTTGTTCTCGGCCTCGTACTGGCGGATGTTCTGCTCCATGGCAGCAATGGCGGCGTTCTGCTTGGTCTGGTCCTGCTCCTCCCGGATGCGGGCAAGCTGGACTTTCAGTTCATGGTACCGCCGGTTGATGAGGTTGATGCCCTCCTTGCTGCGCTTGTACTGCTCGTACTGGCGGTGCAACACCTCGTCCATGGCGGCAAGCTCGCTGTGCAAAGCGTTCTCCTGCAGCTGCTCGTGCTGCACAGATAAGATCAGCACGCCGGAAAAATCCACCAGGGTGCGGATGGAAAAAATGCTCATGTTGATCTCGCTGCCGGGCAGAAAGCCCAGATTGCTCACCGCAAAGGCAGTCAGCGCCAACATGACCGCCGTCAGGGCGGCGCTGCCGCCGATCTGTAAGTGCCCGGCGGGCTGGGGACGGCGGTGCTGCAGATAGCACATAATGCCGAACAGCGTCCCATACACCAGCGCCAGCAGCAGCAAAGACAGCGGCTCCCATGGGCCGCGGGCGGGCCAGAGGGCGCAGTGCAGCTGCCACTCCACGCTGGCGGCAAGCTCTGCCAGAATAAACGCCCGGGCGCAGTGATACCCGGCTTCCAGCAGGGTGATGCTCCACACACCCCATAAATATAAGTAGGAAAGCCCGATGGCCGCTGCCATGCAGGGGATCCAGAGCCCGCCGGGCACGTTGCCCGTCAGCCCCAGAAAGGCCGACAGCACCGCCGCCCACAGCAGGGTGATGCCCCCGGTGACCGCCCTGGAAAAGCGGGGCGCAAGCGCCGGGGTGAACAGCAGCACCGCCAGACACTCGGCAAGGGCGGTGTACAGCCGGGGGATATCCGGCAGCGCGGTCATGAGCCTTCACCTCCGATGTAGTCGGTCAGTGCGGCAAGAAAGGCCTTGCGCTTGGGGCGGCTGACCTGCAGCTCGCAGGGGCCCACCTGCACGGTGCTCTGCCGCAGCTCCCGCACCTGTGCCAGATTGACAAGGTAGCCGCTGTTGCAGCGGGCAAAGGGGCAGTCTGCCAGCTTTTCCTCAAAGGCCTTGAGGGCGCCGGGGGCGGAAAAATCGCCCTCATCGGTATAAAAATGCACCCGGTGCCCCTCGCTTTCCAGATAATAGATGCTTGCGGTGTCCAGCCGGCGCAGCCCGCCCTCCACCGGCACGGTCAGGTAGTGCTTTGCCCGCTTTTCCAGCCGGGCAACCGCCTTGAGCAGCTGCTGCGAAAAGGCAAAGTAGGGCACCGGCTTCAGCACATAGTCCAGCGCTCCCACCGAGTAGCCCCGGATGGCGTACTGCGCCATATTGGTAATGAAGATCAGGATGACGTCTGCATCCATCTGCCGGATGCGCTCTGCCGTGGTCATGCCATCCAGATGCTTCATCTCCACATCCAGAAAAATAATATCGTAGACCGCGCGGTAATCCTCCAGAATATCCACGCCGTCCGCAAAGACCGTCACTTCAAACTCTGTCCCGTACTGCCGGGTATACCGCCGGACATACTCCTGCAATACCCCCTGTACCTCCGCGTCGTCCTCTACGATCGCCACCCGGATCATGACCACACCTCCCTTACCACACCTTTGTGGAACTGTTACGGCTCTATTATAGCGCAATCCCGCCGGGTTTGCCAAGGGGGCACTCCGCAACAAAGGGCAGCAGCAGACGCTCCAGCGTACCATAGATGAACGGAGCCAGAATGGGAGAAGTCTCGGAAGAGTTGGCGATCCAGATGCCGAAGTTATTGATGCCGGTCTGCACCACAGGCCAGAACAGCGACAGCACGATGGAAATGACCACCGAGTAGACAGCGTAAAAAACGCTGCATCCTCCGGGGGTATTTTTATGCCCCAAAAGGCACAAAAGAATGCCCGCCCACCTGTGGAAAACCACGGTGAGCGGGCATTTTATGGTTTATCGTTTGCGCGCTGTAAAAGCGTTCAGAGGGCGGTGGTCTGGGGTACCAGCCGGAAGAGCATTACGGGAAGCTCGCTGTTTACAAAATCCAGCGTAAAGATGAGTTTTCCGTTCTTTGCTTCAAAAGGCAGCTCCGTCTGTGTGCCGTCCGGGGCAATGCGCACAAGCTTTTTGCCTTCCAGCAGTCCGGCGGGCAGCGCAAGCCTTACCCGACCGGTGGGCTGCGTCAGGCTGCCGGCAGTCTCAAATGCCACACTCAGGTATTCCCCGTTCGTCCGTGCGGTCACATCCTCCGCAGAAAGACTGCCGCTGAGCGCCCACGCCGTTGCGGCTTCGATCTTTTCCAGCTGCGCGGCGTTTTCTGCCTGCCCGCACACGGGGCAGAAGGTCAGCGTTTCGCCTTCCGCAGTGCGGAAAGTAAACTTCCGGCAATCCGTGCTGCCAGTGTGCCCGCAGCCCTGCCGCAGACAATCGGCGCTCTGAGAGCCGGTTCCGTTCGGGGACCATGCACCGAACTGGTGTCCCAGCTTATCGGTCGGGTCTGCGGTGTAGCTGTCTTTGCAGCGGGAGCAAGTAAAGATGGTATAGCCGTCTGTTTCACAGGTAGGCTCTACGGTAACAGCCTGATAATCATGGTTCAGCGCGGGCAGCTCTGCATAGGTGGTATAGTCGCAGCGGGAGCAGGTTTCGTAAGCATCCCAGCCGGGTTCCGTACAGGTGGGAGCTTGCGCTTCGTGCTGCACCAGAGCATGATTCAGTGCGGGCAGCTCCGCATAGGTGGTATAGTCACAACGGGAACAGGTTTCGTAAGCGTTCCAGCCCTTTTCCGTACAGGTGGGGGCTTGCGCTTCATGCTGCACCAGATCGTGGTTCAGCGCGGGCAGCTCCTGATAGGTGTTATAGTCGCAGTTTTTGCAGGTGCTGTAAGCGTTCCAGCCGGGTTCCGTACAGGTGGGAGCTTGCGCATCGTGCTGCACCAAATCATGGTTCAGTGCGGGCAGCTCCTGATAGGTGTTATAGTCGCAGCGGGAGCAGGTTTCGTAAGCGTTCCAGCCCTTTTCCGTACAGGTAGGGGCTTTTGCTGCGTGCTGCTTCAAATCATGTTTCAGTGCGGGCAGCAACGGAGTGGCGAAATAGTCGCAGCGGGAGCAGGTTTCGTAAGCCCAGCCCATTTCCGTACAGGTGGGGGCTTTTATCACGCGCTGCCTCAGATCATGTTTCAGCGCGGGCCGCTCCACATAGGTGGTATAGTCACAACGAGAGCAGGTTTCGTAAGCATCACAGCCGGGTTTCGTACAAGTGGGATCTTTTGCTTTGTAGTATACCAAATCATGTTTCAGTGCGGGCAGCTCCGCATAGGTGGTATAGTCGCAGTTTTTGCAGGTTTCGTAAGCGTTCCAGCCGATTTCCGTACAGGTGGGGGCTTTTGCTGCGTGCTGCTCCAGATCATGCTGTGCAGGCCGTTCCACATAGGTGGTATAGTCGCAGCGGGAACAGGTTTCGTAAGCGTTCCAGCCCTTTTCCGTACAGGTGGGGGCTTTTGCTGCGTGCTGCTCCAAATCATGATTCAGTGCGGGCAGCTCTTTGCGGGTGGTATAGTCGCAGCCGAAACGGGAGCAGGCTTCGTAAGCATCCCAGCCGGGTTCCGTACAGGAGGGGGCTTTTGCTGCGTGCTGCTCTAAATCATGTTTTAGCGCGGGGATTGCTCGAAAAGTGGTATAGTAGCAGCGGGGACAGGTGTCGAAAGCGTCCCAGCCGGGTTTCGTACAAGTGGGGGCTTGCGCATCATGATGCACCAGATCATGATTATTTGGGTCTCTTTCGCCGTATTTCCCACCACACGCCTCACAGACCGCTTTGGCGCTGCAGGTTGCTGTGCCGCCGAAACAGCTTGCAGTATCAACTTCGGGGCAGCGCGTGCAGCTGCGGGTGTGCGTGCCGTTGCCGTTAATAGGCGTCCACTTGCCCCAGTCGTGACCGAGAATGCCGTATTCCGCGCCGCATAAGGCACAGGTTTTGCCTGTGGTGCAGGTGGGGGTTTCGGTGCCGCCGGAATGCTCCTCAGACGGGGAATAGTAAACGCCCTCGCGGCCGCAATGGGTGCACTTGTAAATGCCGCAGTGCCTATTGCCGAGTGCAAAATACCCGATTAACTTGTGAACTCGATTCTTGCCTAGACATGGCTGGGGTGTTTGCGCCGGAAGCTCCGCCGCTGCGGGCAGACAGGCAGCAAAAAGGGTGAGCAGCAGAAAGAGAATGGCAACTCTCGTCTTTTTCATGACTTACCTCCTTGTCATCAAACCTTGTTATCCTTTCAGATCAAACTGCACGGACAGCGATGCAAGCACGGCATCTACCACCTTCCGCGCCTCGGCAAGCATATCGATCTCCGCCACAAAAGCGATGACCTGCTCGCGCTCCTGCGCGGGGACCTGCAGCGCACTCAGGCTCATGCTCAGATAGCGCCGTATTTTGCGCTCCAGCGTAAAGTAGGGGTCGCACCGCCGTGCCATGTAGCCGCGCATCATGCCAGCCGTGCCCAGCTCCATCTCGTAGAAATCGCACTCGGCACACCCGGGCAGATACGCGCTGAACGCCGCCTGCAGCTCGGCCGTGGTGCTGCGGTGGATGATCTCCGCCGTGGCGGGGAAGGTGTACGCTTCCACATAGATATCCCGCAGGTTCTCGCTCAGCTCGGTCACCGCCAGCTGCAAAGCCGTCTCCACCGCGTAGAGGTACACCGGCGAGGGGGCGTTTGCCGCCAGCGGCCTTACCGCGCCGAACTGCCTGCTGAACATCATGCCGATCAGCTCGGTCAGCACACCGTCCTTGGTGCGGAAAATATTCTGGAACGACCCGGCGGAAACATCTGCTTCCTTTAAAATTTCTGCAACCTTGGTGTTCGTGTAGCCTTTTTCCAGAAAAAGCCGGACACAGGCGGTCAGGATCCGCCGTTTTGCTTCCTTGCTGTCGTATCTGCGCGCCATTGGAAATCATCCTTTTCTATGATTGGTTTCTGACCCAATTATATATTGATTTGAGAATTGCGTCAAGTAAACTTTTAAGGGCGTATTTTGGGCAGTTTGACGAGGGAGAGCTTTCTGCGGGTGCGCATCCGGGCAAAACAAAGCGCAATGGACATTGCTGTTATCCGCTGCCGCAGCCAGACAGTTCGCGGCAGCAAAAAAGAGGCCACCGATCGGGGTGACCTCTTTTCAGCATATTTTCAGCGTAAATCCCGCAGCAGGCGAACCCACCATCTCCATGACGGCTCTTTTGGAGTTGCTCAAGGATGCCGACCCGGAGATGAAGGCAAAGCTGCGCCTGGCCCTGCTCACCTGATGCAAAAAAGGGCACTGATTGCAATGCAATACAGTGCCCTACATAATCGGACATGGATAACACCGACCGTGCAAAAACCGTGCAGAAACCGTGCAAAAACCGTGCAGAAACCGTGCACTCATGGCTTACAAAACAAAAAAGCCATGAAATCTTTCGATTTCACGGCATTTTCTGGTGCAGCAAGGCAATCCAAATCCGAACCATTTCCCTTTGATGCGGCTTGGGCCGCTTCCTCAAATGTGATGGTCTGTGTACCTTCTTTATAGTTGAAGGTTATCAAAACCTTATCATCGTACAGATAAATCGAATTGATGAACGTATCCACCAATGCCTGCCGCTGGTCTTTCAGGCTCATGTCCAGCTTGCGGAACCGCATCAGCCAGAAGCGGATAAATTCTTCTTTGATTTTGGGCTTTGCCAGCTTTTCCTCCGCAATGCGGGCTTCAAGCTCACGCTTGGTTTCTTCGAGCTGCTCCAACCGTTCCTTGGTGGAGCTGGTCAGGATACCGGCCTGAATCGCATTGAGCATATTCTGGATACCCGATTCCGCATCCCGGAGCTGCTTCTCATAGAGGGGAAGATTGGTGTTCTCCCGGTCTTGCAGCTCCATGACCTTGGCGATGATGGATTCCATGGCGGCATCGTCCCGCACAAGCTGCATAGTCTGGTTGACCACCAGATCTTCCAGCCACTGTTTGCGGACGGTTTTCTTTTTGCAACCCTTCTTCTTTTTGGCGGTGGCACATTTATAATAGCGGTGGACTTCTCCCGTCCGACTCGTGCCGCTTTCACCAAACATCAGTGCACCGCAGCAGCCGCAGAACAGCTTGGTGGTGAGCAAATAGTCATCCTCTGCCTTTCTCCGGGCAGGGGCTTTCTTGTTTTTGGCAATCTTCACCTGCACATCCTCAAACAGTTCCAGCGGAATGATGGGCGGAATCGCATCCGGCACGACCACATCCCGAAATTTCAGTTCTCCGATGTAACGTCGATTTTTGAGCATATGTTCGACACTGTTATAAGTAAACGCACCGCCCACCGGGTTCTTGATGCCGTTTTCGTTCAGCCAGTCCCGAATTTCTTTCATCGTGAGACCATCCCGGTACTTCTTGAACGATTCCAGCACGAAAGGGGAGGCAAGCGGGTCAATGTGGAATTTCCGCTCGGAATCCAGCGTATAGCCAAAGGTTCCACGGCCACCATTGCAGCGGCCTTTCAGGATGTTCTCTGTCTGTCCACGGACAACCTTTTCGGCAAGGTCGGCAGAGTAGTATTCTGCATAGCCCTCCAGAACAGATTCCAGAATGATGCCTTCCGGCCCCTCGGAAATGATTTCCGTAGCCGACATAAGCTTGACACCGTTCTTCTTCAGCTGGGTCTTGTACCGGGCACTGTCGTAGCGGTTTCGGGCAAAGCGGTCCAGCTTCCAGACCAGCACAATGTCAAACAGCTTTTTGTCGCTGTCTTTTATCATCTGTTGGAACTGAGGGCGGTTGTCCGTCTTGGCAGAGATGGCACGGTCAATATAGTGTTTGACCACAGTGATGCCGTTCTTTTCGGCATAGGCGGTGCATTCACGAATCTGACCTTCGATAGACTCTTCACGCTGGTTGTCCGAGGAATAGCGGGCGTAGATCACAGCGGTCATGGTAAGCACCTCACTTTACACATCATTATACGATAATACGTTTACAAAAACAACGTTTCGTATAATGTATATACCATATTCTATAAGAATTTGCAATGCATTTTAGATAAAAAAGAGAGTCTTTTAGATCGATACATAATAAATAGTGGTGGTTATCACCGTGATAACCACCACTTTCTGTGGCAGCGTTCAAAATGAGCACGACCATATCTTGTGGATAGTTCCGGATCAATCCACAAAAGCATTGGGATTTGTGACAGAGAATATCATGGGTTGCAAGGTGCATCAAGATGGTTTTGCAAAATTATTGCGGTAAAGCAATCATGGTAAGACTTATTTTTGACTATCTGTATCATCCGGCAAGCCGTTGTTGGCGATTACCTGCTTATACCAGTAAAAACTATCTTTCCGGATTCGGGCATAGCTGCCATTTCCGGCATCGTCTGCATCTACATAGATAAAACCATAGCGTTTGGACATTTGACCGGTAGAGCAGCTGACTAAGTCGATGCACCCCCATGGCGTATAACCAAATACATCCACACCATCAATATTGATTGCTTTTTCCAGTTCAGCAATATGCTGATGCAGATAATCAATGCGATAGGGATCATGCACGGTTTCATCCGTTTCCAGAACATCCTTGGCACCCAAGCCGTTTTCCACAATGATGATCGGCTTGTGGTAGCGGTCATACAACAAGTTCAATCCATACCGCAGCCCCACAGGGTCGATCTGCCAGCCCCATTCACTGGCCTTGAGATAGGGATTGGCTACCTGACGAGTCAGATTGGCTTCGGTCGTTTTCAGACCTTCGGTCGATGCGGCTGCAATGCTGGTCTGATAATAGCTGATCGCCACAAAATCCACGGTCCCCTGCTGCAGTTCTTTCAGGTCATCGCCCTGAACCGGGAGGATGATGCCGCGCCGTTCCAGAGAGCGGAGCTTATATTCCGGCAAATAGCCGCGCACCATGACATCTCCGTAATAATTCGTAAAAACATCGAAAGAGCGCACGGATTCCAGCCCATCTTCCGGATTGCAGGTGTGCGGATAGGGTGGCGCATAGCTAATCATACAGCCAATCTTAAACTGCGGATAATGTCGGTGTGCATACGCCGTCACACGAGCGCTGGCAACCATCTGATGATAGGCAGCCTGCTCGATCAGCTGCGGATCATCCGAAAAAACACCTGCCGTCATAAAGCCGCTGTGTACGATGGCGTTGATCTCATTAAAAGTCAGCCAGTACTTCACTTTATCCTTGTAACGTTCAAATACCGTGTGAACATACCGCTCAAAGCAGTCGATGGTTCTGCGGTCTGCCCAAGCATTCCACGCGGTGGCCAAAGCCAACGGTGTTTCGTAGTGGCTCAGGGTCACGATTGGTTCAATGCCATACTTCCGGCACTCGTCAAAAACAGCATCGTAAAAAGTCAGCCCTTCTTCGTTCGGAGTCATCTCCTGCCCGGTCGGGTAGATCCGGCTCCATGCAATGGACATCCGATAGCACTTGAACCCCATTTCGGCAAACAGCGCAATATCTTCTTTGTAGTGATGATAAAAGTCACTTGCCTTCATGGTGGGGTAATACTCGTTTTCCACCTGTGCAGGAACTGCACCGTCTTTGGGATACGTCACGGATTTCAGGGCAATTGCGGCACCTTCTTTTTCTCCCATACGATAGGTGACATATCGCATTTTCTTGAAATATTCGGCATACTGAGGTGGCACACCGGGAAGTTCCACCGTAAAACGGCTCATGCCGCCGCAGGTCTGGACATCTGCCGTGGAAAGCCCTTTTCCGCCTTCCAAAGCGGCGCCTTCCACCTGATTTGCTGCGGTTGCACCGCCCCACAAAAAGTTCTTCGGAAACTTTGCCATAAAATAATCTCCTGTTCTAAAAAAGCACCGGCGTGGGTAACGCCGGTGCCGGGTAGATCATACTTCTTCTGCTTCCGTTTCGGCTTCTTCCTTGAGAGCCATTTTTTCAGAGATCTTAAAGAAGGGGAAGAAGATCACAACGCTGAGAACCACCATCAGGCAACCCCAGATCAGACCGCTGATCGAATTGGTGGACATCCACAGATAGATGGGGGTGGGAATGACATTGGACAATGCCACACCGGTAGAAGGAGCAATGATGCCAATTCGCATTGCAATTGAGGTCAGTGCCAATGTGAGACCCGGAGTGATCACGGCAGGAACCGCCATGACCGGGTTCAGAATGATCGGGAAGCCGAACATGACCGGCTCGGTGATGTTGAAGATCGAAGTGGCGATAGAGAGCTTGCCAAGGCTCTTGTACTGGGTAGACTTGGAGAACAGCAGCAGGATAGTCAGACCGAGAATGCCGATATTGGTAAAGGGGGTCAGGAGCGTCCACTCCAGATACGGCACGGCTTCGCCGGCAGCAAAGGCTGCCATGTTCGCCTGCGTTGCAGCGGAACGGATACTGCCCAGCGTTGCATAGGTCAGCATATCGCCATGGATGCCGAACATCCACAGCAGCTTGCCTGCCATCAGGTACAGTGCTGCACCCACAGGATTGGCACCAATGCCCATCAGCGGCTTTTGCAGGATGGTGTAGACAAAGCTCTGCATCGTGCCATAAGAAGTTGCGGCAAAGCCCATGCGCAGTACCATGAACAGGATGAATACCAGACCCGCAGGGATCATGGTCTCAAACATACCGGCAACAGAAGGCGGAATGGAATCGGGCATTTTGATCTTGATGTTTTTATCAAGCATCAAGACATACAGCCGGGCACCAACGATGCCGCAGAACATGGCAAGGAAGATGCCCTGACTGCCCAAAGCACTGAGGGAAATAACACCGGAGGCCATACCGGTGATGGTTTCGCCTGCATCGTTGACGATGCGGACATTTGCCGTGAACGGTGTCAGGATCATGAATGCGCCAAAGGAGACCATCGCACCCGCCAGTGGAGGACGATTGAAGGATTTGGCGACCTCGTAACCGACCGCAATGACGACCATGACGGCGTACAGGTTGGAGACCATGTTGACCGGGATACTGAGGACATCGCCGAAGCCGCTGCTGGCAAGGAAGTTCTGCCACGGCGGAACGGGGATCGATTTGAGCAGCGAGAAGATGGAACTGCCGATGGAGAATGCTGCGATACTCATGAAAGCATTCATGATGATCTTGATATAGCGCAGCTGAGCGAATTTCATAACTTTTTCAGTTACTTTATCAAGTGTAGACATGGAGTCTCTCCTTTCTTTTCAGGGTGGACGATCAATCCCCCATCAGCGTCTTGGCAGCCTTAAGTACTTTTGCACCATCCAGGCGGCCATAAGCTACCATGTCGATGACCTGAACCGGCACATCCGGGCATGTTTTTTTGACATTGTCCAGCTCGTAGCGTACCTGCGGTCCGATGAGGATGCAATCCGCATCCGATGCCATCTCCTTGGCGCGAGACACCGAGTAAGCGTTGATGGTACACTCGTAGCCGATCTTGGCTGCGTACTCCCGCATTTTGTTCATCAGCATGCCCGTGGACATACCCTGCGCACACAACAGTACGATTTTTTTCATGACGAATCCTCCTTTACTGAGCCAGTTTACGAAGCTCTTTGCTCATCGCAATGATCTCCAGAGCAAGATCCCGCACAGTCATCGCATTCATGACGTGATCCTGTGCATGAACGGCTAACAGAGACAAAGGCTGCTTTTCTCCATTCAGTTCCTGCTGGATCAGCTCAGTCTGGACATTGTGAGCATCATTCATTGCCTGATCACATTCCGCCAGCAGAGAGTCCGCTTTTTCATAATCTCCTTCCCGTGCGGCACGAATGGCTTCAATGGCCAGGCTGCGTGCGTTGCCGGCATTGACAATCAGCTCCATGATAATCGTATCCATATCAAGATGTTCCATAAATGTGCTGTTCCTTTCTCTGGTCGTGCAGAAGTTCTGCATCTTGTATCTTTATACTACCAGTTCCGCGGGATCTGCTCCAGCCAGATTTCGTCTGTAACGGTGCGGCAAAATCTGCAGATCCTATCGAATACTTACCATAGGGCTGTGGCAATAAATCGTGTTTCAGGCCCCGGTTCCCAGCAATGCGATCAGGTTTTTATACTCCGGGTCGCTCACGAGTGCCTGCACAAGTCCCGGGTTTGAAATAAACCGATAGATGACCTGATAAAATCGCTCCAGATCGGTATCGTCTGCTGTAAGTGAAATCAGAAATATCACCTGCACCGTATTGTGTCCCCACCAGATCGGTTTGTCCAGCACCGCTGCCACAACAAACTTGCGATCACTCATGATCTGGAGAGAGTGCGGGATCGCAGTATAATTTCCGAAATCCGTAGGAGCCATTTCTTCTCGTTCCAGTACAGAGCGATAGAATGCCTGCGGCAAATCAAAATGCTGACAAGCCAATTCACACATTTCCTGCAGGGCTTGGTCCCTTGTTTCTGCCTTGAGATGCGGAATAAATAACTCGGGGCGGAAATAGCTGCATAGGAATGTTGTGCTTTCGCTTTGCAGCATTTTCTGGCAGTTTTCAATTTCATCGGCTTCAAGGAGAAGTGAAACCTGAAATACCGGGACCGGAAGCTGCATAGAAAGCGGTACGGTTGTAAATACGCAGTCGATCTGCTTTACTTTGAAATCGAATTCTTCCAATTCAAAAGACGCACAGTCGTACATCTGATCAATAAATTCTCCGAACAGCTGCTTATACCGGTACAAAAACAGCTTTGCGCTGGACCGCCCCGTTGCGCAGACCACAACAATGTTTTTCTTTTTAACGGCGTGCTTTGTTTTCTCTAACGAAAGGGCAAGAAGCACTGCAATATAGCCAATTTCATCTTCCGGAATCGTTTTTTGGTAGTATTCCTGCAAAACGCTGCAGGCAGAACCGGCAAGCGTAAAAGCCAGCGGATATTCGCGCCGTATTTCTGGGAGCAGCGGATTTTCCAGTGGGATATTGTATTTGATCCGGACGTTCATGGGACCAAGATGCTGTAGAAGCGCTTCCCGCAGTTCCTGATCCTTTGTCAGGTCAAGTCCATTTGCCGTACAAATTTTTTCCAGCATCAGGTCAAGCAGCTGGTTCAGATGCAGCTGTACAGCAGTCATTGCGGTCGTTCTCTGTGAATACGGCTGTGCTTTTCCTACCAGATGAACCGCCAGTGCTGTACGTTCCAATGCGTTGCATCGGATGCCGAATCGCAGTTCCAAAGCATCGGCAAGATCGTTGGCTTCTGCATCCATACTGCTGCAGGAAGCCTTCACATCCCGCAGCCTTTCCGGGTTGGTCATGGTGATTTCATGTCCGTCAGAAATGCGCTGTATCATCATCACGATATAGAGCAGCAGTTCCTCAAACGCATCATCCTGCATCCGCAGATGATTTGCTTTCATCACGGCGGACACTTCTTCCACCAATGGGCGGCGCAGAGGCTCCGGCAAGAGGTTCTGCGCCGATAAACGACTGTGCAGCATCATCCGCCGTGCCATCAGGTTCCTTCGCTCAAATTCGCTTCCCTCCACCCGTATGCCGTATCCAGGGCGGCTGGTCAGCCGAAGGTGACAGCTTTGCAGGATCTCCCGAATTTCCCGGATATCAGTGCCCAGTGTGTTGCGGGATACATACAGCTTCTCGCATAGGTCATCCAACTTGACGTAATTGTCCGTTTGCAGCAGCAGCTCCAGCAAGAAGGCGACACGCTCGGAAGTGCTTTCCGGCAGATGTTCACTCCACAAAAGTTCGGTCTGCCCGGCTTTCCATGCTTTATACTTCTGTGAATCTACAATATGAAGTCGATAACCGTAGCCTGTACAGCTTTCCAGTTCGGCTCCATGCATTTCAAGCTCTTCGGACAACAGCTTTAAGCGATTGCGTATGGTTTTTCCGCTGACACCGATCTGCTCTGCAAGCTGTGCAGCCGTTGTATAGTTTTTGTCGTTTAATAACTTTATCAGCTGCCATGCACGGTCATCCATCGTTCGGCTCTCCTTATGATATTCTTTTTCAGTTTATAGTTTAAGGCCGATTCGAATAAATTCAAGCCATACTTTTGCCATAAGGCTGTGGAAATCAGTATATTAGTCGCTAATTCCGTATGACTATTATACATCTTGATCCAGTTTCGCAAATGCCGATCTGACAGAATCCCATATTTTTGCAGACGGTATCTAGCGTTTTCTGCCCCTTTAGATATTCTCCTACCGCTTGATATTTTAATTCGGATGAGTAGTGATGGTTCTTTCTTGACATGAAAATACCCCCAGAGTATTCAGAGTTTTTGTTTTTAATCTGTCTACTCTAGGGGGAGCATACCGGTGCACACCACCGTGAGACCCACCACTTCCGTGAGGAAAAGTCCACGAAAGAATTTACCGCCCCGCAACACACCCGATTCATTTTGCCGTTGATTCACCCGACAAAATCCATCGCTGCGCTGCGTGGGCGGTATTTTTCTTTTCCGAGAAGCACCGTACCTTGAAAATTTCATGAGCCGTCCGAGCGTGATACCGCTTTCCGGCCAACGCCGCTGCAAAACGGGGGCAGGAACTTCGTTCGGAGCAAACGGTGACCCCCTTACGTGAGCAGCGGAACTCTACTTATTTTTGCGTCTTAACAATTCGGAAACAACTCTCAGAAACGTGTTTTGAGCGAAGCGGTAAAGGGCAAGAACCGTCCCGTGGCCACAAATTTTCAATTCTTGAAAATTTTCTGTCCATCCAGGACTTCACTTCTCAAACTCTTGCGAGTTTTCTAAGTGATCTTGTTTGGGCGTGCCTGCCCCAAACCCTGCTTAGAACGGACGAGGAGGAATTGTATCAATTTGACACAATTCCTCTCTACTGCCGCCAGAACACCCCATGCTTATTTCAAAAACAATCGTTTTTCTGATACTCCAGCATCAGCCCAAGAACGATTTTCAATCCTGTGGGCAGGCTGGCGATATCCACCCATTCCTGCCGGGTGTGCGCAAGACCGCCTTCAATGGTGCCGATGGTGTTGGCGGGAATGCCCAGCGACAGCGGGATGTTGCTGTCCGTGGAGTTGGGTGTTTCGTCCGGCTCACGGCCTGTGAAGGTACGGATGATCTCTTTGCTTTTTGCTGTGAATTGACCGAGTTTTTTCTGGTCCACCGGGCCGTTGCCGGGGCGGATGCCCAGCAGTTCTACCTCAAAATCGCCGCCTCTTCCATTCCAGTGCGCTACGGCACGACGGAATTTTTCTTCCATCTCTTCCAGACAGTCCTGTGCGGTGGAACGGAACTCATACAGCATGGAGGCCTGCTGTGCAATGGAGTTGACCGTCGTGCCACCCTCGATACGCCCTACATTATAGGTGGTGCGGGAGCGTACCGGCGGTTGGATCTGGTACAGTTCATTCACGAGTCCACACAGCAGCTGAATGGCACTGGGGTCGCCAAAATTTGCATAGGAGTGTCCTCCGGGCGTTTTGCAGGTGATCTTGTACCGGTAAGAACCCACGGCACTGTTGCAGCAAAGCGGCGTGTAGATATCAAAGGAATAAAACCCCTGAATACGGGTGCCGTACTCGGCAAACAATGCCTTGGTCCCGTCCAGATTGCCCAGACCTTCTTCGCAGGCATTGGCCACCACCAGCACACCACATTCCAGCGCGGTTTGTTTCTGGATCAGGTATTTTGTCGCCATCAGCAGATTGACAAGATTTGCGGTGTCATCGCCAATGCCGGGCGCAAAAAGCTTTCCGCCTTCTTCCCGCAGGGGCAGATTTTCCAGATCCGGAAACACGATATCGGTATGGGCAGCAAAAACAACCAGTTCTTCGGTGTCCGGCCCCAATTTGCAGATCACATTTTTAGCGCTGTCGATGCGGACATTTTCTGCCCCTTGTGCCCGGAGCCAATCCCGGCAGAACGCTGCTCGAAAATCCTCTTTTCGGGTCGGCGCAGGCATTTTTCCCAGTGTGCGCAGCAGTTCCAGCTGTTCGGTGCGGCATTCCTCCGCATAAGATTCCACCTGTACTTTTGTCTGTTCGTTCATAAAAACTGTCCCTCTCTGAATACGCCGAAAACCGCAGACAGTTTCCTGCCTGCGGTTCCGGCCTTCATTTAGCCTTCCAGATTTTCACCATTGGTGGCGATACACTTCTGATACCAGTAAAAACTGTTTTTTCTACTGCGAGCCAGCGTGCCGTGACCGGCATCGTCCTGATCCACATAGATCACGCCATACCGCTTGGACATTTCCATGCTGCCGCAGGAGACGAGATCGATAAAACCCCACATGGTGTAACCGATCAGTTCTACGCCGTCCTTTACCGCTTCCTTCATCTGTTCCACATGGGCTTTGATGTAGTCGATGCGGTAGGGATCGTGGATAGAGCCATCAGCCTCCACCTTATCCACGGCACCCAGGCCATTCTCAGCAATAAAGATGGGCAGCTGGTAGCGGTCGTATACCTGATTCAGAGTGACGCGCAGACCCACGGGGTCCTTCTGCCAGCCCCACTCGCTGGTTTCCAGATACGGGTTCTTGTTGGCCATGATTAGGTTGCCGCTGGTCTTTTCCCAGCCCTGCTCGGTCGTAGAAACCTGCGAGAAATAGTAGGAGAAGGCCACAAAATCGATGCTGTTGTTTTTCAGAATCTCAGCATCCCCGGGCTGCCAGTCGATGTGGATGTTCTGCTGTTCAAAATACCGTTCCATATAGGCAGGGTACTTGCCGCGGGTCATTACATCCAGATAGAACCAGTTGGAATACTGGTCATCCAAGATCATCTGCATCACATCATCCGGTTTGCAGGTGGCAGGGTAGGTGGTGAATCGGGCGATCATACCGCCGATCTTGCTGCCGGGCAGGATCTCGTGCCCCTGCTGAATGGTCAGTGCATTGGCAATGAACTGATGGTGCAGGCACTGGAAGATTGCGTTCTGATAGTCCTCTTCCTGATCTTCGATCAGGCACACACCGTTGTAGGGGTTGAACTTGCCGGCATTGAACTCATTGAAGGGCAGCCAGTAATCCACCCGGTCACCCAGACGCTCGAACAGGGTGCGGGTGTAGCGCACATAGCACTCCACCGTCTTGCGGCTCTTCCAGCCGCCGTACTCTGTTACCAGATGCAGCGGGATATTGTAGTGCAGAATGGTAGCGAACACCTTGATGCCATGGGCGTGGCAGGCATCGAACAGATCCATGTAAAACTTCAGACCTGCCTCGTTGGGCTGTGCATCATCGCCATTCGGGAAAATACGTGCCCAGCAGATAGAGGTGCGCAGCACCTTGATGCCCAGTTCCGCAAACAGCTCCAGATCTTCCTGCCAGCGGTTATAAAAATCGATACCATGACGGAACGGATAATGCTCCAGATCCTCAAGGTCTGCAAGAGCAGCCTTGAATTTTTCATCGTTCATGCGGCGGTTGGATTTTTGGGCGCGCTCTTCTTTCGTCCAATTGGGGTCAAAATACCGCAGATCCTGCGTATCCAGCCCTTTGCCATCTTGCAAAAACGCACCTTCCGCCTGAGAGGATGCCATAGCACCGCCCCAGAGAAAGTCTTTGGGAAAACCTGTTTTCATCATCACACACTCCTCTCTTACTGTTCCTTCTTGTTCATTGCAAAGGAGATCACAAAGCTGGACACCCATGCAATTGCCATAACGATCAGCAGCTTAAAGAAGTTGTTGCCGCCATCCACATAGGTGGCGATACTGGTGATGCCGGGCATGGAGAACGCATAGGTCACAACACCCATCAGCATGGCGCTGGCACCGGCAATTGCACCGCCTGCCATGGCAGCATACAGAGGCTTCTTTTCCGGCAGTGCAATACCGTACAGGGCAGGCTCGGTAATGCCAAGGATGCAGACCAGACCGGTAGAAACAGCGGCAGAACGCTGCTCACTGGGCTTCTGCTTGAGTGCCCATGCCAGAACAGCACCGGAAACAGCCAGATTGGAATAGAAGAAGTTGGGCAGCATATAGTCATGACCCAGAACTTCCAGATTCTGCAGCTCTACGGCAGACCAGCCCTTGATGCCAAAGATAATGGTAAGCGGAATGATGCCGCAGAACAGCGCACCTGCAAACGGACCGGCGTGGGTGAACAGCCATGCAAAGCCACCGGTCATGCCCTTGGCGATCCAGTTGCCCAGAGGAGCAGCAAAACCCAGGAACAGCGGTGCAGAGATCAGGAAAGACAGCGCGCCGGAAAAGACGATGCGCAGATTTTTGGGCATATGCTTGTCGATAAGATGGAAAATGATGGAGAAGATCCACACCGACAGAATAACCGGGAAGATAGAACCCTTGTAGTTATAGGCAGGGATATTGATAGGACCAAAGGCATAACCGGTGATGCCTTCTTTCGGCGAGAGGAAGGTGGAGTACATCAGGATACCGGCAGTCATGATGCCGAAGATCTCCTTGACCTTGAACCGCTTTGCTGCTGCGTAGCCGATGATGAACGGCATAAAGTAGAAGGGTGCATCACCCACAGCATTGAGTACGGTGATGATATCCGACTTGGACGATACCAGACCGATCGCAGTGATCAGGGAGACAATACCTTTGATCATACCGCCTGCCACAATGGCATACAGACCGGGCGTCACACAGGATGCCAGTGTATTCAGACCCCGGGTGACGATGTTGGGCTTTTTCTCCGGCACATCATCCGTGGCAGGCTCTGCCTCCACAGCACCGCCGGCAGCCACACCGGACACTGCAAGGAACTCCTCGTACACCTCTGGCACGGTGGTGCCGATGACGCACTGGATCTGACCGCTGGATTCCACGACCTTCAGAATACCGCTGACTTTACTCAATTTTTCCATGTCTACCGCATCACGGTTGACGGGAACGATGCGAAGCCGGGTAATGCAGTGAAATACGTTCTTTACATTCTTGCTTCCGCCCACAGCTTCCAGAATTTCCGTGCAGAGCTGGGTGTATTCGGATTTTGACGTTGTACCCATGAAAAAGTCCTCCTTGTGCGGGGGTGCCGCATTTTCATAGAGGCTGTACGGCTCTGGAGCCATACAGCTACAATTCATTTTCTTCTCTTGCCGGCATCTTTATATTACCGAATCTTGACAGAATTTTCAATTTCCACAAAAAAGGACTTCACTTACCAAACTTAATATGATATGCTGATGGAGAGGTGATACCATGACCAATCAACAGCTGGAAACATTTCTATTTCAGTACACCGAATCGGAGCAGCGGCATCTCCGCGAACAGCCACCGCAGCTTTCGCCCCGCTATCGCAATATCCCCAAAGTGGTCTATAACGGGCGGGAGATGTACCAGTTCAATTTCGGAAGCCTTTTGAAAAATCGTTCGGTTTGTGTCAACAAGGAATCCCGTTTTACCGTTATTCCAGAGCATATCCACTCGGTGATTGAATTTTTGTATGTGTATTCCGGACACTGCACCCAGATAATCAACGGTCAGAGCATACAGATGGCGCAAGGCGATATCTGTATGTTGGATACGCATGTCCCCCACAGCATCCAGCCCCTGGGCAAAAACGATATCGTCATTACGATTGAAATGAAAAAGGAATATCTGACACAGGGCTTTTTGCAGCGTCTGGGCAACAACGGTATCATCAACGGTTTTTTGATCAACGCCCTCTCCTCCGATGCCGCACATGACCAATATTTGCTGTTCCACAACCGGAAAGAAACTCCGATCCATTCTGTTATTCAAAGCATCCTGTGTGAGTATTACGCCCCACAGATCTGCAGCGATAAAATGATCGATGCCTATATGATCGTTCTGTTCTGCGAGATCTTACGCCAGTACCGCAGCCAGAGCTTTTCTCCAAAGGCCAAAAGTCAGTGGAAGATCGTGGATATTCTGGATTATCTGGAAGCAAACTATCTAACCGTTACCTTGCAGAGCACCGCCGACCATTTTGGCTTCCATCCCAATTATCTCAGTGCTTTCATCAAAAAGGAAACCGGGCGCACCTTCAAAGAACTGGTCATCCTGCAAAAAATGTGCCAGGCCTGCTTTTATCTGACGAATACAGATTTCCCCATCTACGAAATCGCACAAAAGGTCAGCTATGACAATCTTGGTTTTTTCTACCGGAAGTTCACTGAGCTTTATCATATGACGCCACAGGAATTCCGGGAGAGGAAGGCTTACGCATAAGATTGGGCATATATTGATAAAAGCTGGCATAACTCGTGCGAATTTTGCCAGCTTTTCGTGATTTTAATCTTCCAGCCCGTGACTCCCAGCCGCATTCCTCAGATATTCCTTCGGATCGCCATTCAGAATCAAATCAGCATAGCCCAATGGATCATTATAGATAAGATAATCCAACTCCGACCTCTGCGCCATGGTCACGTCCAGTGCATCCTCGACCCCGGTGCAGTCGATGGAGATTTTTCTCCCATCCCGGAGTAGCAGCTCTACACACCCGGTATCCATGTTGAATTTGCAGGCTCTTTCATCGTACTTCATGTTCGTGTCCTTTCTGCCTTACGGCACCTTTACAGTTGTGACCTTTGTGATACGGTCTTTTTTCTGATAAGGTTTCGGACACACAGCCGTCGGGAAGGAGCCTTCATTTTGCTTTCCAAAGAAAACAAAAAATCCGAACCCTTCTCCTATCGAAAAAAGGTTCGGATTTTCATGGTTTGGTGCGATGGAAGGGACTCGAACCCCCGGCCTACTGATTCGTAGCGCACGCCGGGCGATTCCCTCAATTTTTGGAAGTTACGTTTTACCGTTATTTCTTAGCGATGCATCGCAAGTTTTGAGCTTTGAGTTTCTGCACCCTTTGTCCGATTTTGCAACGATTTGCACCCTTTGCACGTTTTGAAACCGTGCAAAAACCGTGCAGAAACCGTGCACTTACTCCCAGACAAATGAAAAATCGATTTATCCGACAACGACTTGACGGCATTGGTTCGAGTGACCGCACATCAAAAATCAAGTCTTGGAGGATACGACTATGACGAAATTGCTTTCCTGCCACTTCAGTATGGACACCAACCGGGTGGAAGCCCGGTTCGAGGATGGCACCACCCTTGCCATCGACTGCATCGCCGTGGAGGACGAGTACGGCAACACCCCGGCACAGCGGGCAGAGCTGGACTGGCTGCTGTATAATAAGCCTTTGGAGTATGCACAGATGGTGCTGAGAGGGGAGATGGAGCACTACCTGTCGCTGGGGTGTGACCATGGTAGGCTGGAAGATTGAGCCTTAGAAAACGCGCGGCGCGCGTTTCGGCGCGCGATTGACGATTTCTGTTTTTATCGAATTGCAGTCATTTTCTGCTCTTTCCCAAGAAAATCGCGCGTTTCTTTGCGCGTAATAATCGCGCGGCGCGCGTTTTTATCGCTGATTTTCTTTTAAGCAGTATCTCCTTCCGCGCCCTGCTCCTTTTACTTCAATCTTCCCTTCTTCTACAAGCTTTCGGAGAATACGGTATGCCTGATCTTTTGTGTATCCACACAGCTCTTGTGCTTTCTGATTCGTAATCGACGGCTTATGCTTCAGATATTCAAGAATCCGATCCTTTGCCTGAATCTGGCTGACCGTCTTATCCTGCACATAGGCCACATCGGTTTTCACCGTTTCGTAGACCTTGAGGGACAGCATATAGGTCTTGCCGTTGAGTTCTAGAAGCCCTTCGTCCCGGAGAGCGTTCAGAACCTTGTGGGCATTGTCATCGGTTTCCTGAATCGTCTTTGCCGCCTGTTTCAGGGTGATTTTCTGGTGCTCCCGCAGATAGTGCAGAATCATCATCTCCGACAGCGTGAACATCTTGGACCGCTTATCCTGCGTCTCTGCGATAAAACGCACGAAGTTCTTGTTTTCCATCGTACTGCGAAGGGTCAGCCGGACGGAGTTGGGCGTGCTGGCATACTCCGGGTAGGGCTTGCCCTCGGTGAGCATACTCTGGAACATAATGTCCACACCCTGCCCGGAACGCTGCACATACTTCAGGTGCTGAAGGGTCATGGCGATCAGCTTATTCCGGGGAATGGACTGGTGGGTGATGATGTTGCTTTCGTTGATGTCCCCCGGAAAGCCGCCGGGGTTTTCAATCACAATCTTTGTGGGGTAGTGCTTGACGTAGACCGGTGCCATGTCCTCATAGGAGCGATGCGCCAGCGCATTCAGCAAAGCCTCCTGAAAAACCGCTTCGGAGAAATCGTACACCTCCAGCCGGAACAGCCCCACCTGCACATTGGTCAGGTGGTTATAAGTGCGGATGCGTTCCGTCAGCTTATCCAAAATCGAGATCAGCGGCTCCTGCATATCCATGCGGTTGTCGTATTCTGTCTGTGATTCATCGCTGTAATGCAGGTAGATTACCTCTGCCTGCGGCAGCAACCGGGCGATAGACGCGGCCTTGCCCACAAACAGCAGCCCTGCCACCGTTACACGCACTTCGTCCTTGTCCATTCGGATCAGGTTCAGGTTGTCCAGAAAGGTGGTATCTGCCAAATCCGGCAGAGCAGAGCCTGCATCCCGAATCCGCAGTTTCTCTTTCAGGCGGTATACTTCCAGCAGGTCAATGTCGCTTTCGGTTGCGCCCTCCACGATCTTTGCCGAAAAATCCGGGTTATCGGCAGGGGAGTACACATCGTTTGCCGGGTAGTCGGGCTTTGTCACATTCCCCAGCCTTCTGTAATAGATGCCGCCGGTGGTGGCAACATGAGAGTTGGATTTCTCCACCGACACCACCAGCACCACACCGTCAGAGGTTTCTACCGGCTCGATTTCGGTAAACAGGCTGGGCCGGGTCATATCGTAGATGGCTTCCATCAGTGCCTGCGGGTCACTCTTGGGGCAGCCCGTAATGGTGCCGTCATCCTCCACGCCAAACAGCAGAACGCCGCCCTTTGTGTTTGCCAGCGCAACCGCACTTTTCACCGCAAGGTCTTTCCGCTGCCGGTAGTCCTTGCACTTCACCCACGACTTAAACTCCTGCCGGGTGCTCTCCCCGGCAGTAATCATTTTACGGAGCGCTTGTTCGGTCATGGTTGGGGCCTCCCTTCTCAAAATCGGTTCTTATTCCACAAACGTTCCCTTTTTAATATGATAGGCTATTTTTCGTTCTTCGCAAAACGCTATAACTTTTTTAGCGCAAGCATTATAAAAATCTTGATAACCTTTATACGCTGTTACCTGCTTATTGTAATGTAGTCTTCCAAAAATAATTCGATTCGCAAAAGATACTCGTTCCAAAAGCTGTTCGAGATTTTGCTCATGAATATTGGGGGTTGGATACGGTTCAATGCTAATCCATGTATAGCATCCCTGTTTGCTTAGTGCTTCTAGCGCGCTAATACGATCTTCCATCGGTGCCGCACCCGGCTCCATCTCTTTTCGGAAATCCTCGTCAAGCGTAACAGCTGTTATGCCGTACTCATTTTTTAACGGCATTTTTGCAAGCTCTACTGGCAAAATGCCTTTTGTCAGCACCGAACAATGAACTCCAAAAACGTTTGCTTTCTCAATAATTTGTGTACTCGCATTGCAAATATCGGGATGTCCATACATATATGGGTCAGTCGAAAAGCAAAGATGCAACGTCTTTATTTTATCCTTGTATCTAGGCAGTTCCTTTGATAAAAGCGGAAAAATGTTATCAACCAGTTTCGGTTGAATCCACTCCTCATAGTCCTCCACTTTTTTAAACCGCTTAGCCATCATGTAAGCATAACAAGGATATTTACAGCCGTGTGAGCAACCTGTCACATGGTTCAACGTATAATCGCCGTATTCAACAGCCGTTTTGTATATCAGGCTTTTTCTGATATTTTCATGTACTTTTTTTTCACTCATATAAATGTGTAATTATCCTCTGTAAAATTGGTTTTTCCTGCATCATTATGTTTTCTTACTTTTCCTTCAGCTATCATCGGCTTTAACACGTGCTTTATAATTTGGGAACTTCTAAGCATGGTTTCTACAAGAATTTTTTCTTCAATCTTTAAAAACGGCACAGTCTTCCCCTTGAATGCTTCATATACAATGTTTTGAGCTTCCAACTCATATTCTTGCAGATTCAGTGCTTTTATATCTTCGGTTGTAAACATCGACAACTGCCCGCTATCGCAATGATTTCGATGGTATTCTTCGCCATCAAACACATCCCAGATGCTATCTTTAAGGGCTTTAAGTCCTTTCAAACTTGGTGTCGCGTAAAGTATCTGGTACAATTCCGCATTTGTTACCGTGCGGAAAGAATACAAATAGACATATTTAATTTTTCCAACTTTTAAAGCCCGAACCACATCATCAACCACTTGCTTTCTATCTTTTGGTTTCAAATCTCCTAGACATCGCTGTATCCGACCTCGATCTTGATTTTTATTGCGATTAAAGTCACTCGTAAAAAAGTTGAAAAGTAATTCACAGTAGTTGTCCTTCAAAATATTATGGAGTTTGGGGATTTGAACAGTACCAAAGCTATATGGATCCACATATATTAGGCTACAGCTTCCATACTTAAACAATTCTCTGTGAAGTGGAGTCGCATTTGCAATGTCATCCAGTATGTAATTAACATCTGCATGGGCAGTAAATATCTTTAAGTTTTTGCTTTTCTTAACGGTTCCGTTAATTATACTTATAAAATTATTTATTCTATCCTCTCGCAAATCATTCAGAAAAACCACAAACTTTTTCGATGCGTAACGTGGATCTTGAGCCAGTTCATTAAAGATATTAATAACTTCCATTCCTGTACAAAAATCGCCATCTTTATATATTCCAGCATTGCACATGCAATCAATAAAGTTTATTTGGCTAATAGTTTTCCTTCCTGCTTCAATAATCGCCCATTGCCGAACATATCGCGTAACATATCTTATTTTATAAGTAGTCTGCTCTTTTTTACTCTGAATTGCAGAACTATCTATACCAATCTTTTTAAAATCGTCAGGTGAAATATTCATAATTCCTCCATAATGAATTATTATCCCAGCGTTCTAAATTCATCGTCCATCATTGCGTGTCCTGTATCTCACCTCCACTCTACCTCATATACTATTTTACATTAAGCTTCCCGCAAGCTCTTATATATTTCTTCTGTAAAAATACCGAGCACCTGCCGTTTGATTTCTTCATTGCTTAGCAGAAGTGAGAAGAAATCCTGATTCTGTTCTAATCCTTCAATCAAGGCATCGTCAATATCATCAAAATAAGAAAATTCAAAGTCTTTGACGGTATTGTTTCGCGCACTGGTTTTCAGTTTATCCGATTTTAAAAGGATGTCCCTGATCTGTAACATAGCCTTAACTGCCACATCATTGTTATAGGCCTTTCCGGTACGGCTATTGATCTCCGCAATGATCTCTGAAAGCCGTTCCTCTTTTGCTTCAGTAAGCCCGAAACTTTCGGCAGTCGGCAATTTCACCACTGGCTGTGCAACAAGGTTTGACGTTGTATGTTCCTCGACCTTTTTCTGAACAAAATTGGTTGCCTTAATCTTTCCGTCTAGGTTGTATCCACCGCCCGGATGTTTGATGTTGATATAGGCCAGAAGATATGTGATAAAGTTGTATTTCTTGTGCAGATCAGTATCCTCAAAACAGGATGCCTGCAACAGAAACTCATAGAATCGGACAAAGTGCCGCATCGCAGATACGATCTCGTGCTGTTTGATAAGATCGTATTTTTCGATCATATTCTTTGCCCGTTTAAAGTAAAACGTCAGCTTCTGCTTGTCCTTGGCAGATATATTCTTCTTATACAGCAGCTCGTTGGCTTTTTCGATATCATCCGGGTCAAGCACGGTGTACGCATCGATTTGAGCTTCCAGATCATAAATCGCCGTCGGCGTTACGGAAGTGGAGAGCAGCGTAGTCGTATAGTACGGTGCAAATGCCGCTTTGATATCTTCGTATGTATTTGCAAAGTCCAGCACGAAGGTTTTCTTCTCGAACGGCGGGCAAATACGATTCAGGCGGGAAAGCGTCTGAACAGCAGATACGCCCTTCAGCTTTTTGAGAACATACATAGCGCAGAGTTTCGGCTGGTCAAACCCGGTCTGATACTTATTCGCAACCAGAAGTACCTGATATTCGTCCTTATCAAATTCTTTTGTCAGACGATCCTCCGGGAAACCGTTCATGGAAGCCTCGGAATATTCGGTTTCATCGTCCGGGAGCTTTACTTTGCCAGAAAATGCAACCAAAGCTTTGATATCGGTATAGCCTTTTTTCTTTGTATAATTCTCAAACGCCTGACGGTATTTGACCGCGCCCTGCCGGGAAGCAGTGATGACCATTGCCTTTGCCATACCGCCAAGTTCCGGCATCACTGTTGTGCGGAAATGTTCAATGATAACCTCTACACGCTGTGCAATGTTCGTCTCGTGCAGTTCCACAAACCGCGCAATTTGCCGCTTTGCATCAGCAGTCTTGCATCGAGGATCTTCTTCAATCTCCTTGTTCAGCTGATAAAAGGTATCATAAGTGGTATAGTTCTGAAGCACATCAAGGATAAAGCCCTCCTCAATGGCCTGTTTCATAGAATAGATATGAAACGCCTCACGCTGCCCTTTGGTGTTCAGTCGACCAAACAATTGAATCGTTGTGGGCTTGGGGGTGGCGGTGAAAGCGAACATGGAAACATTCGCCTGTTTGCCATTTCTGCGGATTTCACCCGTAATCATATCTTCCACATCGACGCCTTCTTGTTCTCCTGCACCCAGCGACTTTGTGACCGCTGCCATGTCCTTACCTGCCGTGGAGGAATGTGCCTCATCGATAATAACCGCAAAATGCTTGTTTTTCAGCCCGGCAACACTGTCTACAATATACGGGAATTTCTGAATTGTAGTGGCGATGATTTTCGTATTGCCGTTCAGAGCAATGGCAAGGTCTGCAGAGTTGCACTTATCATCCATAACACGGATAAGCCCCGCTTTATGCTCCATGCCCATAATCGCTTTCTGCAGCTGACGATCAACCACAACTCGGTCAGTGATGATCACGACATTGTCAAAGATAATTTTGTTGTCTGCATCGTGCAGAGAAGTCAGGCGGTGCGCCAGCCATGCGATAGAGTTCGTTTTGCCGGAGCCTGCGCTGTGCTGAATCAGATAGTTCTGCGTGGTACCATTGTCACGGACATCACCCAGCAGCTTGCGGATCACATCAAGCTGATGATACCGAGGGAATATGACATTCTCGGACTTTTTCGTTTTTCCTGTCAGCTCGTCCTTACTTTCCTTGGTTTCGATAAAGATGAACTTGCTGATGAGGTCGAGAACGGTATCTTTTGTCAGAATATCCTCCCACATATAGGACACGCTGTACTTGTCTTTGAAAGTGGGATTGCCTGCACCTGCATTTACTCCTTCGCCATTGCCCATATTGAATGGCAGGAAGAAGGTGGCGTTGCCTGCGAGTTTAGTGGTCATATAGACCTGTTCCAGATCCATAGCGAAGTTCACAAGACAACCTGCCTTAAACCAGAACAAGCGGGTTTTCGGGTCACGGTCAACACGGTACTGATAGATGGCGTCCTGATAGGACTGACCTGCGGCATTGCATTTCAGTTCAAAGGACATGATGGCGAGACCATTCAGGAAAATAACCAGGTCAATGCGCTCATCATCGCTTGCCCAGACTTCCTCCATGACGGAGAAAATATTCTTTTCGTATTTCGCCAGCAGCTCACGGTTGAAGGTGGTTGCAGGCTTGGTGTACATAAGCTCCAGCTTCATGTTGGAAATCTCAATGCCGTGCTTCAGCACATCCAGCAAACTGCCGCGCGTTTTGGTCACCTCGGCATTGATAAAGCCGACGAGGGTATCCTCCAGGTCAGACTTGTAGATTTTACGGAGTGCCTCCATCTCGTCCGGCTGGGTATCGTTCAGGAACTGAAACAGCAGCTCACGATCCATAGCAAACAGACGGTCATAGCTGGTTGCCTTACGGATGAGGTAACCATTGTCTTGCGAGAGCCTGTCCATGATGAAATGCTGATATTCTTTTTCAGAGAGAATATTATTCATGATCTGGCTCCTTTCCTCGTAATGTGTAGCGCCTGCCATAGTCATCGCTAAACACAACAGCAATCAATCGTGCGCCTTTTTGTACATAAACTTCGCACCATGTGTCTGCGCAATGACTTCCAAGCCACCTTTCCTGAATGCTGTAAATTACCGAGCTGGTTTTATCTGCCCAATATGCAATGGCATCATTAACTTCATCTGTAAAATGGGCAGGAACACCTGCTCTGGCACTAAATCCCTCAACAGCAACTTGCAATAAAAACAGCTCATCTCTATCCTTTAATGCATTTAAGAAATCGGCTCCTTTTACCACCATGCACGGAGTGTCTTTATGATAGGAGTATTCAACCTTCATGAGACGGACACCTCCTTCTTTCCGGTTACATACTCGAAGATGAGTGATTTCTTGTATTCGTCAAGCGTTGCAAGCTGTGCTTTTTTATCGGAAATAACAGCATCCACTTCTTCAACTTTGGCCTTCAAATAATCTGCCATCGCTATCTGCTCGGTGTAAGGCGGCTCAAAAACCATAAGCCGAGAAAATTCGGAGTAATTCAGTCCTTGGCGAACACCATTCCCCATGTTATAGAACACCTTCATGGTGTCATACGCATGAAGAAGAAAGTGGAAATACCTCGAATCAACTTTCTTGAGCGGATAAAGATCAATATATGCAGAAGTAATGATACCGTGTTCCTTTACAAGCCCAGTGCGCAGGCTGCGTTTGTCGTTTTGCAAATCGGTGGGACGAATAATAATATCACCAGCTTCAACAATGTTGTAGGTGTTAAAACTCTCCGGCAACAAGCCATCGCTTGTGTTAATATCTTTGCGGATAACTCTGCCATAGCTCAGCGACAGCAAATTGTCCTCACGACCAAAACTGTTCTTATTCTTACGTTCACCAAAGTAAGTATAAACAGGGTGGATAGACCAATGCGCTGGAATTACACCGATCCACTCAATCCCGCTGTCCTTCATCTCGGCATCGGGATTCAGCCCTTTGGTGACGGTTTCTGTAATGACAGACCTTTTGTATTGTTCCAGCGTATCAATCTGGGTTTGAATATCGGCGGTCAGTGCGTCAATCTCGGCACATTTGGTGTCAAGGAAGTCAGCAATGCGCTGTTGTTCTTCTATAGGGGGAACAATTACAGGAATTGCTCCCAGCTGATCTTCTGTTAATGAGTGTCGAAGATTTTTTGCCAGATGAAGTAGCGTCTTGTCGTTATCAAGCATCGTGTAATAGTAACAATAATATGCAGCATCTGCCCCCTTACGAAGCACAAACTGGCTATACGCCGGGCTCGACACTCCTGCCTGCTTGATTAAGCCAACACAACGTGGTGTCACATCTATGTCAAAAAGGCACATAAGAAGATTGCCAGCTTCCAGCCTCTGATATCCATCAAAGGAAGTAGGCATTTTTCCACCAGCATCTAAATCTCTGACAATAACACCTTTCATTGTCAAGGACAAAATATCTTCGCCATGATAAACTGGGCATATTTTCTTTTCCTTCCGCATCAAGTACTTGTTAGGCATAATCTTCCAAGATACCGGAATATCCCCAATCCACTCAATCCCACTATCCTTCATTTCACGCATAGTTTTACCGCCTTACCCAAACAATTTAGCGACACGCTTGGAGACAGACCGTTCCAATTCTGAAAACTTTGCTTCCAGTTCTTCACTTGCTGTCGGCTGCTGATATTTATAGAAATACCGTGTGAACGGGATCTCTGCACCGGTTTTGATAACAGGCTTCTTGGCGCTAAGGTTCTCCTCGAAGAATGCGGCGGCATCCGGGATGTGCGGCAGGACTTCTCTTGCCATATAGTCCTCGATGTTCTCTTCCCATTTTACCTGTTCGGTATCCTTGGTTTCTTTGTCGTAGATGATGCTGCCCTTGCGATCCCGCTGAATCTCAGCTTTTTTATCCATAACGGAAAGGCCGTCTGCAATCTTTTCCAGCAACTTTTTGTCGGCAGTCACCGCAGACAGTGCTTTGAACAGCACCGGAGTAAACTCTGCCGGGCAATTATAAATCTGCTCCGAAACTGCCGCTTTCAGTGTGGCGACAATGGCATCATAAACCGGCTTATTTGCCTGATATGCCTCCAACTTCTTCTGATCCTTGCCGGTCAGTTCTTCGGCATTTTCCAGTTCGTCTACCTTGGACTGGTCATACAAGGCAGATAGCGATCCCTTGGAAAGCATGGTTTCAATGCGTTCCTCCGTAATAGCATAGCTACGCTGAAGCGGCTGCATCACCGTGTACTCACGATAAATAAACTCCTCGTTGGGGTAAATCTTACAATATTCATTCTCTGCAAAATCCGCATACAGTTTTGTAACGGCGCTGCGATCCTCAGGAGAAATTTCATTTTTCTTATCACCCAGTGCTTTCCGCAGTTTTTTGAAGAACGTAGAAGCATCAATCAACTGAATTTTGCCCTTGCGCTCCGGGCGCTTGTTCTTTGAGAGGACCCAGATATATGTAGCAATGCCGGTGTTATAAAACAGGTCAGTAGGCAGCGCAATAATCGCCTCAATCAGATCGCTTTCCAGCATCCAGCGGCGGATCTGGCTCTCACCGGACGCTACGCCACCGGAGAAAAGAGGACTGCCGTTTTCAATAATGGCAGCGCGGCCAAGGTTATCGTCCATCTTATCAATGGCAGACTGAAGGAACAGCATCTGCATATCACCGGAACCGGGCAGTCCTGCACCCCAGCGGCCGTCAAAGCCTTTCTGATATTCTGCGTTGACGGCATCTTCCACACCTTCAGCCGCATCTTTACCGCCCCAAGCGGTGCCAAAAGGAGGATTTTCCAGCACAAAACGCATTTTCGTGCCTTTAAAGCGGTCTGCTTTCATGGTGTCCTGATAGCAGATATTCTCAGCATTCTGCCCCTTGATGAGCATTTCAGCAAGGCACATGGCGTAGGACTCCGGGTTGATTTCCTGCCCGAACAGGCGCACATCTGCCGTGGGATTATAGCGTTTAATAAAATTAAAGCCGGTGGACAGCATACCACCCGTACCACAAGCCTGATCCAATATTGTGATGACCTTACCGTCATCGAAGATATCATCGCACCCTTCGGCAAGCAGAATATTGACCATCAGCTTGATGATATCTCGTCCAGTGTAGTGGTCGCCAGCCTCAGCGTTTTCAGAAAATTTGCGAATCAGATCTTCAAAAATATACCCCATCTTCACATTGTCGATGGTGCGAGGATCAAGGTCAAGTTCAGAAAATGCTTTAACGACAGAGAGCAGCCGGTTGTTTTTGTCCATCTTGTCGATTTCTTCTCCGAAGTTTAAACCGCGCTCCTTGGACATCAAAATTTCCAGCACATTCGCAGAAAATCCCTGCAGATAACTCTTGAAATTGGCAGCAATATGGTCTGCGTCATTTACAAGCTCTGCGAGGTCAAATTCACTGGTGTTGTAGAACTGGAAGCCGGAAATACGGTACATCGCCTTTGCCGGAAAATTCGGATTTGCTTTGAACTGCTCCACGACCTTCTGCTTGGTAGGTGCAAGAGCACACTCAAAGCGACGGATGATTGTCATCGGAATGATAACATCCTTATATTTGTCGCTGCGGTACGGTCCGCGCAGTTTATTTGCAATGGACCAGATAAAATTCACTTCGGCAGATACATCCACCGGACTGTCATCCCACATGACATCAACAACTTTTTTCTCAGGCATATCGACTTCCTCCGTCGGTGTTTTTTATTGTAACGCACTTCTCATCCCAAAAAGCGGACCATATACTAATCTTCCTATGATTCTAGTATAATTCCTTGTCTGAGTATAACACATTTGTGCAGTATTTCCAATTATGATTGGACGTGTGCCCAGATATTTTCCCACGCAGTCAAGACGGAGCCTCTGCATCAGGGCACCCCATTTTCCAGTGCCCTGCCGGGAAGAATCCAAAGAGCGGCGGAACGCTCGTTGGCACACGACTTTGCCTGCAAAGTCTAGTGTGTTACACCTTGGTTCCGACTGACGCGGAAAAGGGGCTGTGAGAGGCTCCGGCAAGCACCTGTTCTGCGGCAGAAGGATGCGCGGATGGGCGTGGCAGTTGACAGTCTCTGCCCACCCAGCGCAGGCTTGCAGAGGAACCAATGGTGTACGTTCCCCTTCCTGCCGCAGCAGCGCACCCTATAAGCTGCAGGGCAAATAATCAGCGTCTGTGCTTGCCCCGGTTGCCTGCAAGTGTCCCCGGTTTTAGCATTGCCGTTTTATAAAGGATCTTTTTTATCAGCTTTCTTTCATCCTCTGTCAGCTTATCGTAGTTGATGCCGATTGCCTTCAATGCCGTTCGGATCTTCTTTTCATCCGCAGACCCTTCAAGTTTCTGTGCATCCTCCAGTTCCTTCATCAAGTTATCGACCATCGCACCATCCGAAGTGGTCTTGTCCTTGCGGTGTTCCGTCTTGATGTTCTTCAGGATAGCCACCAGTTCATCATACAAGACCTGGCCAAAGTACTCATCTTCATCGATCTGCCCCAGCTTCAAGGTGCTCATGTACAAATCATTTTCATCTGCTGCATACTTCTTTTTCAGCATTTGCCGTGTTGCTTCCAGACCGGCATTGAGGTTTTGAATGTTTGCGCTGACATATCCATCCACATAGATCTCCAGATCGGTCATGAACCGCTGGAAATTCTCATGCACGATCAGCTCGCACAGCAGCCGATGATTGAATTTTCCATTCCTTAATACGTCCACTGCGCCATCGCTCAGATGCAAGTCCGAAAGGACTGCATCTGGGCGCTTTTTGTTTTCCGTCACACCCAGCAGATAATCCGTGGTCACACCATAAAACTCAGCCAGCGTTGTCACTGCATAAATGCTGAGATCGGTCACGTCGTCGCTCTCGTATTTCGACAGTGCCGATTTGGACAGACCCGTCTGCTCTGCCAGCGTTTCCAACTTCAGATTCCGCTCCACACGCAGGTCTTTGAGCCGTTCTCCCAGCGTCAGCTTGATGTTCATGGTCGCACCTCCGATGTTTTTTGCACAGTATACCACTTCCGGCGGTTCCTGTCCATAAGCGTGGAATTTTGCAGTTTCTGCACCTGTTTTCCGACATTATGGATATACGGCACAGCGGCCATGGAGGTGCTATCCTATAGACAGAAAGAAAACATATAACTCCCCAGCAGCGAACATATTAAGGGCTTCCCGCGAAAGCCCTCTGAAATATCTTTCATTATAGGACCTTGAGAACCGAATGACCGTCCGAACTGCCCAGACCGCCAAGACCTCCCATCGGGGGAGCGAGCGCCCTGCATGGGGCCGACACAGAGTCCAAAAAGATTTCCTGTCGGGAGTCAGCAAGGGAGACCGGCTTTGAACGTGGCAGGGATCAAATTGATCCGTGCCAAAACCTTTGACCAAAGGAGAAATTTTGAGTTTATATCAAAAGATCAAGTCCGCCATCACCGTTCGGCAGGTGGGAGAGATGTACGGCATGGAGCCCGA
>OODM01000160.1_pt1 | contig 59095 bp, 42 predicted proteins | sample 1671471 | NCBI WGS metagenome assembly OODM01 (sample SAMN06348160, study PRJEB24527) | human gut metagenome | biome: human gut; feature: ankylosing spondylitis patient; material: feces | host: Homo sapiens | place: China | collected 2015-10 | reverse complement strand
TGCTCTTCCGATCTGGGCTGCACGGCGCGGGCGGCATCCGGCCAAGGCGCGGGTGCTACCTGCGCCCGCTGCTCTGCCTGAGCCGTGCCGAGACCGAGGCCGTCTGCCGGGCAGCAGGACAGCTGTGGGTCACCGATGAGACCAACGACACCGATGCCTACGCCCGCAACCGTCTGCGCCACAGCGCCCTGCCTGCGCTGGAAAGCACCAACGCGGCGGCGGTGCAGAATCTGGCGCGGTTCTGTGAAAAGGCCGCGCGGGTGGATGCCTATCTTGCCGCCGGGGCTGCAAGGCTTCTGGCAGCGGCACGTCTGCCCGGCGCAGAACCGGCGTGGCAGCTGACACCCTTGCAGGCGGCAGACCCGCTGCTGCTGGAAACTGCGCTGCACAGCCTTGTGGCTCCGGTGCGGGACGCAGAGGAAAAATATGTGCAGCTGCTGTGCGCCGTGGTGCGGCAGGGCAGCGGTGCAGTACAGCTGACCGGACAGGTGCGCTTTTGCGCCGGGAGCGGCTGTCTGCGGCAGGAAACGCTGCCGGACGCGCTGCCCCGGCAGCTGGAGAGCGCACCGCGGCAAGTGCCCCTTTTGCCCGAAAAACAGCCGGAATTCCGGCTGCGCGGGGGCTGGAAGGGGAAAGCGGAGCTGTTAACAGCCGATTTTGAAGAAAAAATACAAGTCGTTCATAAAAAAGACTTAAAAAATCGGGCGGATTATGCTAGAATAACTACGTTGTACACTAGTCTTGTTCTGCGCGTCCGACAGCCGGGAGACCGCTTCCGGCCTGCGGGGCGGGGCTTGAGCAAACCGCTGCGCAAGTGGATGAACGAGGCCGGTGTCCCGAACGAACTGCGGGATACGCTGCCGCTGCTGGCCAGCGGAAGCGAAATTTTATGGGTGTGTGGAGAAGGCTTTGCCGATGGCCTTGCGCCGGACACGGAAAGCAGATGGATCCTGCACTTGGATGCAGAGATCGAAACACAGGAGGAAAAAACAAATGAGTATGCACGATGATATCAAGACCGTTCTGGTCAGCGAAGAGCAGCTGAAGGCCAAGGTGGCAGAGCTGGGCGCTCAGATCAGCCGGGATTATGCCGGTAAAAATCTGGTGCTGGTGTCCATCCTCAAGGGCTCGGTGGTCTTTATGGCCGACCTGATGCGGGCGGTGAGCATCCCCTCCAATATCGACTTTATGGTGGTCTCCAGCTACGGCGGCAGCAACACCACCACCAGCGGTCTGGTCAAGATCATCAAGGATTTGGACGGTGATCTGTCCGGCAAGGATGTGCTGATCGTGGAGGACATTCTGGACACCGGCGTCACCCTGTCCAACCTTGTGCCTATGCTCAAGATGCGCAACCCGAACTCCGTTAAGATCTGCACCATCCTTGATAAGCCCAGCCGCCGCAAGGCCGACATCCAGCCGGATTACGAGGGTTTTCAGGTGCCGGACGAGTTCGTGGTGGGCTACGGTCTGGACTACGATGAAAAATACCGCAACCTGCCCTATGTCGGCGTGCTGAAGCCCGAGATCTACACGAAGTAACCTGTCCATTATAAAAATCCAGAACTGGAGTTGATTTTTTTGCAACCGAAGAAACCCCGTTTCAATCCGCTGGTGATCGCCATTGTGCTGGCAGCCGTGCTGATGGTGTGGTCGGTGCTGGGCGGCACCGGCGGCAGCGCCAGCGGCTCCTCTATGGCTTATTCCACAGTGGTACACTATTTTGAGAGCAATCAGGTCACCAAATTCTCGCTGGATCTGAATACCGGCGTGATCACCATGACCCTGAAGGAGGGTGCACAGGAGCTGCCCAACGCTGCCGAGCAGACCACCACCCAGTCCACGGGCGGGCTGCTTTCCGGCCTGCTGTCCTCCTCTTCCTCTGCCCCCACCGGGGTAAAGAAGAACGAGGACGGCACCGAGACGGTCAGCTATAAGCTGCCCTACGCCCGGATGTTCGTGGATCATGTGTCGGACTACATCGCCCAATACGATGCAGCCAACCCCGATGCACCCATGGTGTACGACTATGTGCCCGCCAAGGAAACCATCCCCTGGATGGAGATTTTGTTCTATCTGGCTATGCTGGGCTGCACAGGTTTCCTGCTGTTCTCCATGATGCGCGGCGGCGCCGGTGGCGGCGGCATCATGAACGTAGGCAAGGCCAAGGTGAAGGACGAGCACGAGAACAAAAAGACTGCTACCTTTGCCGATGTGGCCGGTGAGGACGAGGAAAAAGAGGAACTCAAGGAAGTTGTGGAGTTCCTCAAGAGCCCGGATAAGTTCAATACGCTGGGTGCCCGCATCCCTCACGGCGTGCTGCTGGTAGGCCCTCCGGGTACCGGTAAGACCCTGCTGGCGCGCGCCTGTGCAGGCGAGGCCGGAGTGCCCTTCTACTCCATCTCCGGCTCTGACTTTGTGGAGATGTACGTCGGCGTGGGTGCATCCCGCGTGCGCGATTTGTTCGACAAGGCCAAAAAGACCATGCCCTGCATCATCTTTATTGATGAGATCGATGCTGTGGGTCGTCAGCGCGGCGCAGGTCTGGGCGGCGGTCACGATGAGCGCGAGCAGACCCTGAACCAGCTGCTGGTGGAGATGGACGGCTTTGAAGCCAACGACGGCATCATCGTCATGGCCGCTACCAACCGTGCCGACATTCTGGATAAGGCGCTGCTGCGCCCCGGCCGCTTTGACCGTCAGGTCTATGTGGGTCTGCCGGATGTCAAGGGACGCGAAGAGATCCTGAAGGTGCACACCCGCAACAAGCCCCTTGCACCGGACGTCTCCCTGAAGGTCATTGCCCAGCGCACCGCCGGTTTTGCCGGTGCAGACCTTGAGAACCTTGTCAACGAGGCCGCGCTGCTGGCAGCCCGCCGCAACCGCAAGGCCATTACCATGGAGGACATCGAGGAAGCTTCCATGAAGGTGATGGCTGGCCCCGAAAAGAAGAGCCGCGTGGTCACCCCGGAGGAGAAAAAGCTCACCGCCTACCACGAGGCCGGTCACGCTGTGGCAGGCTTCTACTGCAAGCACCACCCCCGCGTGCACGAGATCACCATCATCCCGCGCGGTCAGGCCGGCGGCTACACCATGTATCTGCCCGAGAAGGATCGCAGCTATGTGACCAAGGGTGAAATGTTTGAGGACATTGTGTCCAGCTTGGGTGGCCGCGTGGCCGAGCAGCTGATCTTGGAGGACATCTCCACCGGTGCTTCCAACGACCTGCAGCAGGCCACCAACATCGCCCGCCAGATGATCACCCGCTACGGCTTCTCTGAGCGTCTGGGCCCCGTGGTCTACGGCACCTCGCAGGAGGAGACCTTCCTTGGCCGCGACTTTGGTCAGGGCAAGGGTTACAGCGAGACCACCGCTGCCGAGATCGACAGTGAGACCCGTGATATCATCGACGAGGCCTACGAGACCTGCCGCCGCACCCTGACCGAGCACATCGACCAGCTCCATGCGCTGGCAAAGGCTCTGATGGAGCGCGAAAAGCTCAACGAGGAGCAGTTCAACACCATTATGGCCGGCGGCACCCTGCCCCCCTGCGAGGACGCACAGCCCGAGCAGGCACAGCCCGACCAGACCGTGCAGCCTGCCCCGGTGCAGCCCGCAGAGCCTGCCCAGACCGCTGAGCGCGCCGAACCCGCCGAGCAGGCCGAGCCTGCCCAGCCGGAAGTGCCGCAGCCGGATGCCCCGGAGCAGCAGGACTAAGCTTTTTTAGGAAAGGAGCGAGCATCGTGGAGGAAAATTTTAACCCGGTCGCCCAGACCCGCGCAAATTACTATACCCCCGGCAGTCCGGTGCAGTTCGTCTGCGTGGAACTGCTCAAGGGGGATGTCAGCGGCGAGCACGCTGTCTGCCTGACCTTCAAGAATATTTCCCGCGTGACCCTGACCGCACTGGAGATCCACTTCAAGTGCAAGGGCGTGGACGGTGTGATCCTGTGCGAGGACAAGTTCGAGTACCGGGATCTGCAGGTAAAGCCCGGCGAGCTGTTCGGGCAGGACGATGCCGTGTTCATCACGGCAAAGGCAATCACCAGCGTGGATGTTTCGCTGTGCAATGTGTACAACGGCAAGCGTGTGGTGCATCTGGACGGCATCAAGCGTGTGCGTCTGCCTGCGCCCCGCCGTCTGGCCCCGGAGCTGCAAAAGGCGCTGGAAGCCCGCATGAACCGCACCGGGCTCAAGTATCAGCCGCAGGTGTTCGAGAACGGCTGGTACTGCGCCTGCGGTGCCTTCCACCCCACCGAGGAGGATACCGTTTACTGCTCGGAGTGCGGCTGTGACCGCATTCTGCTGCAGAACGCGCTGAACACCCTGTTGCAACCCGCCGCCCCGGCAGACGAGATGGAAATGCCCCTCAGCGCCCCGGCGGCTCCCGCAGCGCCCGCTGCGGTGGAGGAGCCTACCCGCATCGTGGGTACAGCTCCTGCCGCCCCGGCAGCGCCCGCAGAGGAGCCCACCCGGGTCATGGGCGCAACGGTTTACCAGCCGAAGGCAGCCCCCGTCCAGCCCATCTCGGAGCCTACCCGGGTGTTGGATGCCCCCGCCCGCGCACCGTATTCCGGCGCTGCTGTGGCAGACGAGGGCACCCGCGTGATGCCCGCCGCCGCCCGCCGTCCGGCTCCGGCTCCGGTGCGTCAGCCCGCGCCTGTGGAAGAGGACGAGGAGTACGAGGACAGCCGGGACAGCGTGGCAGAAGCGCTGATCCGCTGGGTGCCGCCCATTACGGCCATCCTGTGTGCAGCCATTGCGCTGTGCGGCTTTGTGTACTACCAGTTCGTGCTGTAAAATAAACTATCCCGGCGGAGGGGGCAGCGTGCCTTCTCCGCCTTTTGCGTGCATTGCACAGAAAGGAAATACCATGCCGGAACAAGCTTTACAAGTGGCTTTTGAGATCAAGACCGCTTGCGATGAGATCAGCCGCCGCCTGCTGCGCTGGCACTGGGAGCGCAAGCCCGGGGCACACAGTCTGGATGCACTGCTGGAGCATATTGCCGCCCGCAAGCAGGAAAGCCCGGATTACTACGACCGTATGCCGGACCTTACCGGCAAGACCAGCTGGCAGCAGCTGGACACCACCCTGTGTATGCGGGTGCTGCTGGACCCGGAGACCGATGCCGCCCGCCCGCTGGATCTGCTGGGCAACACGGCACACCCCTCTGCCGCACGCCATGCCTGCAACGCCATCCGCACCGCCCGCAACGAAGCTGCCCACGCGGCGGTTGCAGCGGACGGCGCACAAGCGGCGCTGCTGTTCAACGAAGCCATCGAGGCGCTGGAGGAGGGCTACGCCGGTACCGCCTTTAAAGAAAACGAGCTGGCGCAGTATTACCGCGAAGCCGAGGACTACCTGAGCCGATGCAGCGAGGGCAAACCCCTTAAAGCGCGCCAGAGCAGCCCGCAGAACGCACAGCAGGGGAAGGCTGCCGCACGCAGCAAGCCCCGCGATACCCAGCAAACCCGCAGCGCCAAAAGTACCGCCGGGCGGCAGAATACCTCTGCCCGCAGCCGCAGCACCGGTACAAAACAGAGCCGCAGTACGGCATCCCGCAGCAAAAAGCAGCAGACCGGCGGCGAGAGCAGGGTGGCGCTGGGCATTATTCTGGCGGCGCTGGTGCTGGGACTTATCGCACGCGCCATCAGCATGGGACTTGTGTAATTGCAATGTTTTTGCGATTCTGGCAGTAAATTGGAAAGCAAAAACGTTTGTGCTGTACAAAACAACCAAAAAAACAGCAGACTGTCCCGCAGAAAAACGGTCATTGCACCTCTTGCGGGAAATGTGAAACGGATTTATAATAAGCATGAAAACGTTTACACATTGCCACCGAAGAGGGAACGGAGAAAATACCCCATGACCATCAGTGATATTGCAAAGCTGGCAGGTGTTTCCAGCGCTGCGGTCAGCCGCTATCTGAACGGCGGCCCCCTCAGCGAACAGAAACGTGCCGTGATACAAGCCGTAGTGGAAAAGACCGGTTACAGCCCGGACACTGCCGCCCAGACCCTGCGCACCGGCAAGGTGCGTCAGGTGGGGGTCATCGTGCCCAGCATCAGCTCCCAGTCGGTGGGGCAGATCACCAGCGGCATTGCAGCCGAACTGGGCGCAAGCCGCTACCTGATGCTGCTGGCAGACACCGAACTGGACGAGCAGATGGAACTGGAATATCTTACAGCATTGCAGCGCAACCATGTAGCCGGTATCATTCTGCTGGGCTATGATTCCAGCCCGCAGCTGTGCAAGGCACTGAAGGACTGCCGTGTGCCCGTGGTGGTAACAGGACAGCGCTTTGCAGACCTGCCCTGCGTTTATAACGACGACCGCGCTGCCGCCCGCGACCTGACCCGGAAGATGCTGGAGCATGGCCGCAGAAATATCGTGTACATCGGCGGCAGCGAACAGGACGCCGCCACCGGCATTGCCCGCCGTCAGGGTGTGCAGGACGCTCTGCGGGAGGTGGGACTAAACGCGGATGGTCTGCCCCGCGCCTACTGCGCCGCCTTTTCCATGGAAGAGGGACACCGCTGCATGGAGGAGCTGCTGGCACGCTGTCCGCAGCTGGATGGTGTGGTCTGCGTGACCGACACCGTGGCCTTTGGCGCGTTGCAGGTGCTCCGCGCTGCCGGGCGCAGGGTAGGGCAGGATGTCGGCCTTGCCGGTATCGGAGACAACTGGGCGGGCAAGGTGGTGGAGCCCGGACTGACCACCATCCGCTTCTACCAGCGGCAGGTAGGGCAGGAAGCTGCCCGGATGCTGCTGCAAAGCTTAGAACATACTGAGCCGGACGCTGCACCGGTGCGCCAGACCACGCTGGGCTATACGCTGGTAGAGCGCGGCTCACTGTAAAAAAGAGGAACGAATGAAACAAAAGCTGATTTTTTTAGATATCGACGGCACTCTGCTGCCCCCGGGCGAGATGCTGATCCCCCAAAGCACGGTCGGGGCGCTGCACAAGGCGCACGCCAACGGCCACAAGCTGTTTCTGTGCACCGGGCGCAACCGGCGCATGACCCAGCCGCTGCTGGACTACGGCTTTGACGGCGCGGTGTGCAGCGCCGGCGGCTATGTGTTCTGCGGGGACAAGGTGCTGGTAGACCTGCCTATGGAGCCGCAGCTGGCACAGGATGTGCGCAGCGCCATGGAGCGCCACGGCGTGGAGTGCACGCTGGAAGCGCGGGATGCCACCTACGGCAGCCTGAAGATGATAGAGCGCTGGAGCTTTACCCACCGGGATGCAGGCGATCTGAACAGCGAAGCCGCCCGTTGGCGCAAGGCCATGGAGGACGGCATGACCATCAGTCCGCTGGCCGATTATAAGGGCGAGCCGCTGTATAAGATTGTGTATATCGCGGAGCACAGCGAGGACTTGGACGAGGCGAAGCGCCTGTACGAGGACAGATTCGTGTTCTGTGAGAGCAAGCTGGACGGTCTGGATGGCGGCTATGTGAACGGAGAGCTCATCAACCGTAGGTTTGATAAAGGGCGCGGCATCAAGGCGGTATGTGACTATCTGGGCGTGCCCCTGCAGGACAGCATCGGCTTTGGCGACAGTGACAACGACCTGCAAATGACCGATGTGGTCGGCATCAGTGTCTGTATGGCCAACGGCTCTGCAAGCCTGAAGCAGCGCTGCGACCGCATTGCTCCCTCGGTGTACGAGGACGGCATCGCCAAGGAGTTTGCAGCCTTGGGGCTGATTTGACATATCTTTGTAAAAATAGGGCAGGGGAACGTCCGCAGATGTTCCCCTGCCCTAAAATTATAAATAATTCTCCCGCATTGTTTTGCAATAAAAGGAGCACCGCACAAAGAACTGTGCGGTGCTCCTTTTGGTTCATAAATCAGTAGTGCAGATCCTCTGCGGTCAGGCTTTCCAGCACGGGCAGCATGGCAGCGGCTTCGGCTTTGGCGGCGGGCAGATCCATATCGCGGTAGTTGCCGCACTCCACCTCGCTGGCACCGGGCACAGCGCCCTCAAAGCCAGCCATAAAGCGGTAGGCATCCACCGTCAGCTGCAGCGCCTGCGCCGGGGTCAGCCCCCGGGTAAGCAGGTAAAAGCCGGTGCGGCAGCCCATGGGGCCAACATAGATCACCCCGTCCTTCACGGCGCTGTTGCGCGCGTAGGTGGCAAACAGGTGCTCCAGCGTGTGGGCGGCAGCGGTGGTCAGGTAATCGCCCTGATTGGGCTTTTTCATGCGGATGTCCCAGGTGAGCACATCGCCGTCCTGACGGCTCAGATACATCCCGCGCTCCAGCCGGGTGTGATCCACGCAAAAGCTTGCGATACGTTCCATACTACATTTCTCCTTTATCAGCCCTGCAGGCGCTGCACACTGCCGTGTGCGCAGTCCACAGCCACCATCAGACCATCGCGGATGTGGCTGGTAGCACCGGCGGCACCCACAACGGTGGGCTTCAGCAGTGCCTTGCCGGCAATGGCGGCGTGGCTGTTCAGGCCGGGCTCCTCTACCACCAGAGCGGCAGCATCGCGCACAAAGCCCAGCATCTCGTTGCTGGTGGAGGGAACCACCAGCACCATACCGGGCTTGAACTTGGCGCGCACCTCGTCCATGGTGCGGCAGACACAGGCCTTGCCGCTGGCAACATCGTTGTTTTCGGGGCCGACGCCCACGCCGGTAGCCAGACAGTTGCCCACCATGTGGATCTTGATCATGTTGGTGGTGCCGGAAACGCCCACGGGCACGCCTGCGGTCACAACAGCCAGCTCGCCGTTGTGCAGGTAGCCGTTCTCCTTGGCCAGAGCGGTGGACATCTCGATCAGCTCATCGGTGCTGTGTGCCAGAGACATCATCAGCGGGGTGATGCCCCAGCTCAGGGACAGCTGACGCTGCACCTGCTCGCGCATGACGCAGGCAATGATGGGCTGCTGCGGGCGGTACTTGCTCAGCAGGCGGGCAGTGGTGCCGGACTCGGATACGGTAACGATGGCGGCGGCGTTCACGTCCCGTGCGGTCAGGCAGGCAGCATGGGCGGTAGCGTCAGAAACGCTGATCTTGCCGGGGTTGGAATCCATCTGGCGGCCGCGCAGATGGAAACCCTCCTGCTCGGTGCGCTCTGCAATGGCAGACATGGTCTTGAGTGCCTCCACGGGGTAGGCACCGGCAGCGGTCTCGCCGGACAGCATAATGGCAGAGGTGCCGTCGTAGATGGCGTTTGCCACGTCCGAGATCTCCGCGCGGGTGGGGCGGGGGTTCACTATCATGCTGTCCAGCATCTGGGTAGCGGTGACGATGGGCTTGCCGAAGGAGAAGGAGCGGTCGATGATGGTTTTCTGAATGCCGGGCAGCTCGGTGAAGTCGATCTCCACGCCCAGATCGCCACGGGCCACCATCACGGCGTCGGCAGCAGCCAGAATGCTGTCGATGTTGTTCACGCCCTCGCGGTTCTCGATCTTTGCAATGATGCGGATGTTGGAATCGTACTGGTTCAGCAGGTTGCGGATATCGTACACGTCCTGTGCGGTGCGCACAAAGGAGGCGGCGATGAAATCGTAACCCTGCTGGATGCCGAAGATGATATCGTCCTTATCGCGCTGGCTCATATACGGCATAGACAGGTGCACGCCGGGCACGTTGACGCCCTTCTTGTTCTTGATCTTGCCGTTGTTCAGCACGGTGCAGACGATGTCGGTGTCGTTCACGGTCTGGATCTGCAGCTTGATCAGGCCGTCGTCCAGCATGATGGTGCCGTTCGGCTCCACGTCCATGGGCAGATCTTTGTAGGTGATGGAGCAGATCTCGTTGGTGCCCTCCACATCGCGGGTGGTCAGGGTAAAGGTCTGGCCTGCAACCAGATTCTCAACGCCGTTCTTGAAGTCCTTCAGGCGGATCTCGGGGCCCTTGGTGTCCAGCAGTGCGGCCACGGGCTTGCCCAGCTCCTCGCGCAGAGCCTTCAGCTTTTCAAGGCGTCCCAGATGCTCCTCGTGGGAACCGTGGGAAAAATTGAAGCGGGCTACATTCATGCCATTGGCAATCAGATCGCGCAGCACGCCTTCCTTATCGGTGGAAGGACCAAGGGTGCAAATAATTTTCGTCTTTCTCATGCAATATACCTCCGTCAACTCTCTCTTACCTATATCCGGCACAGCATCCCTGCAGGCTGCTGTGTATGACCAATGGGAGCAAAAAACTCCCGGTACAGCGGGTCGGTTTATGTGGCAGAGCGGGAAAACCCAAAACTCTACCACCTATTATTATAATCATTCCGGCGCAAGAGAGCAAGAGGAATTTTTGCTTGAATACAAGTTTTTGCATCTGTTGATGCCCAAAGAAAAGATTGTAAAACTTTTAACGATGCGCCGCAGCTTTCTGCGTGCTGTCTGACAGGGGAAAACTGCTGCAAAACGCAAAAACTGATAAGACCGCACAAGGCTGCTTCCTCTTGCATCCGAGGAGCTTTTTGCTTATAATAAGGATAATAAAGTAGTACTGTTCCGGGACGCGCCCCGGAGAAATGGAGTGACCATTATGGAAAAACGCGTTTTTCTGATCGTGCTGGACAGCTTTGGCATTGGCGCAGAGCCGGATGCCGCTGCCTTTGGCGATGCAGGCACCAACACCCTGGGTGCCATTGCGAACCACCCCAATTTCAATTGCCCCAATCTGCGCAAGCTGGGCTTGTTCAACATTGACGGCGTGACCGCAGGGGAGAAAACGGATGCCCCGGCGGCTGCCTTTGCCCGCCTGCAGGAGCAGAGCATGGGCAAGGATACCACCATCGGCCACTGGGAGATCGCCGGTGTGGTCAGCCCGGAGCCGCTGCCCACCTTCCCCGAGGGCTTCCCGGAGGAACTGATCCGGGAATATGAGCAAAAGACCGGCCACAAGGTGCTGTGCAACAAGCCCTATTCCGGTACGCAGGTGCTGAAGGACTACGGCGAGCAGGCCATGCGGGAAAACGCCCTCATCGTCTATACCAGTGCCGACAGCGTTTTTCAGGTGGCCGCCAACGAGGAGCTTGTGCCGGTGCAGGAGCTGTACCGCTACTGCGAGATCGCCCGGGAAATGCTCAAGGGCAAGTACGGCGTGGGCCGCGTGATCGCCCGCCCCTTCCTGGGCAACAGCGCGGATACCTTCTACCGCACCACCAACCGCCACGACCTGAGCCTGAAGCCGCCCCGCGCCACCATGCTGGATCTGCTGAAGGATGCCGGTAAGGACGTGATCGCCGTGGGCAAGATCTACGATATCTTTGACGGCGAGGGCGTGACCGAAAAGATCAAGACCACCGGTAACACCAACGGCATCGCCTTTACCAAGGCTCTGCAGACCCGGGATTTTGAAGGCCTTGCCTTCGTGAATCTGGTAGACTTTGATATGCTCTACGGCCACCGCCGCGATGTGGCAGGCTACGCTGCCGCCGCTACGGAGTTCGACCGTTTTCTGGCCGATTTCCTGCCGGGGATGCGGGAGGGCGACCTGCTCATGATCACCGCCGACCACGGCTGTGATCCCTCCTACACCAAGACCACCGACCATACCCGCGAGTATGTGCCGTATCTGGTCTGCGGCAAGGGTGTGAAGGCGGGGACGGATCTGGGCACCAAGCTGTGCTTCGGCACCATCGCCCAGACCATCTGCGAATATCTGGAAGTGGACGCCTCCACGCTGGACGGCAAGAGCGTATGGCAGGAGATCCGGGCATAAAACGCCACAGAAGTAAGAAGAACAGGAGCGTGAAACGATGCGTATTTATGATCTGATCGCAAAAAAGCGGGATGGCGGCACCCACACCCGGGAGGAGCTGGAGGCCATTGTCAACGGCTTTGTCAGCGGGGAAGTGGCCGACTATCAGATGGCTGCATGGATGATGGCGGTGTATCTGCGCGGCATGACCAATGAGGAGACCGCTGAGCTGACCGATGTGATGGCGCACAGCGGCGTGATGGTAGATCTTTCGCCCATTCCGGGCATCAAGGTGGACAAGCACTCCACCGGCGGCGTGGGCGATAAGACCACGCTGGTCATCGCACCCATCGTGGCAGCCTGCGGGGTGAAGATCGCCAAAATGAGCGGCCGGGGCCTCGGCCACACCGGTGGTACCATCGACAAGATGGAGAGCGTGCCCGGCACAAAAACTGCCCTCTCGCAGGAGGAGTTTTTTGCACAGGTGAACCAGATCGGTCTGTCGGTCATCGGCCAGAGCGAGGGCATTGCCGTGGCAGATAAAAAGATGTACGCCCTGCGGGACGTTACCGCTACTGTCAGCTGCATCCCGCTGATTGCGTCCAGCATCATGTCCAAAAAGCTGGCCTCCGGTTCGGACGCCATCCTGCTGGACGTCACCACCGGCACCGGTGCTTTTATGAAAACTGTTGACCAGAGCATTGAGCTGGCACAGCTGATGGTCGCCATTGGCACCCACCATGGCCGCCGGGTAGCTGCCATGATCACCGATATGGACACCCCGCTGGGGCACAACATCGGCAACAGTCTGGAAGTGATGGAGAGCATGGACGTGCTCAAAGGCCATGGGCCGGCAGACCTGACCGAGGTGTGCCTGCAATTGGCGGCCAACATGCTGGTACTGGCAGGCAAGGGCGATGCCGCCCACTGCCGCGCTATGGCCGAGGCTGTCATTGCGGACGGCTCTGCCTTTGCCAAGTGCAAGGAAATGTTTGCCGCACAGGGCGGCGACATCCGGGTGCTGGACGATTACAGTCTGTTTGCGCAGCCCGCCGCCAGCTATGAACTGCTGGCTGAGCAGGACGGCTACATTGTGGCCAACGATGCGGAAAAGATCGGCTCTGCCAGTGTGCTGCTGGGCGCAGGCCGCCAGAAAAAGGGCGACCCGCTGGACTTTGCCGCCGGTATCACCCTGCACAAAAAGCGCGGTGACTACGTCCATAAGGGCGAAAGCCTTGCCACCTTCTACGGCGCTGCGGACAAGTTTGAAGCTGCCGCAGCCGAGTACCGCAGCGGCCTTGTGTATGGCGCGGAAAAGCCGGAGGAAGCCCCGCTGGTGTACGCCCTTGTCACCAAAGACGGCGTAGAGCGGTACTGAGACCGGACAGCAGGGGAGAACCCTGTTTTCCGCGAAAATGCAAGGTCGGGCAGCCCGCAGGCGGCCCGACCTTGCTCTTATAACAATATTTTTTCCGCTGAGGATGCCCAAAGCGTACGCGGTGGGCATTCTAAATCGTTTCGTCCCAAGGGGACTGCTGCACAAAGCTGTGTGGCAGTCCCTTTTTGCGCTTTCACGCTGAGAACAGGCCATCTTGCACAAAAGAACTGTCGCTTTTTAAGCAATTCGCTGTATTTGCGGGACAAACGGTAGAACTTTGCATCGGGATATGGTATACTACACTGTACTTGTATGCCCCGGAAAAAGGGGCTGCCAAAGGAGAAAGGACTTGTTATGAAGATCATTCTGGTGGGCGGCGGCAAGGTCGGCACGGCTCTGGCGCGCCAGCTCAGCGAGGAAGGCCACAACGTGACTGTGGTGGACACCAACAAAGCGCGCGTGGAGCACCTGACCGAAAGCTACGACGTGCTGGGCATTGTAGGCAATGGCTCGTCCATCACCACCCTGTCTGAGGCGGGCATTGAGGATGCGGACGTGTTCATTGCGGTCACCGGCTCGGACGAACTGAACCTGCTTTGCTGCATGTTCGCCAAAAAGGCGGGCCACTGCCACGGCATTGCCCGCGTGCGCAACCCGTCCTACAGCCACGAGCTGGACTTTATCAAAAAGCAGATCGGCATTTCCGCCATCATCAACCCGGAAATGGCAGCGGCAAAGGAGATCTCTCATCTGCTGCGTTTCCCCGGTGCCAGCAAGATCGATACCTTTGCGGACGGCCGTGTGCGGCTGATCAAGTTTGCGCTGCCCGATGCACTGGATGGCGTGGCCATCCGCGAGATCCCTACCCGGCTCAAGAGCGATATTCTGGTGTGCGCGGTGGAGCGTGAGGGCGGGGTCATCATCCCCAACGGTAACTTTGTGCTGCAAAAGGGCGATCAGGTCACCTTCCTTGCTACGCAGGAAAAAGCTCACGCCTTCTTCCAGCAGCTGCATCTGCCGGTGCAGCCGGTACGCAACGCCCTCATCGTGGGCGGCGGTGCCATTGCTTACTACCTCAGTCAGGAACTGCTGGAAAACCATGTGCGGGTGCGCATTGTGGAGCGGGACGCTGCCCGCTGCGTAGAACTGGCCGAGCAGCTGCCCGGCGCACAGATCCTGAACGAGGACGGCTCCAACCGCGAGTTTCTGCTTTCCGAGGGTCTGGAATCCACCGAGGCTTTCGTGGCACTGACCAACATCGACGAGGAGAATGTGCTGCTGACCCTGTTTGCCAAAAAGCACTCCAACGGCAAGCTGGTGACCAAGGTCAACCGTCTGGAATTTGACGATATTCTGGCCGGGCTGGATCTGGGCAGCGTGGTCTACCCCAAGTACATGACCTGTGACTACATCGTGCAGTACGTCCGCGCCCTGCAAAACGAGGCGGGCAACAACATCAAGACTCTGTACCGCATACTGGACGACCGCGTGGAGGCGCTGGAGTTTACAGTGCACGAGGAGAGCGCCGCTACCGGTGTGCCCCTGAGCCAGCTGCACCTGAAAAAGAACCTGCTGCTGTGCTGCATTACCCGCGGCAGCAAGATCCTGATTCCCCGCGGCGGCGACCAGATCCAAGTGGGCGATAACGTCATCGTGGTCACGCTGGAGCATGGTCTGCACGATCTGCGCGATATCGTGGAGCACTGACGGAGGCGGACTATGAATTATGCGATCGTTTTCCGTCTGCTGGGCTATGTGCTGATGATCGAGGGCGCGTTGCTGCTGCTGCCCGCCGCCGCCAGCTTAGTGTATGGCGAGTGGATGGTGCTGGGCGTGTTTCTGCTCACAGCTGCGGTCAGCGCTGGCATCGGCTACGCCCTGCACACCATCAAACCCCGCAGTAAGGTGTTCTATATGCGCGAAGGCTTTGCGGCTACCTCGCTGTGCTGGGTGTTCATCTCGGTGATGGGCGCGGTGCCCTTTGTGCTCACCGGCTGCATCCCGAACCCCGTGGATGCCCTGTTTGAGACGGTCTCCGGCTTTACCACCACCGGTGCCAGCATCCTGCCCGCCGTGGAGGGGCTGCCCAACGGTATTCTGTTCTGGCGCAGCTTCACCCACTGGATTGGCGGCATGGGTGTTCTGGTGTTTCTGCTCTCGCTGCTGCCGCTGACTGGCGGCTCTCACGTCAACCTGATGAAAGCCGAAAGCCCCGGCCCGCAGGTGGACAAGCTTGTGCCTAAGGTGCAGTCCACCGCTAAGATCCTGTACGGCATCTACTTTGCCCTTACCGTGCTGGAGCTGGTGTTCCTGCTGATTGGCCGAATGCCCCTGTTCGAAGCCATGCTCACTGCCTTTGGTACGGCGGGTACCGGCGGCTTCGGCTTCCGCAACGACAGCTTTGCCAGCTTTTCGCCCTACATCCAGTGGGTCGTGACCATTTTCATGATCCTGTTCGGCGTCAACTTCAACGCCTACTTCCTGCTGCTCATGCGCAAGTTCCGCCGCGCTGCCGCCAGCGAGGAGGTGCGGGGCTACTTTGTGGTCATCGTAGTGGCAGTGGGCATCATCACTGCCAATATTTATAGTATGTACAACAGCTTTGGCGAGGCGCTGCGGCAGGCCGCTTTTCAGGTGGGCTCCATCATCACCACCACCGGCTTTTCCAGCTGCGATTTTGACCTGTGGCCGACCCTCTCCAAGGAGATCTTGGTCATGCTCATGTTCATTGGCGCCTGCGCCGGCAGTACCGGCGGCGGCATCAAGGTGAGCCGTTTCCTCATTCTGGGTAAGACCCTGGCCAAGGAGCTCAAGACCGCCCTGCACCCGCAGGTGGTAGCGCCCGCCCGCATGGACGGCAAGCTACTGAACCACGAGACCATCCGCACCACCAACGTGTTTGTGGCGGCGTATATCTTTATCTTTGCGGCCTCCTTCTTCCTCATCAGCCTGAACGGCTTTGATATGGTGACGAACTTTACCGCCGTGGCTGCTACCCTGAACAACATCGGCCCGGGCTTGGAAATGGCAGGCCCAATGCAGAACTTCGGCTGCTTTGCAGACCCCGCAAAGCTGGTGCTCATCTTCGATATGCTGGCCGGCCGTTTGGAAATCTTCCCCATGCTGGTGCTGTTTATGCCGGATACATGGCGGCGGTTCTAAGCCTTTTGGGGCACGGGACAAGCATAAAAATATTATTTCGGAACACCGGAGTCTCTATGGAGGCTCTGGTGTTCTTTTTTGTGAAAGAAGTCGGAAAGGCAGATGGCAACGGTTAGAAATGCCTTGCGTTCAGCGCCGCATTGCAGTATGATATATAATATCAATTATCTGACCCTTACCCCTGAGCAGGCAGAACCTTTTTACAAACGAAATCGTTCTGCATGATAAAGAAGAGAGCAAAAACAATAAAACATACAGGAGGAAATTATTATGGGTTTGATCAAAGCAGGTATGGGCGCACTGGGCGGAACTCTTGCAGACCAGTGGAAGGAATTTTTCTACTGCGATTCTCTGGATAAGGATGTGCTGATGGTCAAGGGCCAGAAGCGCACTTCCCGCCGCAGCTCCAACCACGGCGAGGATAATATCATCACCAACGGCAGCGGCATTGCCGTGGCAGACGGACAGTGCATGCTCATCGTGGAGCAGGGCCGCGTGGTGGAGGTGTGCGCCGAACCGGGCGAGTATACCTTCAATTCCTCCACCGAGCCCAGCGTGTTCACCGGCAACTTCGGCGACAGTCTGGCAGCCACTTTCCAAACCGTAGCCAAGCGCTTTACCTACGGCGGCGACACCGGCAAGGATCAGCGGGTGTACTACATCAACACCAAGGAGCTGGGCGAGATCCTGTACGGCACCGCAACGCCCATCCCCTTCCGCGTAGTGGTCAGCGAGGAGCGGGGCTACAAGCTCTCGGTGAACATCCGCTGCAACGGCAGCTTTACTTACCGCATCTGCGACCCGCTGCTGTTCTACACCAACGTGTGTAGCAACGTCTCCACCCAGTACGATGCCTCGGAGCTGGCTCCCCGCCTGAAGAGTGAGCTGATGAACGCTTTGCAGCCGGCGCTGGCCACCCTTTCTGCCAACAAGGTGCAGTATTACGAGATCCCCGCCCACACGCTGGAGATCTCGGACGCCCTGAACGAGCAGCTGTCCAATGTCTGGCGCAAAAAGCGCGGCATCGAGGTGTTCTCCTTCAACATCAACTCCCTGTCCATCCCGGAGGAGCAGCAGAAGAAGATCACAGAGTGGGAAGAAAACGCCATGACCACCGACCCCACCACCGCTGCCGCCCGTCTGGTGGGTGGTCAGATCGACGCCATGAAGACCGCCGCCGGCAACACCGCCGGTGCCATGACCGGCTTTATGGGTATGGGCATGGCAGCCGGTGCCAACGGCATGAACGCCCAGAACCTGTTCGCCATGGGGCAGCAGCCCGCAGCACCCCAGCAGCAGACTTCTGCCGCCGACAGCTGGAAGTGCAGCTGCGGCGCTACCGTTACCGGCAAGTTCTGCCCGGAATGCGGCAGCAAAAAGCCGGAGCCGAAGCCTGCAGACAGCTGGATTTGCAGCTGCGGTGCCACCGTCACCGGCAAATTCTGCCCGGAGTGCGGCAAGCCCCGCCCGGCGGCAGCAGAAGGCTGGACTTGCAGCTGCGGTGCGGTGAACAAGGGCAAGTTCTGCTCCGAGTGCGGTAAACCCAAGCCCACCGGTACGCCCAAGTATAAGTGCGACAAGTGCGGCTGGGAACCGGCCGACCCTGCACACCCGCCCAAGTTCTGCCCGGAGTGCGGCGACCCCTTTGACGAGAACGACCGCAGCTGAACCCGGCACACAATGACCGATCACACTGCGGGGCAGGGAAGGAGCCCTTGCTCCGCAGATCATAGGAGGAAACACTATGGCAGGAATGCTGGAATATAAGTGCCCCTGCTGCGATGGTGCGATCCAGTTCGACAGCACCACCCAGAAGATGAAATGCCCCTACTGCGACACCGAGTTTGAGGTGGACGCACTGAAGGGCTACGATGAGGATCTGAAAGACCAAAAGCCCAGCGAGATGAACTGGGCCACCCCCGGCGGTAGCTGGGCAGAGGGCGAGACCGCCGGTCTGCATACTTATGTCTGCAAGAGCTGCGGCGGCGAGATCGTGGGCGACGACACCATGGCCGCCTCGGCCTGCCCTTTCTGCGGCAACCCCATCGTCCTCACCGGACAGTTTGCCGGAGACCTGCGCCCCGACCTCATCATCCCCTTCAAGCTGGATAAAAAAGCGGCGAAGGAAAAGCTGCAGGAGCACCTCAAGGGCAAGACCCTGCTGCCCAAGGTGTTCCGCAGCCAGAACCATATCGACGAGATCAAGGGCGTGTATGTGCCCTTCTGGCTGTACGACAGCGACGCCGACGCCCAGCTGCGCTTTACCGCCACCCGCACCCGCTTTTGGTCGGATGACGACTACGATTATACCGAGACCAGCTACTATTCCGTGCGCCGGGACGGCGTGCTGGGCTTTGACGCGGTTCCGGTGGACGGCTCCTCCAAGATGGAGGACGACCTGATGGAATCTATCGAGCCGTTTACCATGAGCGATGCCGTGCCCTTCAAGACTGCGTATCTGGCGGGCTATGTGGCCGATAAGTACGATGTGGACGCCCAAAAGAGCATCGAGCGGGCCAATAAGCGCATCCGCCGCTCCACTGAGGAGACGTTCCAGCAGACCGTTACCGGCTACGATTCGGTCAAGGTGGAAAACAGCAGCATCCAGCTGCACGGCGGCAAGGCAAAGTATGCCCTGTTCCCGGTGTGGGTGCTGAGCACCAGCTGGCAGGGCAACAACTACATTTTTGCCATGAACGGCCAGACCGGCAAGTTTGTGGGCAACCTGCCGGTGGATAAAGCCGCCGCCCGCAAGTGGACGCTGGGGCTTACGGCAGCTGTTGGTGCTGCATCCTATGCGGTGATGTGGCTGCTGTGGCTGGCCGGGATTCTGTAAAGGAGGGACGGAAGATGAAAAAGACTGTTACCCCACTGCGCTCCCTCTGTGCTGCGTTGGCCGCACTGGTGCTGCTGCTTGCGCTGGCCGCACCGGCCTTTGCCGCAGACGGCTTTGCCGACCTGTATTACCGCATGAACGACAGCGCAGAAGTCCTGACCGAGGACGAGGACGGCGAGCTGGAAGCTTCGCTGGAGGAACTGAGCGTCCGCCAGAGCTTTGATGTGATCATTGCTACCATCGACTCGCTGGAAAGCGAGGGCTGCACCAGCATGGAGGAATATGCCGATGACCTGTATGATTACTGCCAGTTCGGCTACGGTGAAAACCGGGACGGCGTGCTGCTGCTGGTGAGCATAGGCGACCGCAAATGGCATATCTCCACCTGCGGCTACGGCATTACCGCCTTTACGGATGCCGGCATCCAGTACCTTGGCGAGCAGATGACCCCCGATATGGCAGACGGCGATTACGCCGCCGCCTTCCACACCTTTATCCAGTGGACGGACGCGTATGTTACCGCCGCCCGCGAAGGCCACCCCTACGATGTGGACAACATGCCCAAGGAGCCGTTCTCGATCGTGTATCTGGGCGTGGCGCTGGTCATTGGCCTGATCACGGCACTGATCGTGACCGGCGTGATGAAGAGCCGGCTCAAGAGCGTGGCACCGCAGCGGGACGCAACCAGCTATGTGCGGCAGGGCAGCATGAAGCTGACCAACCAGCGGGATCTGTATCTGTACCGTGAGGTGCACCGCACCGAGCGGCCAAAGGAGTCCAGCTCCAGCGACTCCGGCGGCAGCTCCACTCACACCTCCTCCAGCGGCTCCACCCACGGCGGCGGAGGCGGTTCGTTCTGAAAACGTTCCCCGCAAGATAAAATCTCAAAAACCGATCCGCAGCAGCCGGTCGCACCCGCGTCCCGGCAACCGCTGCGGATCGGTTTTTACTTTTCTGCCGCCCGACACAAACAACTGATTTTTTCTGCGCCTTTGGGGCTATACTTCCAGTGCAGACGATTTTATATGCAGCAAGGAGCAGACACATGGGCATTTGGGAAAATCTGGGCATGGGCGGTTACCGGGGCTTTTCGCGCCCGGCGGCGCGGCTGTTGCAGCAGGCGGTGCAGCTGGCGGGAGATCTGGGCTGTGAACAGGCGGATACCAGCCATCTTTTGCTGGCAATGCTGCAGCAGCAGGGCGCTGCGGCGCAGTTCCTCACCCGGAAAAACATTACCGAGCCGGAGGTGCGCCGTCAGCTGGCGCAGCGGCGCAGCGCCCCGGCACAGCGGCTGGACCGGCAGGCCATGGCACCGGACCTGCGCCGCACCATGGACTATGCGCTCATTGGGGCGCAGAACGCCCACGTCAGCCGGGCAGAGCCGGAGCATCTGCTCTGCGCCATGTTGGAAGATGACGGCTGCGCCGCCGGGCTGCTGCTGGCGGAGATGGGGCTTTCGCTCACCGAGGCGGTGCGGGAGTGCCGCCAGCTGAGCGGACAGTTCGTGCTGCCCGCCCAGCCTCGGGTGTCGGCCAGCATCCCCCGGGGCAGCCGCGCCAGCGATAAATACTGTCGCGACCTGACCCGCCGCGCCGCCGAAGGGGAGCTGGACCCGGTGTTCTGCCGGGAAGCGGAGCTTGACCGCATGGTGGAGATCCTGTGCCGCCGCCAGAAAAACGACCCCTGTCTGATCGGCGAGCCGGGCGTGGGCAAAACGGCGCTGGCCGAAGGTCTGGCGCTGCGCATTGCCGCCGGGCAGGTGCCCAGAGCGCTGCAAGGGCGGCGGCTGCTGGCACTGGATATGGCCAGTCTGGTGGCGGGCACCAAATACCGGGGCGATTTTGAGGAGCGGCTGAAAAACCTGCTGGAAGAGCTGGTGCGGGACGGCACTGCCATCCTGTTCATCGACGAGTTCCACACCATCGTGGGTGCCGGTGCCGCCGAGGGTGCCATCGACGCCGCCAGCATCCTGAAACCGGTGCTTGCCCGGGGCGAGTTGCAGCTTATCGGAGCCACCACCAATCAGGAGTTCCGCACCCACATCCAGAAGGACGCCGCGCTGGAACGCCGCTTTGGCCGGGTGCAGGTGGAGGAGCCTACCCCCGCACAGGCGGTGGAAATCCTCAACGGCCTTGCGCCCCGCTACGAGCGATACCATAACGTGCGCCTGCCGCCCCAGACCTTGCAGGCGGCAGTGGAGCTTTCGGTGCGGTATCTGCCCGGGCGCTGTCTGCCGGATAAGGCCATCGACCTTGTGGACGAAGCCTGTGCGGCGGCGCGCATCCTTGCCGAAAAGGAGCAGCGCACCCAGCCGGTGCTCACCCCGGAGGATATCGCCCGGGTAGTGGCAGCGGCCAGCGGCGTGCCCGCCCAGCGGGTAGGCGAGCAGGAGCGGGAGCGGCTGGACAAGCTGGAAAGCCGCCTGAACGCGGAGATCGTCGGTCAGCAGCGAGCGGTGGCGGCCGTGGCTGGAGCCATCCGGCGCAGCCGCACCGGTCTGGGAGAGCCGGGGCGTCCCATCGGTGCTATGCTGTTTTTGGGGCCTACCGGCGTGGGCAAGACCGCACTGGCGCGGGCACTGGCGGTCAGCTGGTTCGGCAGCGAGAAGGCACTGCTCAAGTTCGATATGTCGGAGTATCAGGAGCAGCACACCGCCGCCCGGCTGCTGGGTGCGCCGCCGGGATACCTCGGCCATGACGAGGGCGGGCAGCTGACCGAGGCTGTGCGCCGCCGCCCGTACAGCGTGGTGCTGTTTGACGAGATCGAAAAGGCACACCCGGACATCCAGAATATCCTGTTGCAGATCTTAGAGGACGGTCAGCTGACCGATGCTATGGGGCGCAAGGCAGATTTCCGCAATACCATCGTGCTGCTTACGTCAAATTTGGGTGCACGGTTTCTGGCGGGGCAGAACGCGCCGCTGGGCTTTGCCGCCGGGGCAGAAGCCGTGTTTGAAAAGCAGTCCGCACAGGCTGTGGAGGAGGCCAAAAAGTGGTTCCGGCCGGAGCTGCTGGGGCGGCTGGACGAAGTGATCGTGTTCCGCCCGTTGGCCGAGGAAAACCTTTGCGCCATTGCAGAAAAAATGCTCTGCCAGCTGGAGCAACGCGCCGCCCGTAGCGGCTACCGGCTGCGCCACACCCCGCAGGTGGGGGCGGCACTGGCTGCCCGGGCGCAATCGGCCTACGGTGCGCGGGAGCTGCGCCGTCAGGTGGACAGGGCGGTGGAACAGGCACTTGCAAACCGCATTGCTGCCGGAACTGCCTGCGTGGGGCAGCACTGGACGGCAGACTGCGCCGCCGATGGCAGCATCGTTTTGCGGGAGGATGAGACCATAACCCTATAAGAAAATAGCAAAATAGCGTTTTCGCTTGCAACCGGCACGGTTTTCGACTATTATAGAGGAAATAGAGTTACAACAGGGAGGACCCCGATGCACACGCTGTTTCTTCTAAACCCCGCAGCCGGAAAGGCCGACTGTACCCGCACCCTGCCGCAGCAGATCGCGGCTGCTGCTGCCGGTGCCGGGCTTGCCCCGGAGGACTACACCATCCGCGTCACCACCCACGCAGGCCATGCCCGGGAGCTGTCCCGCGCTGCCGCCGCTGCCGCCCAGAAGGCCGGGGTGGAGCTTCACATTTTTACCGCCGGTGGTGACGGCACCTTCAACGAGGCGCTCACCGGCGCTCACGGCTTTGACAAGACCGCCGTGGGCTGCCTGCCCTATGGCAGCGGCAACGACTTTCTGCGCACCTACGGTACAAAGGAGGAGTTTCTGGATCTGGACGCCCAGCTGGCCGGCGGGGTGGTGCCCATCGACCTGATGCGCACCAGTCTGGGGCTTTCTGCCACCATCTGCGCCGCCGGTCTGGACGCACAGGTGGCCTACGGCATCCCCAAGTTCCGGCGCATCCCGTTGTGCGGCGGCGAGGCAGCCTATGCGCTGTCCATTGTTCAGCAGCTGTGCGGGCATATCGGCCGCAGGGTGGAGTACGTCATTGACGGCGAGGTGCTGACCGTGGACTGTCTGATGTGCGCAGTGTGCAATGGCCGCGCCTACGGCGGCGGTTTTATGGCCGGGCCGGAGGCACAGCCGGATGACGGCTGGCTGGATGTGTTCATCGTGCGCAAGGTCAGCCGCCGGGTCATTGCAAAGCTGCTGATGCTGTACAAAAACGGCCAGCACTTTCAAAACGGCCAGCTGACCGAGGCCGCAAAGCCCTACTTTATCTACCGCCGCGCAAAATCGGTCAGTCTGCGGGCAGCAGATGGCCGCGGACCCATCATTGCCACAGTGGACGGCGAGTGCGCCCCCTGCAAGCAGGTGTCGGTGCAGGTGCAGCCGCTGGCAGGCCGCGTGCTGCTGCCGCTGCCCGCCTACCAGCGCTTTACCGCCAAAAAAGCGGCTGTGAAGTAAAGAAATAAACCATCAGACCCAAACAAGGCCGCTGCACATTGTTCCGTGCAGCGGCCTTGTGTTTTACTGTTATGCGCCGGTTTGGGTATGGCGCTGCCGCACCCGGCGTTCCAGCGCCTTGTAAAAGCTGCTCAGGCAGAGCGTGAGCAGATATACGGTCAGGATCCAGACCACAGGATGTACCGTAAAGCTGAACTTGTCCGCAGTCCACTCCATATACCGGATCAGCACCTGATGAATCAGAAAACCGTAAGGGGACAGCCCGGCCAGCCACAAAAACGGCTTTGCGGAAAGCAGCCGGGAAATGATTCCCTTGCCCACGGCAAGCAGCCAGACCAGCAGCACCGCAGAGGGAGTGAACAGCACATTGTACCGGAAGGCCACCGCGCCCAGAACCCCCACCTGCCTGGCGGCGATAAACAGGCAGCCGCTCGCAAGTAGCACAGCAGCAAGCTCCAGCAGGGAGAAAGCACCGCCCGGCAGGCCGCTCTCCTGTTTGCGGCTGTGGTAAAGGCAGCCCATGCAGCAGCTGATGGTAAAATCTCCCGCCCGGAACACAGGGCACAGATAGGTCAGGTAAAAGGCCGCCTTTCCGCTGAGCCCGGCTTTCCAGAAAACAAAGGACGCAAGGCACTGTGCGCAGAAGATCACGGCGGCAATGCAGCGCAGCCTGCGGACATCCGCCTTTTTCAGTACGGCGAGAAGCGGGGGAAAGATGGCATACAGAAAAGCCTGTACCGAAAGATACCACGCCACTCCGTTCAGGCAGAACCAGAAACGGCTGGAGGGAATCCATGTTTGCAGCAGAAAAATGCTTACAACAAGCTGCGCTGCACAGGAGAGCACCCCGCGGGCAGAGGGCTGCGCCAGAAGCCCCTTCAGCACAAATAACAACGCGGCAGCCATCATTATAAGGTGCAGCGGGTACAGCTTTCGTATTTTTTTAAGAGAGAAAGCTATGGCAGACCGCAGTCCCGGTGCTGTGCGGGGACGGTCGTAATAGTTGCAGGTCATCAGAAAACCGGACAGCGCCACGAATACCGTGATCGCCCACGGCCCCAGCCACGGTGCCCCGCAATGGGAGAGCACCACGCTCAGAAATGCGACTGCCCGCAGCCCCTGCAAAGATGAGATCAGCTTTTTGTCTGTCAAAGTATCCTCCGTTCTGCCGCAAAGCGCGTCAGCTGTGTTTTGTAATGCGCTATAAGTATAAAAAAGACGGTGCGTCCTGTCAAGAACACACCGCTTTTTTGCGTAGTAGGGTGCGATTTTTGGACGTCATAAATTCTTAACAAAGAAAAATTGCAAAACCCCTTGATTTTTCAGAGCAAGATGAGTACAATACAATTAGCACTCAGAGAAAAGGAGTGCTAAACCGCTGCGGAGCACACACGAAGCCCCCGCAGGACGTAACAAAGTTTCAAATAAATTCAATATAATTGGAGGGCAAGAATTATGAAGATCATTCCTCTTGCAGACCGTGTTGTCATTAAGACTGTTGAAGTTGAGGAGACCACCAAGGGCGGCCTGATCCTGACCGGCAGCGCAAAAGAGAAGCCGCAGGTGGCACAGGTAGTGGCTGTCGGCCCCGGCGGTGTCGTGGACGGCAAGGAAGTCAAGATGACCGTCAAGGTCGGCGATAAGGTCCTCACCAGCAAGTACTCCGGCACCGAAGTCAAGGTGGACGGCGAAGAGTGCACCATTGTGCGCCAGAGCGACATTTTGGCTGTTGTGGAAGACTGAAACTGAATTTTCCCTTTTCAATTGAGCTTGTATTATAAAGGAGCGATGTATTATGGCAAAGCAGATCAAGCAGGGCGAGGACGCCCGCAAGGCACTGTGTGCCGGTATTGATACCCTGGCTAACACCGTTAAAATCACCCTCGGCCCCAAGGGCCGCAATGTGGTGCTGGGCAAGAAGTTCGGCGCACCGGTCATCACCAACGATGGCGTGACCATCGCAAAGGAGATCGAGCTGAAGGACGAGTTCGAGAACATGGGCGCACAGTTGGTGCGTGAAGTCGCAACCAAGACCAACGATGCCGCAGGCGATGGCACCACCACTGCTACCGTGCTGGCACAGGCCATGGTCAACGAGGGCATGAAGAACGTTACCGCCGGCGCAAATCCCATGGATATCCGCCGCGGCATGAGCAAGGCTGTTACCACCGCTGTGGAGACCATCAAGGCACACAGCCAGAAGGTGAAGGACAGCAACGATATCGCCCGCGTCGGCACCATCTCTGCCGGCGACCCCGAGATCGGCCGTCTGATCGCCGAGGCTATGGAGAAGGTCACCTCTGACGGCGTTATCACCATCGAGGAGAACAAGACCACCGCAGAGACCTACAACGAGATCGTGGAAGGTATGCAGTTTGACCGCGGCTACCTGACCCCCTATATGGTCACCGATACCGACAAGATGGTGGCCGATCTGGACAACGCTGCTATCCTGATCACCGATAAGAAGATCAGCGTCATTCAGGATCTGGTCCCCCTGCTGGAGCAGGTGATGCAGAACGGCATGAAGCTGCTGATTGTGGCTGAGGATATCGAGGGCGAGGCGCTGTCCACCCTGATCGTCAACCGTCTGCGCGGCACTCTGAATGTCGTAGCTGTCAAGGCTCCCGGCTTTGGCGACCGCCGCAAGGAGATGCTGCAGGATATCGCTACCCTGACCGGCGGCACCGTGATCTCTTCTGATCTGGGCTATGAGCTGAAGGACGCAACCGTCCAGATGCTGGGTCATGCCCGTCAGGTGAAGGTGACCAAGGAGAACACCACCATCGTGGGCGGCGCAGGCGACAAGGACGCCATTGCAGCCCGCATTGCCCAGATTCGCAGCCAGATCGAGGCCGCTACCAGCGACTTTGACCGCGAGAAGCTGCAGGAGCGTCTGGCTAAGCTGGCCGGCGGTGTGGCTGTCATCAAGGTCGGTGCTGCTACCGAAGTCGAGATGAAGGACAAGAAGCTGCGCATTGAGGATGCACTGAACGCTACCAAGGCAGCTGTGCAGGAGGGTGTTGTAGCCGGCGGCGGTACCGCTCCTATCAATGCGATCCCCGCTGTGCGCGCCCTGTGCGACACGCTGGAGGGCGATGAGCGCACCGGTGCCAAGATCGTGCTGAAGGCTCTGGAGGCTCCTCTGCGCCAGATCGCCAAGAACGCCGGTCTGGAGGGCAGCGTCATCATCGACAAGATCATCTCTGCTAACAAGCCCAACTACGGCTTCGATGCCCAGAACGAGGTCTTTGTCGAGGATATGATCGCTGCTGGCATCGTGGACCCGACCAAGGTCACTCGCTCCGCTCTGGAGAATGCAGCTTCCGTCGCTGAGATGGTGCTGACCACCGAGAGCCTCGTGGCTGACCTGCCGGAACCCCCGGCTCCCGCCGCACCTGCCGGCGGTGACATGGGCGGCATGTACTAATAGCTGCCTAAAAAACGCATGAATCCTTGATTTTTGGAGCGCGCAAAAGCGGATTTACGCCAAACTTACGCCACTTACGCCAAAAAATCAAGCGCATTATAGGGTAACAAAATCGGCACCCGCTGAAAAGCGGGTGCCGATTTTTTGTGTCTGGGAGCATTGAAGAATCGTGAGCCTGCTGGTGGATTCTGCGAGAGACAGACAGTCAGCCGCTTTATTGTTGACGAAAAACAAAGGTAGGGATACAATAATAAAAAAGAACGTAAAACCGGAAGGGAGCGCGCCGCCATGGAAAACCAGAAGGACTTCTGTACAGAATGCCGCAGAGAAACGAGCTACACCCTGAAGAAAATCAAAATCAACCGGACCATCCGGGAAAATAAGTATACTTTTGAAATCACGGCTGCTTTCTGCAACAAATGCGGCGGCGAAATGGGGATTCCTGGTCTGCTGGACTACAACATGAAGGAGATTGACGAGCAGTACCGCTACTCAAATATACTGCAACGATTGGAATGTTACTATGGCTAAATCGTGAAACGAAATGGAGGTTATCTTGATGGACACAAATGCTAAACGTTATCTTGAACTTATTAGCCAGCATTTACAGGAACACCATGCGGCTCTTTTTGTTGGGGCGGGATTCAGTCTTAATGCTGATAAAGTAACATCTGATGTTCCAGACATTCCATTGTGGGCTGGGTTAGCCCAAAAATTCAAAGAAAAGCTAGGAGATTCTGATCAAAACGACCCTCTCGCATTGGCCGAGAGTGTGGAAATTGCGTATGGCCGTAGTGAATTAGATCATCTACTTTTAGACAGTATAAAAGATGCCGATTATCGTCCCTCACCTTTGTATGAAAAACTTTTGCGGCTGCCTTGGAGCGATGTTTTTACAACGAATTATGATACGCTTCTTGAACGTGCTGGGGAAAATCTTGTAGAGAAAACATTTACGCTGGTAACCAACAAGAATGACCTTGTGGGCAGTTCTGGTGCAACAAGACTTATTAAACTTCACGGCTCATTTCCTTCGCAACGCCCTTTTATTATTACGGCAGAGGACTATCGGACATACCCTCAAAAATTTGCCCCATTTGTGAATACTGTGCAGCAGTCATTGTTGGAAAATACTCTCTGTATGATTGGATTTTCAGGGAATGATCCTAATTTCAATAATTGGATTGGCTGGATTCGTGATAATCTTGGTGCAGAAAATGCGCCATATCTATACCTTTTAAGCCATGAAGCTGTTTCAGATGTTCGGCGGGAGTGGCTACATAGGCGGAATATTATTGTCGTTGACCTATCCGAGATTTTTTCTGCCGAGTCTCCTTATGCTATTTATGAGCAGACCTTGGATTATCTTTGGAACGCATATAGTGAATTTCACGCAACCGGGCAGAATTGGAAAATAGAACAGCTTTTGGGTAAAAATTTAAACCATACGGCTTCAATCAAGGAAGTGCTTCCGATTTTAAAGAAGAATCGTGAAAATTGTCCAAAGGTGCTGACTCTTTCTGATTCAAATCGAGAACGGTTAAAACATCTTTTATCTATAGCACGCTCGATTCTGGCTGAACAGTGTTCGCAAAAAGATTCTGATACTGAAAATGAGATAGAATATCTATACGAGTACGATTGGCTGAATGAAAAAGCACTCTTGCCACTTTTTAGTGCAGATATTGATTTGTATCAAAAAATTCTTGATAGAAATTCTGATATGCGTAGCGCAGAAAAATGTTCTGTCTTGCTTTCGATGCTTCGATCTTTTCGAGAACATGGGGACGAAGAAAATTGGAATAAAAAATATGAGGAACTAGTTACTATAAAATCGTTCCTCACAGATGAACAGCAAGAACAGCTTCAATGGGAAAAATGTTTGCATTCGCTTTTTCGGTATGAATTTCAGCAAACGAAACAGCAATTGAGGGAATGGCGAGTTTCACCAGACGAAACGTTATGGGCATTGCGGAAAGCTGCATTATGCGCTGAATTAGGAGAGTATAATACGGCACTCTCTCTTTTACAGAACTCTCTATCTAATCTGAGGCAGCGCCTTTCCCACCAAACTCGCCCAGACACTTTTCTTGTATCACTGGAAAGCCCGATGATGAGATTGCAAAGTTATGTTTCACAAGCATATTCTTCTAGCAATGGCGAAATTGATTGCAAAAATAGTTCACAAGATTTTGTGGATGAACACCGCAGGACGATTCATAGGCAGTATGAAGTAGATTGGGAGGATGAAAATAAATATTTTACGTCAAGGCTAGAAGCGCACTGGGTCCCTTTTCAGACGTATGAGACTAAACCAGGTTTTGATTTTGGGATAAGTTCATCTACAATGCATTTGGGAGGAGAAGATGAAGAGAGAATTCTTGCATTCAGCTTCCTTCGGTTCCGTGAAGAAACAGGCATGCCTTTTCGACTTGGAAACGTTGTAGAAGACACAAAGGCTGCTGGTGGAGCAGCTGAGCGCATTGCGTTATATTGTCCTTTATGGGCCATCTTGACCGTGGTAAGAACCGATGAAGAAAAATATATGGAAAGTGCGCTTACACGTGGTGTTCTCAGTACATGGTCCCAAGAAAATGCGGACGAGTGTTGCCAGTTTTATATGGATGCAGTTTTGCGCACAGAGGCAGAACTTAATGAAATTAAAACACATTGGGCTAATACCTTTGCGACAAGGACAGCAAGGATTCTTTTGACGACTTTATCTGAACTGTGCTCCAAGTGTTCGGATAAAATGATGGCCCAACTTCTAGTTTTTTTGAAAAAATTGTATGATTCGCCTCAAAAGGAACACTATTTAAAGGCTGCACCGCTGGTGAGAAGGCTGATTTCTTTTTATCCGGTTGCACTGCGTCATGACTTGGTTATGCAACTGTTAACTTTTCCTCTGCCAGATTTGAAACGACTTAATGTTCAGCTTGATTTTCCAGATCCGTTCGAAGTACTTTCGGCATCTGCAAGCGGATATGAGTCGAACTCTGATAGGTCTTACAAGGAAGTTGAACAGCTGATTGCTTTGATTCAAAGAAACGACGAGGATTTAAGTGCATTAAATCGGTTGCTTTATTGTGGGGCACACGGGCTGTTGACCACTGAACAGAAGAAATGGTTGGGTGGTTTTATATGGAAAAATGGCGAACCGCATCTTCCACCATACTGGCTTGACACTGTTTGTCTTAAGCTTCCATCCCAGTATGAAGTGGAGGAGGTTCGATACCTCTGCCAATCTATCACGAACAAAATAGCACAAAACACATCCGGGGCAATTCGTTTTCCGGGAGGAGATGCGGTCTTTACTGAACTTATAAATGTTTCTCTTCCTCATGCAGATGACTTTACTCCAGAGGAGACGAGTGCGATTCTTGAGTATAGTAATAAACGAATTACAGCGCTATCTGAAAATATAAACCGAGAAGTAGATATTTTTGGTGATAAAGGCATGTTTGTTTCTCAAATATATCAGATACTGCACGCTCTTTGGATTTTTACTACTCTTCGTTCGCAGTGGACACCGACAGAAAAGGACTGTGCTGTAATGTTGGCAATCATAACTCAATGTGACTCACATCATATCAGCCATCATGGTATAAAGCGATATTGGTCCATATTTTTGAAGCAGAACTTTGAATCAAAAAAGGATTTGGAGCATTCTTTGCGATCTGCTGATACCAAACGTGCGCACAGCTGTTATAATGTACTTGCAACTACAATATGTAATCCGGACAAAAGGTTGCTTCCAGATGATGAGCTTTGCATAGGATTAGGAGTTGCTGCTCAACAGATTGCTTGGGGTGTTCCTAAACAATTGGTGTCCGCCTTACAGACTGTTTCTCATGCAGTACAATATCGCTCCGATTTGTTAACGATGCAATCTATGGAACTCATATTGACCGGTCTTTCTCAGCTTGTGGAACAAACTCGAATTTCTTCGGACGATACAGTAGCAACGGCATCAGAGAAGGGCGACATTCGTCGATGGGCTGTGATTCTTGCAACAAAAATAGATGCTGGAAAAATTTCTAAAGATGGACAAGAAATTTTAAAAGATTGGCGTGCTGTTAGCCAAGATAAGGATGAGTTCGTCGAAATCAGGAATGGCCAGCGATAATGAATCAAGGTGTCCATGTCTGGATGTGAAAATTTCTTACCTGAACTCTAAAATTGCGGGATTGTTCTAAATGGCAAACAGCCGCCCAGCAAGACCATAATGGTCAACTGCTGGGCGGCTGTTGTTATGCTTATGCCTATACTTACGCCAGATGGAGTTTCTTTTTCAGCGCATCCTGAAGGACGCCGGAAAAGTTGATGTGTGCCGATTCGGCGGCATCGTTGAGCCAGCTGGGAATGGAAAGGGTTTTCTTTACGGGTCTGTACCGCTTTTCGTACTCTTCCATATCGAAAGGCACCATCACTACAAAATCTTCCGGGTCAACGTGGAGCGCAGAAGGGACAGAAGGCTCCGGGCAGACTTTGCAATCTTCCAGCATAAGGCCGATGGCATCCTGTGCCATGCGGACAGCTTCGTCCATGGTATCGCCTTGGGTGAAGCAGCCCTCAATATCGGGGATCTCAACAGAGTACCCGGTTTCTTCCGGGTGAAAAATTGCAGGATAGAAAATAGCGTTCATAATGTGACCTCATTTATTGTATCATATACGTATTTTACGTATTTGTCAAGAGGGCAAATAAGCCGCCCAGCGACCTTACGGTCTCGCTGGACGGCTTATTTTTTGCGTTTCCACAACAGATATTCTTCGTAGCGGTGCATCTCATTCTGTTCTTCTTCGGTCAGGCGCTGGCGCTGTTTGCGGGCTTCGTCCGAGGGGTCAATGTCGGTCAAGCCCAGCAGGTAGTCGGCGGAGGTGCCATAACGCTTGCAGAGCGCAATCAAAACTTCATGGCTGGGAGATGCTTTGTCGCGTTCCCATGTGCGGACGGTAGGCACTGAAACATGAAATGCTTTTGCTAAATCTTCTTGCGTTTCACCGTTTAATTTGCGTAACTCCGCGAGCCGTTCGCCAATCATCCTAATTCCCTGCCTTTCTTTGCTACCAGTATAAATAATATTGTCGCTTTTGACAAAAACCGATAATCCCGTTGTCAGTTTTGCTTAAAAGTGATAATATTATTATCATAATAGTGCGAAAGTGATAAGAATACTGACACTTCCGCCGCAACGCTAAGGCAAAGCGAGGGAATCCCCGTTGGAACAACTGATCGACTTTCACGCACCGGAAGTGCAGGCGGTGTTGGATACGCTACTAAAAGATAAATCCACCGGTAAAAACATCATCTGGGCCACTGACCCGCCAGAAGAGCTGCAAACGGTAATGTACGAACCTGTCACGGATAAATCCCAGATCACCACCCAGCAGCTCGGGCTGACCCACTACGAGGTGGTGCTGCCCCGGATGATGAAGCAGACCGACACCCAGCAGCAGCGCACCCGCAAAAAGGGCGAAGTGTTCAGCCCCGCATGGGTCTGCAATAAGATGAACAACGCACTGGACGCCGACTGGTTCCGTGGGCTGGGGGCAGGGGAGAGCGCCGGGCAGTTCACGGTGGAGCTGCCCCAAGGCTGGCAGACGGTGGAAACGCCGGTGCAGTTCCCGGCTTGCAAGGGCAGGACCCCGGCATGGGTGCAGTATGTGCAGAGCCGCCGCTTGGAGGTGACCTGCGGCGAAGCACCTTTTCTGGCGTCCCGGTACGATGCCGCCACCGGCGAGATGATCCCGGTAGCCCGGCGCATTGGCATTTTGGACCGCAAGCTGCGTGTGGTAAGCGAGAACGCCGCCACAGAGGACGAGTGGCGCAAATATGCCACCCATGCGGTGCAGTCCACCTACGGCTACGAGTATCAGGGCGATAATCTTTTGCTGGCACGGGTCAACCTTCTGCTGACCTATGCAGAGCATCTGCAAGCCCGCTGGCAGCGCAAACCTACAAAAGAGGAGCTGCAAACCATTGCCAACATTATCGCATGGAACGTTTGGCAGATGGACGGCTTGCACCTGTCTGTGCCCGGCGGCAAGCCCCAGCCGGAGGCAGAACAGCTTGACCTCTTTTCCATGTTCGGAGCGGCAGAGCAGCAGCCGCCCACGGTATCCTGTAAAGTGAAAAACTGGCGCAAGGGCAGCCATGGAACCGCCCAGAACTTTGAAACCATTCAGGAAGGGAGTACCAGCATGAAGTTTGATTATATCATCGGAAACCCGCCGTATCAGGAAGTTGATGGAGGTTCGGGCGCAAGCGCAACGCCGGTATATAACAAATTCATTGAGGAAACAAAGACATTGAATCCAACGGCAATGTCTTTTATCATTCCAGCAAAATGGTATTCTGGTGGTAAAGGGTTGGATAAATTTCGAGAGCAGATGTTAAACGACAAACGAATGGCGGTACTCGTTGACTATCCTAACTCGCTGGATGTTTTTCCGAATGTGGATGTTGCTGGTGGTGTATGCTATTTTGTGTGGGCTAAGTCACATGATGGAAAATGCTACTACATAAATTACCGAGATGGGGTTAAGACATCCGAATACCGTGATTTGAATGAGTTTTCGACATTTATTCGTTATCCAATCGCTGCCGAGATAGTTAAGAAGGTGCGTCTGAAAGGAGAGCAGACGCTTGATACGATAGTTTCCAGCCGAAAGCCGTTTGGTCTTGCTACAAATGTGAAACCGCTCAAAGCAGGAGATATTCAACTGAGATTTAATGGTGGGATAGGCCCATATAAAAGAAGTTTGATTTCTACGGGTATAGAAAATATAGACCGCTATAAAATCGTTATTTCATATTTGACGGCAGAACACGCAGGACAGCCCGACAAGAACGGACAATACCGCATTCTCTCGACAATGGAAAAGCAGCCGCCGAAAGTAGTTTGTTCAGAAACGTATCTCGTTGCAGGAGCATTTGACACAGAAGCTGAAGCAGATAACTATATGAGATACCTAAAAACACGATTTGTGCGTTTTTTGATTTCGATTTTGGCGATGACACAGCATATCAGCAAAGGTATGTTTGGTTTTGTTCCTGTTCAAGATTTTTCAAGAGCGTGGACGGATGAAGAACTGTTTTCAAAGTATAAACTAACTTCTGATGAAGTGGCATTCATACAAAGCATTATAAAGGAGATGGCATAATGGCTGGCATAACCCTGCGCACTGCCCGGCAGGTGGTGCCCATGATCTACGCCTATACCACCCCGGAAATTGCCCGGCACAACGGCTGGACGAAGATCGGCTACACCGAGCAGTCGGTGGACAAACGCCTGAAACAGCAGACCCACACCGCCGATGTGCTGTACCATGAGGAGTGGCGGGGCAATGCCGTCTACGATGACGGCAGCGGCGAGGTGTTCACCGACCACGATTTCCACGCCTACCTCCGCAAGCTGAACGTGGAGAACGACCGCAAAAACGAGTGGTTCCATCTGGATGGGCAGCAGTCCCGGCGGTATTTTCAGGATTTCCGTATGAACCGGGGCCGGGTGCAGCTGGATGCCGCCATCGCCTACACCCTGCGGGAGGAGCAGGCAAGGGCTGTCCGCGACACCAAGACCTATTACCAGAGCCACCCCGGCGGGGAATACCTCTGGAACGCCAAGCCCCGCTTTGGCAAGACGCTTTCCGTCTACGATTTCTGCAAGCAGGTCGATGCACAGACGGTGCTCATCGTCACCAACCGCCCTGCCATCGCCAATAGCTGGTACAGCGACTATGTGCGCTTTCTGGGCAGGGAGTCCGGCTATCTCTTCGTCAGCCATGTGGATGCCCTTGCCGGGCAGCCCCATGTGCTGGACGAGCAGGGCTATCTGGATGCCGCCGCACAGGGCGAGGAACTGTATAAGCGCATTGAGTTCGTCAGCCTGCAGGACATGAAAGGCTCCAAGTATTTCGGCGGCGAGTACGACAAGCTGCGCCACCTGACCGAGCTGAACTGGGATGTGCTGGTCATCGACGAAGCCCACGAGGGCGTGGATACCTACAAGACCGACCTTGCCTTTGACCGTATCCGCCGCCGCTTCACGCTGCACCTGTCCGGCACACCCTTCAAAGCGCTGGCGAACGATAAGTTTGCCGGGGATGCCATCTTCAACTGGACCTACGCCGACGAGCAGGCCGCCAAGCGGAACTGGCAGGGCGCACCGGGGCAGCAGAACCCCTACGCAAACCTCCCCATGCTCAACCTCTATACCTACCAGATGTCCGAGATCATCCGGGACGAGATCCGGCAGGGCGTGAAGATCGACGGCGAAACGCAGGAATTTGCCTTTGACCTGAACGAGTTCTTCAAGGTGAAGCCCAATGGCAGCTTTGAACATGAGGCCGAGGTGGACCGCTTTCTGGATGCCATGACCACCCAGAACAAATTTCCGTTTTCCACCCCGGAACTGCGTGCCGAACTGAAGCACACCTTCTGGCTGCTGAACCGGGTGGACAGTGCCAGAGCGCTGGCGAAAAAGCTGCAGGCGCACCCGGTATTCCGGGACTATGAGGTGATCCTTGCCGCCGGTGACGGCAAGCTGGACGACACGGACGAGAACCAGAAGAGCTTTGACCGGGTAAAAGCCGCCATCGCCCACCACGAAAAGACCATTACCCTGTCTGTGGGGCAGCTCACTACCGGTGTCACCATCCCGGAGTGGTCGGCGGTGCTGATGCTCTCCAACCTGAAAAGCCCGGCACTGTATATGCAGGCGGCATTCCGTGCCCAGAACCCCTGCCTTTTCCACGAAAACGGCACCTTCCGCCGCAAAGAGAACGCCTATGTGTTCGATTTTGACCCTGCACGCATCCTGCTGATCTACGAGCAGTTCGCCAACGACCTCTCACAGGACACCGCCAGCGGCAAGGGCGACACCGAGGAGCGCAAGGCGCACATTCAGAATCTGCTCAACTTCTTCCCGGTCATTGGTGAGGACGAGGAAGGGGAGATGATCCCGCTGGATGCAGAAAAAGTCCTCAGCATCCCCCGGAAGATCAAGTCCAAAGAAGTGGTGCGGATGGGTTTCCAGAGCAACTTCCTGTTCCAGAACATTTCCAACGTGTTCAGTGCGCCGCAGGAGGTGCTGGACATTCTGCAAAACTTCCAGCCCATCAGCGAAGCCAAGGCAAAGCCCATCCAGATCACCCCGGAGACCGGCGCAGACCTCTCCCTGAACGACAAGGGCGAGGTGGATTTGGACGAGGGCTACGTCATCGGCAAGGCGGCGGATGTGTTCGGGGAAAAAATTTACGAGAGCACCCCGGCGCTGGACACCGCTCTGCAAGACCTGACCGATGCTCCAGTTCCTGCCAAAGAAGAGCATCTGGAACCCCTAAAAAAGAGCATCACCAAGGAGATCATCACCCCTATGGTGGAGCAGGCAAAGCAGGAGTATGGCCGGGACCTGAAGCTGTCCGACCAGAAGCGATTTGAGAGCACCGCCAAAGCCAAGATGGACGTGGCGGTGAACAAGGTGGTGGACAACTACCGCATCGACCAGAGCCAGTTGGAGACCCAGCGCACCCAGCAGCTGCAAAGCTGCACCACTGCCCAGCAGCGCCAGCAGGTGAACCGGGAATTTGACGCAAAGCAGCAGCGGAGCACCGCCGCCCTGATGGAAAACCTGCAATCCACCATCCAGCAGACGGCGCAGGAGATGCAGCAGACCATTGTACGCACCGTGGAGACCAACCAGAAGGAGCAGGAGAAAAAGGGCTACGAGGACACCGTCCGTGACCATCTCCGGGGCTTTTCCCGCACCATTCCGTCCTTCCTTATGGCCTACGGCGACGAGACCGTGACGCTGGCGAATTTTGACCAAATCATCCCGGACAAGGTCTTTCAGGAGGTCACCAGCATCACGCTGGAGCAGTTCCGCTTTTTGCGGGACGGCGGACCGTACATCAACCAAGCCACCGGACAGGAGGAGCACTTTGCAGGCCACCTGTTCGACCCGGTGGTGTTTGACGATTCGGTGAAGGAGTTCTTGAACCTGAAGGTCAAGCTGGCAGATTACTTTGACGAGAGCCGCACCGAGGATATCTTCGATTACATCCCGCCCCAGAAAACCAACCAGATCTTCACCCCCAAGTGGGTGGTGAAAAAGATGGTAGACCTGCTGGAGCAGGAAAACCCCGGCTGCTTCGATGACCCCGGCAAGACCTTCCTGGACCCCTACATGAAGTCCGGCCTGTACATTACGGAGATCGTCAAGCGCCTTTACCGCAGCGAGAAGATGCGGCAAGCCTTCCCGGACGATAACGCCCGGCTGGAACATATCTTTGCCAAGCAGGTCTATGGGCTTGCCCCGACAGAGATCATCTACCGCATTGCTATCAGCTACATTCTGGGCTTTGCAAAGGATCACGGCATCACAGCCCACCATATCCGTCAGGCCGATACGCTGGAATTTGCCAAGGCGGGCACCATGGAAAGGGAACTGGATAAGATTTTCAGAGACTGACAAATAGAATACAGCATAAAACCAAAGGCGGCTGTCTGCATGGGTGCAGACGGCCGCCTTTTTTGTGCTATACGATTACGAAAACGGACGAATTTGTCAGTTCTCGTTACATCGGAGCCGGACGAGCTGTCCATTCCAGGACAGCTTGCCCGGAGCAAGAGTGCAGAGGTGCGGGTCGCCAGTGGCGACCTCAAAAGGCCGCAGGTATTTTGAAGCACCGACCGAGCCGACAGGCGAGACCGCAGCCCTTTGAAGGGAGTCAAGGGGGAACGCCTTGCCCAGTGATATGATGCTGTGCGTCATATCCTACTGGGTATTATCTGGCGCAAAACGGCGGCAGATCCAGCAGCTCCGCTGCTGCGTTCTCCCACGCCAAGCTGTTGAAATGAAAGAAGTTCCTGCTAAACCTTATACCAAAATCAGGAAAAAGTAATCAAAACGGGTTCACCTAGGGGCCAATAATAGGCCTGCGAAGCCCACGACTTTAGTGATTTCAGGTGCTATGATAATTGCAGAGATACAGCATCTTAATGATTTTCCGCAAAGAAAGAATAGCGATGCAACAAGAAATGGGAACGATGCTTCCTACTTTCACTGAAAATTAGGAACTCACAGTTCCTGTTCGACTATGAGTTTCTCTGTTATACTTTTCTTGCAGAGCGAAAGCAAACTCTTCTAAGCAGAAAGCGACAAACGCCATGATCTCCCACTGAGGGAAGGAGCGGTAGGCCACTTTCTTTGCAGTATAACAAACACATAAATCCTTTTCCGAAAGGATTACCTCTCGATTCCGAGAGAAGATTTCAAGACACGGTCTTGAAATGCGAGACCCGTTGCTTAGAAGAATTGTATCACTCCTGTGATTTGATCGCACGAGTGGCCGTACACAAAAAATACAGGAAAAGAGGGATGTCTATCTGAAATTAACACGACACAACGGGCGAGCCGGAACCCACGGCACTTACAACCCCAAGCACAACGACCGCAGTTTCAATCTTGCCAACAGTGAGCACATCGACCCGGAACGAGTCAAGGGCAACATCTACTGGGACTGCTTCCACGGTTTCCGTTCGGCTCTCGCTCCACCCGACCCGAATGATCTGGCGGCGACCTTCTCGGATGTGGAACGGCAATTCTACGAGACCCACTACACGGCCTTCATCGAAAGCCAGAACGAGCGCAACGCCAAGATCCGGCACACAGAGCGCAACCGCTCCATTCCCGACCTGCTGTCCAGCCGTAAGACCTGCCCGGAAGAAACCATTTACCAGCTGGGAACGCTGGATGAACACGCTTCGGCGGAGGACTTGCTGAACATCGTCACCGAGTTCATCGAGGAGTTCAAGGTAAAGTTTGGCGAACACGTTCATGTGCTGGACTGGGCATTGCATCTGGATGAGAGCACACCTCACATCCACGAACGTCATGTATTCGACTGCGAAAACAAATACGGCGAGGTGGCACCCCAGCAGGAAAAGGCATTGGAAGCATTGGGCTTCGACCTGCCTGACCCGAATAAACCTCTCAGCCGCCGCAACAACCGCAAGATTACCTTTGATGCCGCCTGTCGGAAAATGCTGTTCGAGATTGCAAAAAGGCATGGGCTGGAATTAGAGGAAGAAGCGGAGTACGGCAACCGCAAATATCTGGAAAAACAGGATTTCATTCTTGCCAAGCAGAAGGAGCGGCTTGCCGCCCAGCAGAGCAAGCTGGACGAGTTGACCCTGAAAGTTTCGGATATGGAGACCCTGCTGGAAAATGTTTCGGCTGCGGCCTATGACAAGGCGGTGGAGGTCGTGACGGACGTGGTACGCACCGAGACCCGCAAGGAAGATATGCGGATGATCGAGGACACGAAGAAGTGGGTGCTGTCCCCGGAACGCAAGGCTCCCAAAGCTACGAGGGAATATGCCTCCCATCGTTTGGACGATGTGCTGAACAAGTTCCTCAAGACCATGCAGATTACTGCTACTTGCTTGCAGGAAAAGCTCCTGAGACCGGATGTCCGGCAGAAAGGCAAGGAACAGGTCAAGGAGAAAGCACGGGATTCCGTTCTGCAACTACTGAGTCGCTTGCAGGCAGAACAGGCACAGCGGAAGCCCGGAAAACCGTATCTTGCGGAAAACTCGAAAAGTCATTTTCAATAATAGTACGAGGTGATGTTTATTGAACAAAGAAGTCAACGAAGAACGTGCTCCCCGAACCGTTGCCGAAGTAAAGGAAATGCTGACCAAGCACTCCAACGGCGAAATCCAGCGGACCATCCAAAACTGCATCACGATTTTGCAGAACGACCATGTACTTGCCGATGCCGTCCAGCTGAATCTGTTGAGTGAGCGCATCGACATCGTAAAGCCTGTGGGCTGGCCCCGCTCCGGCAAGACACTGAACGACACCGATATGAAGTATATCCTGCGGCGAATGGAGAAGTACGGCATTTTCAGCGAAAAGAAGATTGAATCCGCCATCCGCATCATTGCCAACGAGAACCGCTACCACCCCATCCGGGATTACCTGAATGGCCTAAAGTGGGACGGTACGGAACGGATAGCCCACGTCCTGCATCATTTTCTCGGTGCTGCGGAGGACGAGTACACTTGCGAAGCCATGAAGATCTTCCTGCTGGGAGCCATTAAGCGCGTGTTCCAGCCGGGATGCAAATTTGAAACCATGCTCTGTCTGGTGGGCGGGCAAGGTGCGGGGAAGTCCAGCTTTTTCCGACTGCTGGCGGTTAAGGACGAATGGTTCTCGGACGACCTGCGGCGGTTGGACGATGACAACGTATATCGCAAGCTGCAGGGGCACTGGATCATTGAAATGTCGGAGATGATCGCCACCGCCAATGCCAAGAGCATCGAGGAGATCAAGAGCTTTCTCAGCAAGCAGAAGGAAACCTATAAAATCCCCTACGAGACCCATCCTGCCGACCGTCTGCGCCAGTGCGTCTTTGCTGGCACGACCAATCGGCAGGATTTTTTGCCCCGTGACCGCACAGGCAACCGCCGCTTCATCCCTGTTCCAGTGGATGCGGAACTGGCCGAAGTGCACATTCTGGACGATGAAACCGAATCTCGCACCTATATCGACCAGCTTTGGGCGGAAGCCATGACCATCTACAACAGCGGCAACTACAAGCTGGCGTTCAGCCCTGCCATGCAGGAAACGCTGCAAGCCCATCAGCAGGACTTCATGCAGGAGGATGCGCAGGCGGGCATGATCTATGCCTTTCTGGAGGACTACACGGGTGACCGGGTGTGTTCCAAGCAGCTCTATGCGGAAGCACTGGGCAACACCAATATCCCGGCAGAGTGGGAGACCCGTGCTATCTGCGAGATCATGAACACGGGTATTTCGCGCGGCGATATCCAAGGCTGGCAGGCGCACAAGACCGCCAAGCGTTACCCGAAGTACGGTGTTCAGAAAGGCTGGGAGCGCGTAACCAGCCCCGAAACCGGGGCTGAAGATTTCTCCGAAATAACGGATGCGGAAGCCCAGCAGCTGGGCTTTCCCTTCTGACGAGCAGCGGTTACACGTCTGGTTACAGATTCGGTTACACCTCAGTTACGGCGCAAAAGCCGCATGACCGCTGCGTTTTCCTCTTTCTGTAACCATGTAACCTTAAAAGAATAAGAAAAAGTATAAAGCCCACCGGATGCCCTGTGTGCAGAAAAAGAGAGTTTTCCTGCCCGGTTACAGGCGTTCGGTTACAAGGAATTGGAGGTCTGCCTATGAAGGAAGTTCGCGTTTGCGAAGCAATGAAGTCCCCGGTGGGGACTTTAAGCGACGGAACGGTCTTGCATCAGCAAGATGGAGGGACCAAGTCCCGACAAGTTCCGATTTGGGAAAAGAGCAATTTAACGCTGGAGGAAGCTGCAGCATACTCCGGCATTGGCATCAATAAACTGCGCGAGATTACCAACGAGGATAAGTGCAAATTTGTCCTTTGGGTGGGCAACAAGCGTTTGATCAAGCGCCGTCTGTTTGATTGCTTTATCGAGCAGGCGTATTCTATTTGAGAATGATGCAACGTCTTTTCTATTCGATATCGGTGGAAATCGCATGGTTGGTATGGTATACTAAAATCAACCCCTATATGCGCTTTTCACAGAAAGGAGTTTCTAAATGTCTGAAAAGCGCAAAGATAGCAAGGGCCGTGTTTTGAAGGATGGCGAAAGCCAGAGAGCAAACGGCACCTACGACTATCGTTATACCGATATCCACAAGAAACGGCGTTGTATTTACGCTAAATCCCTGACAGAGCTGCGGAAAAAAGAGGAAGAACTGTGGCGCGATCTGGCAGACGGCATCGACTACGCCGCCGGAGAGATGACGGTGGCTGATCTGGTTGACCGCTATATGAACCTGAAACGTGGGTTGAAACCCAATTCACTTCGGTCGTACAACACAGCGGTCAAGCGGATTCATGCTGACCCTTTCGGGCAAAAAGCCATCAAAACGGTAAAATTGTCCGATGCGAAAGGCTGGTTCGTGTTTCTGCATGACAGCGGTTTCAAGCAAAACACCATAGGAATCCTGCAAAGCGTTGTCAGACCGGCGTTTGAGATGGCGGTAGAGGATGACATCATCCGCAAGAATCCATTCAAGTTCAAGCTGTCGGATGTTGTGCCGAAGGACGCTTATGTGCGTGATGCACTGACCAGAGAGCAGCAGGAGAAATATCTGCAATTCGTTCAGGACTATGGCGGCAACTATTATGATGATATCGTCATTCTTATGGGAACCGGCTTGCGTGTGAGTGAGTTGTATGGCCTGACACGAGCAGATATCGACTTTGAACGGCACTGTATCCATGTCCGGCGGCAGCTTTGCCGGACGGCTGAAAAGCCCTACTTTGTCACACCGCCGAAAACAAAAAGCGGTATCCGCAATGTTCCCATGACAGATACTGTTTGTGCAGCGTTGCGGCGTGTAGTAAAAGCCAGAGCGTCCACGAAAGTGGAAGCGCTGGTGGATGGTTGTAGCGGATTCCTCTTTCTGGACAAGTCCGGAATGCCGAAGGTGGCAATGCACTTGGAAAACTATATGCGTGGCGTGCAGGGAAAGTTTGAGAAGGCGTACAGCAAACCTGTTCCGCGCATTACACCTCACGTGCTGCGACACACCTTCTGCACCAATGTCCAGCAGGCCGGGTTAGATGTGAAGAGCCTGCAATACCTGATGGGGCACTCCAATGCCAGTGTGACGCTGGATGTCTACACGCACAGCAGTTTTGAATCGGTTGAAAGAGCCTTTGAACAGATCGCCGGCAACCTGTGATTTTCGGCGCATGAAGCGGAATTGCTTACGCCGAAACTTACGCCAAAACTTACGCCAATCACCCGGTAAATGGCGTAGATTTATGTAGAAAAGCGTGGATTGTGCAAAAACGGAGAATCTGGAAAAATCGGCTTGTGGCCTTGATAATTCTACAAAAGTCTACGTTTCCCGATATTCGTGATTCGGCTCCAAAAGTGTGGTTTGGAAGGGCGGCATGTACTAATCCGTACCAATCTTTTTAATAAGAAATGCCAAAGAGGCGGAACTTCTCTTCGGAGAGGCTCCGCCTCTTTTTATGTATACCCCACGCCCTTACTGCCCACCCTAACCACAGGGAAAGGGGGGACTCCATGTCCGGCAAACGGGTGCTGGCGGTGTATGCCGCCTTGCTGCTGGGGTTTGCGGTGGTGCTGTGCCGGTTGTATCTGCTGGCGCTGCACCCCGCCTATGCCGCGCGGGCGGCAGCGCAGAGCACAGTCACCTTACAGCTGCCCGCCCGGCGGGGCAACTTTTACGATGCGCAGGGGCGGCTGCTCACTGGTCTCGAGGAGCGCTGGCAGGTGGTGTGCTTTCCCGGGCAGGGAAACTACGACCGCCTGTATGCCTGCACCGATGCCGCCGGGCAGGCGCTTTTGTACCGCAGCCGCAGCCGCGCTGCGCCGTTTTTGCTGGAGGTGAACTGCGACCCCGCTCGTCTTGGCCTGACCGGTTACCTCACCGCCCGGCGGTATGCCGCAGTGCCGCTGTGTCAGCATCTGCTGGGCTATCTGGATGGCACGGGTCATGGCGCTGCCGGGCTGGAAAAGGCGCTGGATGCCGTACTTTCCGGCACAGGGGAGAACAGTAGTCTTGTCTGCGCCGTGACGGCGCAGGGTACGCTGCGCACCAGAGAAACGGCTAGGCTTTTGCAAGCCGACAGCGGGGCGCTGGGCGTGCAGTTGACCATCTCCCGCCCGGTGCAGCGGGCAGTGGAAGCAGTGGCGGCAAGTACCATGACGAGCGGCTGCATTCTGGTGCTGGATACCGCCACCGCGGCGGTGCGCGCCAGCGTCAGTGTGCCGTGCTACGACCCGGAGCACCTTGCCGACAGCCTGCAGGCGGAGAACAGTCCCTTTCTGAACCGGGCACTGCAAAGCTACGCGGTGGGCTCGGTGTTCAAGCCGGTGCTGGCTGCGGCTGCGCTGGAAGCGGGCTTGCAGCCGGTTTTCGAGTGCACTGGCGCGGTGGTAGTGGATGGGCAAATCTTCCGCTGCGCGGGCGGGGTGCCGCATGGACAGGTGGACCTTGCCGCCGCGCTGGAAAAAAGCTGCAACGGCTATTTTATCCGTCTGGGACAGCAGCTGGGTGCGGAAAGCTTACTGGACGCCGCTAAAGCCTTTGGCTTTGGGCAGAGCCTGCCGCTGGCAGAGGGGCTTGCCGCCGAGGCCGGGCAGCTGCCCGCCCCGCAGGAGCTGGCGCAAAGCGGGCAGCTTGCCAATTTCAGCTTTGGGCAGGGCAGCCTGCTGGCAGCGCCTATGCAGGTGGCGGCACTGTTCAACACCATTGCAGCGGACGGCGTATACCGCAGCCCTTATGTGCTGCAAGCCACGCTGGACGAGACCACCGGACAACCGGTGGAGACCCTCAGCCACCCCCGGGGGCGGCGGGTGATCTCAGCACAGAACGCAGCGCTTTTGCGCGCTATGCTGGTACAGGTGGTGCAGCAGGGCACCGCACAGGATGCCGCCGGGCTTTCCGGTGGGGCGGGCGGCAAGACCGGTACCGCCCAGACCGGGCAGTTCACCCCGGAGGGCACCGAGCGCTGCAACCTGTGGTTTGCGGGGTTCTGGCCGGCAGAAAAGCCCCGCTACACCATTGTGGTATTGCAGGACGGTGCGGTGCACACGGCGTACTCCGGTGCAACCATCTTTGCGCAGGTCTGCAACGCGCTGGAAGCAGCGGGTTAAATGCGCGGATTCTACTTGCAATTTTGGCTTTGTTATGCTACTATATAGTTGTATTTTTGCGTAGTTTTCCGTATTTACAAATAAAAGGAGCGTTACGATTCATGTCTGTTATCGAAATTGTTGGCGGTGCCATTCTGCTGGTGGCTTCGCTGGTCATCGTTTTCCTCACCCTCATGCAGCACACCCACGGTCAGGGCCTGTCCGGTGCCATCAACGGCAGTGTGGGCGGTGCCAACAATGCACGTCTGACCCCGGCAGATCAGATGCTGGCTAAGGTCACCCGCATTGCAGGCGTGGTGTTCTTTGTGGTTGCTATTCTGGCCTGCCTGTTTGCAGGCCGTCTGGCAGGCTGAGAAGGCGTTGCAGCCCCGTGAACGGACGGGGCTGTTTTTCTGTGCAGAAAAAGTGTGGGCAGCCGGTTCTGCGGGCTGCCGCAAAGAGGGAACAGGGAAAGGTGCCCGTCCCAAGGCAGGGCTGTGCTCCGCAGGAGATGCACGGCCACGGAAGTGAAGGAGAAAATATTTTATGGCAATGCGCGATAAAATTGAGCACGCGATCCAGAATCAGCCGTGCACTGTAAAAGATCTGAAGAATAAGTTCGGCGGGGATCGCGGCGCAGACCGCAAGGTGATGGAGGCTGTGGACCAGCTGGTGCACGAGGCTGTCATCTGCCAGCGTCAGGGCGTGTTCTTCACCGTGCGCAGCGGCCGTGCCGATAAGGCGTTGCTGTGCAAGGTGGTAAAGCTGGGCAAGAACTTTGCCTTTGTCATGCTGGAGGACGGCACCAGCGATATCTTTATCCCCGGCCGGTTCACCCGCGGCGCAATGCCCGGCGACAAGGTGCTGGTGGAAAAGTTTGCACATCCCCGGGTAGAGGGCAGCGATGAGGGCGAGATCCTTGCTGTTCTGGAAGAGAAGAATTCTCTGGTGGGCACCATGCACCGCATGGAGGGCCGCCTGAAGTTTGTGCCGGACGATTGCCCTGCAATCTCCATGCAGGTCATGCGGGACTGCGAAGGCAGCGCCAAGGACGGCGACAAGGTTGCAGTGGAGATTCTGCTGCGCGGCAGCCGTCAGGAAGATCACCGCGTGGGCGTGGCCATGCGCTTTGGCAGCTGCGACGAGGCCAAGCGCTGCGCAAAGGCACTGCTCTACGCGCAGGATATCCGCAACCGCTTCCCGGACAAGGTGCGGGACGAGGCCAAAAAGCTGGACAACGCCGAGGTGTCTGCTGCGGACTGCGAGGGCCGCATGGATCTGCGCGCCCTGCCCATTTTTACCATCGACAGCGCCGAGACCAAGGACATCGACGATGCCATCAGCCTGACCAAGACTCCGGACGGCGGCTTTGAGCTGGGCGTGCACATTGCGGATGTTTCCAACTACGTCAAGCCCGGCTCCGAGCTGGACAACGAGGCCTTTAACCGCGCTACCAGCGTCTACTACGCCGATCAGGTGGTGCCCATGCTGCCCAAGCAGCTGTCCAACGGCATCTGCAGCCTGAACGAGGGCGTGCTGCGGCTGGCTTTCTCCTGCCTGATGCGGCTGGATAAGGACGGCAATCTGACCGACTACCGCTTTGTCAAGTCCGTCATCCGCAGCCGGGTCAAGGGCGTGTACTCCGAAATCAACGCCCTGCTGGCCGGCAGCACCGATGACGAGCTGACCGGTAAGTACCACGAGGTACTGGCGCAGCTGCCCGCCATGAAGGAGCTGTACGGTCACCGTGCCCGTCTGCGCAAGGAGCGCGGCTGCATGGATATCGAGAGCGGCGAGGTGAAGCTGATCCTGGACGAGGATGGCCACTGCATCGACGTGAAAAAGCGCACCTCCGGCGAGAGCGAGGCCATGATCGAGGAGTTCATGCTGCTGGCAAACCAGTGCGCTGCCCACTTTGCCCGCGTAAAGCAGATCCCCTTTGTGTACCGTGTGCACGAGGAGCCCAACGCCGAAAAGCTGGAGCGTCTGCACGGCCTGCTGCAGGCCTGCGGTGTCAACGACCACTTTGCCAAGGATGTGCCCACCCCCAAGGAGCTGAGCGCCATTCTGGAGGGTGTGCGCGGCACTGCTTACGAGCAGATCATCAATGTTGGTATGCTGCGCTGCATGTCCAAGGCTGTGTACGAGGAAAAACCCAAGGGACACTACGGTCTGGTGCTGCAGGACTATGCCCACTTCACCAGCCCCATCCGCCGCTACCCGGACTTGGCTATCCACCGTATCATGACCGCCCAGCTCAAGGGCACGGACAAGGACACCATGATCCTGCGTTACAGCGAGTTTGCCGAGGACGTCAGCAAGCAGGCCAGCGAGCGCGAGGTGATTGCCATGCAGATCGAGCGCAAGGCCGAGGACTGCTATAAGGCCGAGTATGCACGCCGCCATCTGGGCGAGTGCTACGAGGGCCGCATCTCCGGCGTGACCCAGCGCGGCCTGTTCATCGAGTTGGAAAACGGCGTGGAAGGCTTTGTACCTGCTTCCAGCCTGACCGCCACCGGCACCATGCTCACCGAGGGCGTGCGCCTTTCTGATCCCGTTTCCGGCAAGAACTGGAATCTGGGCGATACCATGATGATCACCATCGTGCGTGCGGACGTCAATCTGGGCAAGATCGACTTTGAGGTCGCCCCGGAAAGTGCAAAGCAGTAACTTTATAATTGAATAAACAACAGACTGCCCCCGAAGCAGCGCGCTAGACCGTGCTGTTTCGGGGGCAGTTTATTGTAGTTCTCAAAATCCTAGCAAAGTAAAATGCCCGCCTGAAAATCAGACAGGCGGGTTTGCCATCATGTAGTCGAAATACAGTCCCTTGTGCAGAGCGTGGGCAAAACGGGAATCGTTGGTCTCGCCAAGATTATGTTTACGGATACCATTCCGGCTGCTGCGTTTTGAGATATGGCATTCTGCTGTGATTCTTCTCGGGTTCTTCGTCAGAACGCAGAAAATGCGGAAACTACTTGATTTAACTTGGTTTCTGTACTAGAATGGAAACCAGAAAGGCAAATACAGTTTCCACAAGGAGGACGCTCATGCAGGAAAAGCTCGATGCGCTGGTGCGCACGCAGGCGATGCAGCTATTCCGTCAACAGGGGCTGCATTTCACCATGCAGCAGGTGGCAGAGCCGCTGCACATCAGCAAAAAGACCATCTACACCGTTTACCCCTCCAAGGAGGCGCTTTTACTGGATATGGTAGACCACGCCTTTGCAGAGATCCACCGCTGCAAGCAGGAAATTCTGGCGGGCGGTGGTACTTTGCAGGAAAAGCTGCGGGCAGTCATCATTGCCATGCCGGCAGAATATGCCGCGCTGGATCTGCGGCAGATGAAGGAGCTGGATGAAAAATACCCAGTGGTGGCGGCGCGGGTGCGCAGTCAGTTGGAAAACGGGTGGGAGCCCACCATGGCGCTGCTGGAGCAGGCTGTGGCTGAGGGGGTCATGCGTCCGGTATCCCTGCCGGTGCTGCGGCAGATGATCACCGCATCCATCGAGAGTTTTCTGGCAGACCGTAGTCTGGCAGAAAGCGGGGTGCAGTATGTGGCTGTACTGGAGGAAATGATCTCGATTTTACTGGAAGGAGTGCTGCCGCGATGAAACACAGTTTTTGTGAGGACTGGGAGTTCACACGACACTGGACAGAGGCCTTTGGCAAGGGGCTGCCGGTGCCAAAACAACAAGCCGTCCGCTTGCCCCATACCTGCCGGGAGGTGCCGCTGCACTATGCCACCCCCGCTGATTACGAGATGGTCTGCGGCTACCGGAAGCGGTTCCGAGTGCCGCCGGTGCAGGCTGCGCCCCGACTGTTTGTCCGCTTTGACGGCGCTGCCCATCAGGCGGTGGTGCGGGTCAACGGCAGGGTTGCCGGGCAGCACCGGGGTGGCTATACCGGCTTTGCGGTGGAGATCACCGACCTTGTGGACCGGGAGGGTGAAAACCTGCTGACCGTGCAGCTGGACACCCGTGAAGACCCAACGATTCCACCCTTTGGTTTTGTCATTGATTACCTGACCTACGGCGGGTTGTACCGGGAGGTCTGGCTGGAAGCTACGGCAGAAAGCCGTCTGACTGATCTGTTCGTCTACACGCCCACCCTGCAGGAGGCTGTGGTGCAGTGGACAGCAGAGCTTACGCCCGCAGCCGCGGCGGTCCGCATCCGGCTGGAGACCACTGAGGGCACTTTGCTGGCAGAGCAGACTGCACCTGCGGCAGAAACCGGGAAGATGCAGCTTTCTGTGCCGGAAGCACAGCCGTGGGATACAGAGCACCCGGTGCTGCATCATGCCGTGGCAGAGCTTTTGAACGCAGCGGGGCAGCCCATCGACCGCAAACAGGTGACGTTTGGCTTCCGCACCGCAGAGTTCCGGGCGGATGGTTTCTACCTCAACGGCAAAAAGACCTTTCTGCGGGGTCTGAACCGACACCAGAGCTACCCTTACATCGGTTACGCCGCACCGGAAAGCCTGCAGCGGGAGGATGCCCGCATTTTGCAGGAGGAGCTGCATTGCACCGCCGTGCGCACCAGCCACTACCCCCAAAGCCAGTATTTTCTGGACGAGTGCGACCGGCGGGGTCTGCTGGTGTTCACTGAATTGCCGGGCTGGCAGCACATCGGGGACGACAACTGGAAGGACGCCGCCTGCGAGATGCTGCAGGAGATGCTCTTGCAGAACCGCAATCACCCCAGCATCATCCTGTGGGGTGTGCGCATCAACGAGAGCGTGGACGACGATGCCTTCTATGCCCGCACCAACAAAATCGCCCATCAGCTGGACCCCAGCCGTGCTACCTCCGGCGTGCGCTATCTGGAAAAAAGCCATCTGCTGGAGGATGTTTACGCCTACAACGATTTTTCCCACAACGGCACAACGCCCGGTGCTAAGCCTAAAAAGGACGTGACCCCGGATATGGGCAAGGCGCTGCTCATTTCGGAGTGCAACGGCCACATGTACCCCACCAAGCCCTTTGACGATGGTCCGCATCGGCAGGAGCACGCCTTGCGGCACGTCCGGGTGCAGAATGCCGCCTATGCCAGCGGGGAGCACGCCGGGTGCTTCGGCTGGTGCATGTTCGATTACCAGACTCACAAGGACTTTGGCTCCGGGGACCGCATCTGCTACCACGGTGTGCTGGACAGCTTCCGCAACCCCAAATTGGCGGCGGCGGTCTATGCCAGTCAGGGCGATGCCGACCCGGTGCTGGCGGTCAGCTCCTCCATGGACATCGGAGATAACCCCGCCGGGCAGCTGGGCACGGCCTACGTTTTCAGCAATGCCCAGCAGGTCAAGCTCTACAAAAACGATGTGTTCGTCACTGCCCTGCGCCGCAGCGAGTGGACGGCGCTGCCCCACCCGCCCTTTGTGATGGACGATACCATCGGCGAGCTGCTGGAAACGCAGGAACACTTTTCTCCCTCCAAGGCAGCCGCTGTGCGGGACTGCCTGCTGGCTGCCGGGAAATATGGCTTAGCGGGACTGCCGCTGGCCTACAAGGTCAAATTCGGCTGGTGTATGCTGCGCTATAAAATGGCCTTTAAGGACGGCGTGGCGCTTTACGGCAAATATGTGGGCAACTGGGGCGGCGAAGCTACCCGATGGCGGTTCGATGCCGTACAGGACGGCAACGTAGTGCGCAGCGTGACCCTCTGCCCCAGTGCAAAGCTGCACTTGGAAGTCAAGGTCAGCCGGACGACCCTGCGGGAGCAGGACACCTACGATATGGCGGCTGTGCGGGTGCGGATTCTGGACGAAAATGGCACCCCAGCCCCCTACGCACAGTTCCCGGTGCAGTTTACGGTGGAGGGCAGCGCCGCCCTTGTGGGCCCGCAGACCGCCGTGGCAGAAGGCGGCATGACCGGCACCTATCTGCGCACCGTGGGCACCGCCGGAGAAGCCCTGTTGACCGTTTCTGCCCCGCAGACCCAGCCCGTTGTGCTGCGGTTCACCATTGAAAAGGAGGATGCTGTATGGAACTGACCCTGAAACAGAAAACCGCGTTCGGCATTGGTGCCGTGGGCAAGGATATGGTATATGCCCTGTCGGCTTCTTATGTCATGTATTATTATCAGGATGTGCTGGGACTTTCGGCAAGCTTTGTGGGACTGGTGCTCATGGCAGCCCGGTTCTTCGATGCCTTCAACGACCCCTTTATGGGGGTTCTGGTGGCAAAGACCCGCACCCGCTGGGGGCGTTTCCGTCCGTGGATCTTTTCCGGCACGCTGCTCAATGCGCTGGTACTCTACGCCTTGTTTGCCGCCCCGGTGCTGGACGAAGCAGCGCTGATGGTCTATTTCAGCGTGGTGTACATCCTGTGGGGCGTCACCTATACCATGATGGATATTCCTTACTGGTCCATGATTCCCGCCGTGACCCGCACGCCCAAAGACCGGGAGAATCTTTCCATGGTGGGGCGTACCTGTGCGGGCGTTGGTTCGGCACTTATCGCCATGTTCACCATGCTGCTGGTTGGAGCCCTTGGCGGCGACAGCGAGCGCGCTGGCTTCCGCTGGGTGGCATTGATCGTAGCGGCAATTTTTGCAGTGACAGAGCTGGTGTGCTGCATTTCCATGAAAGAAACCACCCCCAGTGAGATGAAGACCGCCACCGTAAAAGAGATGTTCTCCGCCCTGTTCCGCAACGATCAGGCTATGGTAGTGGTGGGCAGCATCGTGCTGATCAACTCGGCACTGTACCTTACCTCCAACTTCATCATCTATTTCTTCAAATACGACCTTGGTGGTGCAGGTTGGAAAGCCACCTACACCCTGTTTTCCACCGTGGGCGGTGCGGCGCAGATCCTTGGTATGATGGTGCTTTACCCGCTGCTACGCAAAAAATTCAGCAGCACGCAGGTATTTCACCTGAGTCTTGTGCTGGCACTGTGCGGCTACGGCACGCTGCTGGTGTTCTGCCTGACCGGGCTTTCCCATAGCCTTGCCCTGCTGTGCATCCCGGGCGTTGTCGTGTTCGCCTGCAACGGGATGCTGACCGTGCTGACCACCCTGTTCCTTTCCAACAGTGTGGATTACGGCCAGCTCAAGACCGGACGCCGGGAGGAGAGCGTCATCTTTTCCATGCAGACCTTTGTGGTCAAGGCTGCCTCCGGCGTGGCGGTGTTCCTGACCGGCATCGGGCTGGACCTCATCGGTCTTGTGGGCAACACGGAGGAGACCGGCCCCGTAGCAGTACAGAGCGCCGGAACGCTGCTGGGTCTGCGCCTGATGATGACGGTCCTGCCCATGTTGGTGCTGGCAGGTGCGCTGGTGCTGTTCCGCCGCAAGTTCGTTTTGACGGATGCCCGCGCTGCCGAGATCAGCGCACAGCTCCACGGGGAGGAAACGCACCATGACTGAAACGCTGCACTGGTACGCAGAGACCACAGGCGGTGTACGGCAGGGCGATGCCCCGGTGCACCCGGGCTGCGGTGCGCTGCATCTTTCCGCTGACCTGCCTGCCGGGACGCTGAAAGCCGTGCGTGCCGAGCTGCCGTGGAAGATGGAAGCAGACGAGCGCCTATTCATGAACGGCTACCAGACATGGACATACAGCCCGGAGCTAAACCGGAATGGCAAGCTGCGCGGCACCGACCATATCCCCGGCTTTCTGCGCAAGAAATACGCCTTTGACCGCTACGGCGATTATCACTTTGTACCTTACGGGCATCATAACGGTCAGAGCCACGGCTTTTCCTACTGCTATTTCCGCAAGGGCGGGCAGTTTCAGCTGGTGGCATCGCTGGACGAAACCCCGGGCTACACCATCCTCCGGTACGACAGCGGCAAAGCCCTGCTGACGCTGGAGCGGGACTGCGCCGGGGTGGAGCATCCCGGCGGCAGCTTTGCTCTGTTCGACCTGTTTTTTGCCGAGGGCGGCGAGACCGAAGTGTTTGACGGTTGGTTTCGGGCTATGGGCATCCGTCCTCGAACTGAAGAGAAGCTGGCTGGCTATTCCAGCTGGTACAACCGCTATCAGGACATCACCGAGGACACCATCCGGGAGGACCTGACCGGATGCCGCAGCCTGCTTTGCCCGGGAGACCTGTTTCAGATCGACGACGGCTGGGAGCCGAAGGTGGGCGACTGGCTGGAAACGGATGCACAGAAGTTCCCCCACGGACTGAAAGGCATGGTGCAGGAGATCCACGCCTCTGGCTTTCAGGCCGGGCTCTGGCTTGCGCCCTTTGTGTGCGAAAAGGACTCTGCCCTTTTCCTTCAGCACCCGGACTGGCTGCTGAAAGTGGACGGCAAACCGTGGTGTTGCGGCAGCAACTGGAGCAGTTTCTATGCGCTGGATATCGACAACCCGGCGGTGCTGGACTATCTGCGCCGGGTGTTTGACCGGGTGCTGAACGATTGGGGTTTCGACCTTGTCAAGCTGGATTTTCTGTACGGCGCTGCCCCCTTTGGCAACGCCCACGAGAGTCGTGCCGCCCGGATGCGCCGTGCCATGGAGCTGCTGCGCAGTTGGTGCGGACAAAAAGCCATCCTCGGCTGCGGCGTGCCGGTGATGCCTGCTTTCGGGCTGGTGGACTACTGCCGTGTCAGTTGCGACGTGAGCTTGGACTGGGACGATGTGTGGTATATGCGCCTGTTCCACCGGGAGCGGGTGTCCACAAAGCAGGCTATCAATAACACCGTATTCCGGCGGCAGCTCAATGGCCGCGCCTACGGCAGCGACCCGGATGTGTTCTTCCTCCGGGAAGAAAACTGCAAGCTGACGGCAGAGCAAAAACGCACCCTTGCCACAGTCAACGCACTGCTGGGCAATGTGTTCCTTACCTCGGATATGCCGTCTCACTACACGGATGCGCAGCGGGACGAGTACCGCCGCCTGCGCAGGTTGTTTGAACATGCAAAACAGGTAGAAGTAGAGACAGAAAATGGTGTGATTACGATCCGGTATTCTCTGGATGAGAAACGTCAAGAGCTGCGGTGCAGTGCTATTTATAGAGAATAATGAGGGCATAAAAATCAGCTTCACGCTTTTTCGTTGGCCGGAGGATTCTTTATGTGAAACGCAACGGACGTCTTCCTTAGAAAAGTGGCTCACGCCGAAAGCTGTATAAGCAGATAAAATGAAAACGCCGCCAGCGTACCGTGTGATGGATTTCACATGATACGCTGACGGCGTTTTTGCGCTATGAGGGTCATAACATCCAAATTCTACACTGAACCCCACCAGATACCTGAGTTGCCGGATTCGCTGTTAGCCCAAACATCTAATCCGGAAACTCAATTACCTGCTGCCCCTGTGGCTATGATTTAGATACTGCCCAAATTCTCAAAAACCGCCCTCGACCTGTTTTCCAAGGACGAAAACGATTCAGACTGTAAAATGATGCCTGAACGATATTGAACGAATCACCGCGCTATATTACTGAGCTTTTGACATCAAGAGTACGCACTCAACAGTTGTTTCAGTTTCCAAGGGAAGTTCTTTCACTTCCTCACCATCAACAGGCACAGGAAAATTGAATACGATCTTCTTTATCCAGCTTCCATCTTTCCTTTTCTCCGGGAACATCTCAATTCGCTCGATAAAGGCCTTCATAAACTCCTTCTGCTCCGCTTCCGTTGCGGAATGGTAGACTTCATCAAATGCCAGTAACAAGCGATAGATATTGTCACCGGAAATCTTCTCCTGCTGTATGTTGCGGATCTGACTTTGCAATTCGCCAATCTGAACTTCGATTTCCTCTATGGTATCATACTGCTCATCATAGCGGCGCTGCAAGTCTAAAATCTTTCTGTCATAGTGGACATCGTTGATGTCCAAGGTATCCATCTGACGCTCCAAGCGACTTTTCGTTCCAAAGGCTTGCTTTAGCTGCCCTTGCAGAACGGCGATCTGCTTTTCCATATCCTCTGTATCAACCGCCGTTCCGATTTTCGCTTGAATCGCTTCCACAAACCGGGGATTGTTAACCATAGCAGAAATAATCTTCGCCACAAATTTATTGATTTCCGTCTGCTCGATATTCAGACGGAAGCTGCACTCATGCCCGGTAGGTGTAACCGTATTTTTGCAGTAGTAATAATACCGTGTTTTTTTGTCCTTGCTGTGCGCCTTGGCGATATTGCCGTACATACTCTTACCGCAGCATGGGCATTTCAAGATACCGGACAGGATGTGTGCATGGTCTGGATTGTTGACCTTTTCCCGCTTGAAAGAATTGATCTTGCGCTTTTCCTGTGCCAGATGCCAATCTTCTTCGGAAATGATAGCTTCGTGCTGTCCTTCATAAACCGGGAACTCCGACTGCTCAACCACGTGCATCTCGTTTCTTGTACCCTGTTTCTTTTCTGTTCTTCGTCTGCCGTAAGCAATCTTTCCCATATAAACAGGATTGTACAATACATTTTTCACAAAATCTCTTGAAAATCCCGGAATGGTATTATTCTGTCTTAGTTTCTTTACATAACCATTGCGGTTCAGATATTTTGCAACTCCAGCAACGCCCTCGTTGGTATGGATGTAGCGGTCATAAATGACACGGATTACTTCCACTTCATCCTCTGCAATAACAAGGTTTCCGTCTTCCAGTTTGTATCCATAGGGAGCGAAACCGCCGTTCCATTTGCCCTCACGAGCCTTTTGCTCCCGTCCTGCCATTGTCTGTGTGCGGATATTTTCTCGCTCAATCTCTGCCACCGCAGACAGCACAGAGATCATCAGCTTTCCGGCATCCTTGGAGCTGTCAATGCCGTCCTCCACGCAGATCAGGTTGACACCAAAATCCTGCATAAGCTGCAAAGAGTTCAGAACATCCGCCGCATTTCTGCCAAATCGGGACAGCTTAAAGACCAGCACATAAGAAACATCATCTTTGCCGTCCTGGATATCGTTCAGCATCCGTTGGAAGTCCTGCCGCCCTTGGATGTTCTTGCCGGAAAATCCCTCGTCAGAATACTCCCCGGCAACGATCATATCCTCGTATGCCGCATACTTCCGTAGCTTGTCACGTTGGGCATCCAAACTGTATCCGTCAACCTGCATCGAGGTGGACACTCTTGTATAAAGATAGCATTTAAGTTGTTTCTTTTTCAGAATCTCCACCTCCCTCATTCCTTCCTTTTACCATAAGTCCCTCGTTGCGGATATAATACTCCAAAAGCCACAGCACATAATCCGGTGCATGGCGGTTGTCCAATTCCCATTCAGTCATAGTCCGGTAAGGAATATGGACGAGCTTGCAAAAATCTTTCCGGTTCAGTCCTGTGCTTTCACGCAACTTTATAATTCTGTTTTTACAATCCATCCGTCTTTTCTCCACAAAAGCAAAAAGTACACGTTGCGTAATCATTATAGCATAGCTGTAACGAATACGCAACGTGTAAATTGCGAGATTTTACGCAGCCTTATCCGTCAAAGGCTGTGCTTGATTACTTTCCTCGGAATGCTCCACTTCCTGCGGAGCGTCCTGTTCCAATTTATCCAAAACCTGATGTCCATATTTCTGGAGCATCTGGCTCATAACATCCACACAGCGGTCAAATGCCGCATTATATTTCGCTTCTTCATAATATTTCTTCAATAGGCGATTCCTCCATCAAAGTTCCATATCCTGTCCACGCTTCCGGGCAGGGTGTTCGTGTTCCTGTGTTTCCTTTCCTCTGATGAGGATAGAATTGATAAAAGCCCGAACCTTTTCGGATGCGATTTCCAGTGCATCCAGAAAGGGTTGGGCTTTCTGTTTGAGTTCCATATATTTTTCGCTTACCGCTTCATACCGCTGCTTCCAGATGGAAACCGTCTTTTCTGCGGAAGCCAATTTTTCTTTCAGTCGCTTGTTGTCAGCATTGGCAATAATACCATTGACCGCATAGTGTTTGAGCGTGTCGCATTCATCCGGAGTCAGCACAACATTGTTTCCGAATGTGGCTTTTTTGCCCATTGTTTCAATCTCCTGCACCGTCAGAGCAACGGTCTTTGCTGTTTTGGTTTCCTTTTGCAGAGCTTCCAGTTTCTGTTTCTGCTTCTCCGTGGCAGCTTTGGCATTCTCCAAACCCCGCTCCACCTGTGCCACCTGTCCGGCCACAGTTTCCAGCCGCTGCTGTTCTGCCTGCACCTTGAACTGGGTCACAGTCAGATGTTCCTCGGTGCTTCCACGTTCTCCACGCTCCAGATCGGTATATCCGGCAACTCGCATGAAATGAAAAAAGTCATCCTGCAACACACTGTAGGATGACCTCAAAATCTTTTTTCCTCTTGCGTTCAACATTGGATTACCGTCCTCGTCAAGCACCGGCTTGGACTCCCATTTCTTACTGCGGCTGACCTGTGTGATGACCTCCTTAACGGCTCCCCGGAGGGCTTCATCCTTGCATCGCTTCGACCAAAGGATCTGCTTTTCCACCACCGGGATATAAACCACATGAAGATGATAGTGGTACACATCCTCGCCCAGAGCTTCGGACATTGCCCGGTTGCGCTCATCGGCGTGCATCACAGCGGAGAGGATATACTGCTCACCGCCTACAATCTCCACGGCGGCTTTGTAAGCATCAGCATAAAACTGTTTTGCAAATTCATAGCCGCCATGATTGTAGAAATAAGCAGAGTTCACATCAAATACTAACTCGCCGTATTTGACGGCATCCGGTTTCAGACCTCTGGTGGAGATTACGCCGTCCTGTTCCATCTGCTCAAACATTTTTACATAATCGTCCGTGGGTGCTTTGAAATGAACGTTCAGAGAAGTGCGTTCCGGCACGATGTCCTGATTGCTGTAGCTGTCCTTTTCACGCTCATTGTGTTCCTGTACCTTAGCCACATCTGCCGGGGTTTCCAAGTCCTGATTTCTGGCTACGGTACGGTCTATTCCATCATTTCTTGCCATAGAATTTTTGTCCTTTCTTTGAGATTTGCAGACAGCGGAGAACTACGGAGAGGCACTTTTTCAAAGTGTAATAACCCACTATGACACTTTCATCCATACTGGCTGCAAAGTGCCGTGGGCTCTCCGAGGGCTCTCCCGAGGGGGAATGCGGTCACTGCGGTGACCTCTGCTGAACTGCCCGAAAACTGTCTGCATCGTTTTCTGTTGTTCAGCCGGGATAGCTGCTGTTTTGCGAAACACCACCCATCCCGGCGGCAGTGAAAATCAAATCTTTCACTGCAATAGAAACAGCCCAAATAAAGGAAATGAGCTGTTTCTATCACAAGCGTTTCACGCTCTTTTGCTGCGTACATACGTACCAGCCAATGGGATTTACTCGACCTGCCGCCATTCCTCCGGAATGTCCTCCGGTACGTACGTACACGGCGAATTTCCGTAAAACCCATTTATATGAGGTCTTGCCACAGCCTCCACACCCATAAATCCCCATACCCGCCGTCCGGCAGAGTTGGTGATGTTGTTGCAATGCTCCAGATTAAATTTCTTGGCATTGGCAATCATGGCGTCGCTGAAGCTACGGGCTTTCAGCGGAGCAAGGGAATTTTCCTCGCACCACATCCGGTAGATTTCATAGAAATCCTTGGAGCTGATGGAAGCATCCGCTTTCAATCGGATGTATCCCTCCGACTCCATGAAATCAAAGATATTGTTGTTGTCACGCTTGACCGCTTCCCGGTTTTCCTGGATACGGTCACTCTCCGTAAACTTAAAGTTGTTGGCAACAAGCCGCTGTAAGCCTTCAAATGCCCACATGAAGATACCCTCGGCTTCAGCTTTCATCTTCTCTGCAAGGTCAGGATCATCGGCTCTGTCCATGGGCTTTTCTTTGGTGGTCAGCACAAGTTGTCTGCGGTAAAAACCGTCGCTGCGGTCATACAGAGCTTGCAGATCGCCGTTGCTGAATGCCAGCAACCGGGCAAACATCCAGCCCTGATAACTCTGCTTTCCCTTGCGTTCCAGATCCATCTTGCCCTGTGCAGTCACAATGGATTTTACATAGTTGGTCTGACGCAGAGCTTCCATCCGCATATCATCATCCACGCACAGCAGGATGTGTTCCAGATCAGCACGGGCGAAGCGGTTTTCGGAAATTTTTCCGATGCTGCCGTCTTTCATATTCGTGCCGAATATAGCGGACAGCACCGCACCGATTTGGGATTTGCCCTCGCCGCCATTGCCCTTAATCACCATCATGCGCTGTCCCTTGTTGGAAGGAATCAGACAGTAGCCGATAAACTCCTGCAAAGTGGGGATATCCTCCACATGGAGCAGCCCATCCAGAAAGTTTAGCCAGGTCACAGGTGTAGGTGCATGAGGATTGTAAACAACAGGCAGACGGTTTCGCACGATAGCCGGTCTGCCCTCGATAAATGTGCCGTCCAGCAGCAGCGTACCGTTGGACAGATGAATTCGATCCTGCTCCGGTGGAAAGTCCGGCACTTGCGCTTCCAGTTTCAGCACTTCCAGAATGTTGGTGATCTTCCGAGGGATATTGTTTACAGCACAGAATTTCAGCTTGTCGTAAATCTCCCCACGCAGAGGGAGATCGTCCGTCACTCGACCATCGGGCGTGAAAAAAGCTCCGTTTGCGAAGATGATTCTGCGCTCTTGCAGAAATTCTTCACAGA
>OODM01000150.1_pt1 | contig 61248 bp, 74 predicted proteins | sample 1671471 | NCBI WGS metagenome assembly OODM01 (sample SAMN06348160, study PRJEB24527) | human gut metagenome | biome: human gut; feature: ankylosing spondylitis patient; material: feces | host: Homo sapiens | place: China | collected 2015-10 | reverse complement strand
TTTCTGCAAATAAATCAGCGAATGTGGGGGCTTTAATCTTCATAGTCACACTTTTCGGTAGTGTGCTAATTATAGCATATCACCCACCTTTTGTGCAGAGGTTCCTTAACTTTCAATTCGGAGTGCTAACTTCTTTCATTCACCTACGGCTCTTATTTATCCAGCAAGCCGATTTCTTTCAGCCATTTCGAAACTGCCGGTGTCTCATCGTCTGTCGTCCCGAAAATCGTGAAGTGCGGAAGCAGTTTGTTGCCTTTGAGCAATGCTTCAAAGTCTTCACGTGTATGCATTGTTCCGCCGCCACCGTCGGTGTTGTACGTAGCAATTGTTTTGCCTTGCATCGGATGAGCTTTGATCCAGGTTTGAAGCGGCATAGCCACGTGGTGCCACCAGGTCGGCGTTCCGAAAATAATCACGTCGTACTTAGAGAGGTCAACTTCCGGCGCCTTAATCTCGCGCACAATGCCCTTTTCTAACTCTTCCTTAACAATTTGCGTTGTCGGACGATAGGCTTCCGGATAAGGTTTAACCACCTCCACTCTGAGCTCATCGGCGCCTGTCAAACGAGCGATCGTGTCAGCAATATTCTTTGTGTGATTCGTCTTAGAAAAGTAAACAACTAAGATTTTGGGCTTCTTTGCAGCCTGTGCATTGGCTAAGCCGGAGACACCGGCGGCTGCACACATGCTGAATAACGTAAAAGTTCTGCGATTAATCATTTTGAATCCTTAGTCAGCTGGGTGACCTGGTTCATTGCATTCAAGGTTCTCGGGAATCCCAAGACGGAAGCATGACTCTCAGCGCGTCAACTAGCTGCGCTTTTGTTGTACCTTCGCGGAGATTTGCTCCGATATGACTGCGCAGCTGAGCTTCGCAGCCTCCCAAGGCAGCAATTGCACCAAATACCACGAGTTCTCGGTCTTTGAGGCTTAATCCGGAGCGTGTATAAAAATCGCCGAAACAGAAGTCATAAAGGTCGTTGACTCTAAGGTCATATTCATCCTTTGCGACCTGAGACAAAATCTGCTTCATGCGATCACCGTTGAGTTTCATGACCATCTGCTCTCCGGCTTCTCTTCTATTTTTATCTGTTACGGTAGTGGCCGTCGGCAGAGGAAGCGGTATATGAGCTTTCTTAAAGGCATCGTTGACGCCTTCCATGGTTTCCTGGACGCGTCCGATCCCCACGTAAGGAGCACACTGATAAACGATTTCTCTGATTTCGAGCGGCGATACTTTTTCTTTAAGAGCTCTGAGGACGATCTTTTCTGCGGCCTCAGGAAGAGCCTGAGCCGTTACACAGGAGAGGAGCGCACAGTATTTTTGAAGGGGGCTGAGTGTTTCTCTGCGTTCTTTTTGATTTAAGGTACTTCTTAACGATTGCCCAGCCTGTCAAAATGACAATAGCGGCAGCGAGCCAAAGTGAAATCGCTTGCATTTGGGATTCTTGGGAAGTTAATGAAATATTTTCTAACAATTATAGATGCAAAAACACGGGATATTTGACCGTGCAACTCCAAGAATGTCGGCCTCTATGAATCTTTTTGTCCTGAGACTGAGGCGGCTTTCTCCGCTTTTTTGGTGTAGACGGTAGCGATCATCCCGGCGGCGGCGACGATCGTCATACCGATAAGAGACAGTGTGTCGGGAATGTTTTTAAAGAAGAAGATGCCGATGAGCTCGGAGAACGGAATCGCAGAAAATCCGAGGCACGAAACCAAAAGCATATTGCCGCCGATCCAAGCTCGTGTGCTGGCCAGCATTCCGGCCGTAGCAAGAAGGCACATTAGGAAGGCAGCGACAGCAGCCCTGGCGTTGGACATGTGAAATCCGTCTTCAAAAAAGAGAACACCCAACAGAGCTCCGACCGTGCAGAAAAGAGAGTAGTAGAAGACAATGCGCCAGGAAGGTTCATGAACGCGGCCTAAAAAGCGGATCTGCCAGTATCCGAACAAATCAATAAATGCGACAAATAAGCAGAGAAGGGCCGGAAGAGCATCCCCGCTCAGAAAAGATGGCCGCATGACGACCACAATACCGACAAAGCCGAGAAGAATGGAGCCGATCAGGGGCCACTCGGGCTGCTCTTTTTTCCAGAGCGCCAGCAAAATAAAATTCAGCGCTAAAAAGAGAGGCGTCGAATATGTCAGCGTGATATTGGTGCCGAGCGGCAGCAACCCTAATGTAAAGAACCAAATCGCGACAGAGGCAAATCCGAGGACATCGCGCCGAAGATGCAGCATCGGATATCGGGTCTTTAAGGTTTCCCCGCGAAGCGAAACTGTAATAAAGACGAAAAGCGTAGTGAAAAGAGAGCGGTAGAAAACCAGCTCCAGCGGTCCGAATACATCATTGCAGTACTTCACACAGGCGGCCATCATGGAAAAGAAGGCCGCAGCAGCTAAGGACCAAAGCGATTGCGCAAACATGTTGTGAAGTACGAAGTTCGAGTGAATACAAATCGAGGAGCTTGCGCTCCTCAAACAATGTCACATACTAATTAGTTTTTGGTCTTTAAAACGTCATCGATGGCAGTAATAACTTCATCAACTTCGGGCCAGCGTCCTTTGCGGCCGACAATGACGTTTTTCTCATTCCAAGGGCTCGTGCGGTCCGTGTCGGTAACACCGACGATGGTGACCTGGGGAGCACCTACTGCTGCGGCGATATGGCTCACGCCCGAGTCGTTCGCGATAACGATGGCGGCTTTTTCGCACAGAGCTGCAAAGTTTCCGAGACTCGTCGGTTCATAAATAGTCGCGTCCGGACAAGCGGCCTTAGCAGCTTCCGCTTCGTCGACAGCCGGGAAGACCACTGGTTCGATGCCTCTGTCGCGAAGCGGCTTACACAGCTCATTGAAGTGGCGCCAGTACTTTTCTTTACCTTCGTGACGGCCTTTGGCGATCGGCGCAAGAATGGCGTAGCGTTTTGGCAGTCCGATTTTTGCGGCTAAGTTGCGGGCGCCGGCTTCGTTGCGGGCGGCCAGCTTCATGTTGATGCGTTTCGTGAGCTTGGTGTAAGGCGGTTTGATGCCCATCGCCTTGAGTGCCTCATACGCGACGTACCAGAAACGTTCGACTTCATGCATTCTCGGAGGTTCCGGAATGGCATGCTCCAAAAGAATGGAACGTCCGTCAGTGGCGAGCCCCGTGCTTTGGATGCCTGCGCTCTTAAATAAAAGAGCGGATCCGAAAGAGTTCGGCATAAGAATGCCGCGGGGATTCTTAACGGAGGCAGCTAAATCGCGAATGCGTTTGATGTCGTCAAGCAAATTTCCTTCGATCGGGTCGAAGCGGCGGTTAGTGCCTTCGAATAACTCTCCGACAAAGGGTTTGCCGATAAGGTAAAGCTTAAATCCGGCGGCCTCTAAAAGATTTAAGGCCGGCATGGTCATGACGGCGTCGCCGACATGATTAGGTAACCTGACGAATAGTGTTGCCATAAAAACTGTTTCAAAGATATATGTGTTTTCCTAGTCTAACGCCTGCCGACTCGCTAAACTACCTGCACCTAAGCTAACGAGGATAGAGTTGAAATCCGTTAAGATCAAAAAAGAACCTTTAATGAGGCTCTTTGCCTACTTACCGCCTTACAAGTTCTACATCTTTCTCGCGTTGATCGCCATGGTCGCCGCGGCAGCCGGCTCATCTCTGATGGCATTGCTGATGGGCAAGCTCACCGATTTAGGTTTCTATCAAAAAAACGGTCTGGTGGCAATTTGGGCCCCGATCGCTTTGATCGGCATTTCCGTTCTTCACGGCGGTGGCCAATTCTGTTCTTCTTATTTGCTTCAAAAAGTTTCTCAGGAAATCCTGGTCAAACTCCGTTCCCTGATGTTTGACCACATGATTCGCTGGCCCGAAGAAGTCGTCCAGAGCCAGGAATCGGGCCGTGTGGTTTCTCGCTTTGTGAATGAAGCTTCTCAAGCTTTGTCCGGCGCCTCTCAAGTGCTGACCGTGCTTGTGCGTGATTCTTTGCAGGTTGCAGCTTTGCTTTGTGTTCTTTTCTGGCATAACTGGCAGCTGACCTTAGTAACGTTCATTGTTGCTCCGATCCTGATTTATATATTGAGAACGGTGAGCAAGCGCCTCAAGAAACTGACTTCCGACAGCCAGGTGACCTTCGGTCAGATCCTAAGTCAGCTCAATGAAACCTATCGTTCCGAACGTCTGATCAAGGTTTACAACGCTTATAAGTTTGAAGAAGAGCGTTTCGGTCATATCAACCGCCGTTTAAAGGGCTTGACGATGCGTCAGCAGATCGTCAAAGGTCTCGGCACCCCGGCAACCCAATTGGTCAGTATCTGCGGTGTTGCCATCGTGGTTTGTGTGGCTTTGCTCCAAGCACAGAGAGGTCAGCTTTCTTTGGCCGAATTTGTGACCTATATCTCTGCAATGCTTCTCATGATGCCTGCGATTCGTAAGCTCGCCGGCTTGAACGGCACGATTGCTAGTATGGGAGCCGCTGCTGAGAGTCTTTTTGAGATGATCGATATCCCGCTTGAGAAGGACCCCGGCTCGAAAGACATCGAACGCGTTAAAGGCAACGTCGAATTTAAAAACGTTTGGTACAAGTATCCCAACACCTTGGAGCCTTCGCTTAAGGATTTCAGCCTGAAGGCGGAAGCCGGAAAGATGATCGCTTTTGTGGGTGCTTCCGGCGCCGGCAAGAGCACCATCATTAACATGATTCCTCGCTTCATGGTGCCGACAAAAGGAGAGATCTTTTTTGACGGAACCTCTCAGAACGAGATGACGCTGGAGAGCATACGCCGTCAGGTGGCGATTGTGACTCAGGAAGTCATGCTGTTTGACGACACCATTGCGGCCAACATTGCCTTTGGTGCCGGACGCCCCGTGACGGATGAAGAAATTATGCAGGCCGCAGAGGCGGCTTATCTCAAGCCGTTGATTGATTCCTTGCCGGAGGGACTCCAAACCCGAATCGGCGAGGGCGGATCAAAGCTCTCCGGAGGCCAAAGGCAGCGTGTTTCCATCGCCCGGGCTCTTTTGAAGAACGCTCCGATTCTCCTGCTTGACGAAGCGACCAGCGCTCTCGATACCGAAAGCGAGAAATACATTCAGGCTTCTCTCGACAAACTCAGAGAAGGCCGTACCAGTTTTGTGGTAGCGCACCGTCTTTCTACGATTGTGGATGCCGATATGATCGTCGTGATGGATCAGGGGGAGGTCGTTGAGGCCGGCACCCATTTCGAGCTTTTGGAAAATGACGGACCTTATGCTCGTCTCTACAAAATTCAATTTAGTCACCAGAAGGCAGGAAAGCCTGAGACACAAGAGGTTTAAGGAATAAATAGCACTATGCGGAATTAATTTTCACATAGTGCTATTTACTTTTAGTTTCCTGAAATTTTCAATCCGTACCGCGAAGAATAAACAAATTTTTATGATTAAATAAACCTGTTTCGCTTTGAGCTTAGCTGCTCGATAACTCAAATACATAGGAGTATCAATGGAAGCACCACTGCAAATGGGTTCCTTCTCGAGGCAGTCGAAAACGATTGCTCTCTTTGCGGCCCCAGTTTTAGCCCTGCTTTTATATTGGGTTCTTCCGGACGCGTATGTTAACGGCGCCGGAGCTTCGGTTCCCGTCTCCCATGCTGCTAAAGCCTGTTTAGCCATTCTGCTGTGGATGGCGCTTTGGTGGTTCACGGAAACTGTGCCGATTGCCGTGACAGCACTGCTGCCGATTATTCTTTATCCTCTTTGTGACGTCACAACACTTGCCAAAACACTGACGCCGTACGCCTCTGACACGATCTATCTGTTCTTAGGCGGCTTCCTGCTGGCAGCCGGTATTCAGCGCTGGGGTTTGGACAAACGCATCGCTTTAAAGACGATGCAGATTGTCGGTACCTCTCCCGGCGCCATTATCGCCGGCGTGATGATCGCAACGGGTTTCATTTCCATGTGGGTGTCGAATACGGCAACCGCAGCCATGATGGTTCCGATTGCAATCGCCGTTATGTCCGTGGTTCGTCAGAATTCCGACTCTCCGACCATTACCAAAGGCGAAAGAAACTTCGGTATCTGTGTCCTGTTAGCCGTGGCTTATGGCGCTTCCATCGGCGGTATGGGAACGATCATCGGTTCGCCTCCTAACGGTATCTTCGTTCGCTTTGTCCAGCAGACATACGGCGTCGATGTTTCCATTGTTCAGTGGATGAAGGTCGGTATGCCGGTGGTGCTCCTGCTCATGCCCCTTTCCTGGCTCCTCTTAACAAAGGTGCTTTTCAGAGAGCAGATTCAAAAGATTGCGGGCGGCCGTGAGTGGATCCGTACCGAATTAAAGAACATCGGAAAACCGACCCGCGGCGAGATCTCTGTACTGATCGTCTTCATCTGTGCCGTTGTTCTCTGGTGCTTCGGCTCTCAGATCCGTTCTTTTACGCTTGAGAACGGTGTTCGTCCCTTCAGGATGGTCAGTGATGCCGTGATCGCAATGGCCGCAGGCGTGTCTCTTTTCTGCATCCCTGTGAACCTTTCCCGCGGTGAAAGAGCGCTCGATTGGAAGCACTGCGACAACATTCCTTGGGACGTGCTCCTGCTCTTCGGCGGCGGCCTTTCTATGGCTGCCTGTATCCAGGCAACGGGCGCAGCCAGCCTCATTGCAGCTCAGGCAACCGCCTTCGTTGGTCTGCCTCCTGTACTGGTGGTCTTAGGCGTTGCTACCCTGGTGATCTTTGCGACGGAATTCACTTCTAACACCGCCTTGGCTGCGACGATGCTTCCGCTTCTGGCGGCTGCGGCTCCTGTTCTCGGTATTCCGACTGAACAGGTACTGTTGGTCACGACGATCGGTGCATCTGCCGCCTTCATGATGCCGGTTGCGACTCCGCCGAATGCGATCATTTTCGGTACCGGCCGTATCCAAATCGGTGAAATGATCAAAGCAGGTTTCTGGCTGAATGTCATTTCCATCATCGTTATTTCAGGCGTCTGCATGGTTCTCGGAGACGTGCTCCAGCTCCCGATGCCTAAATAACAAAAAATCCGACGGTTGAGAAATCGTCGGATTGAAGAAAGATTCAGGCCTGAGCGAATATGCTCGGGCCTTAATTATTTGCGGACAGGAAAATACTGTTCAATATCCGCCCAGAAAATTTCGCAGGGTTTGGAGAGCTTGCGGTTTTTCTTGCGAACGGCCACATGAGAAGTCGTTCTTTCGGGAGAGAGCGGAAGGAAGCGAAGACCTTCCCTAGGGCGGTTCGTAAAACTTCCCTCAATACAGAGCAGAGAGCCGAGACCTTTTTCCACCATTATTAAAGCGTTGGATGCGAGGTTGTGGTAGGCGATGACCTTAAATTTGCTCTCCGGTACTTTGAACCAGCTGCTGATTTCTGAAAGAACGATGTAGCGTCTGGGAAGAATCAGCGTTCTCTCGATAATTTCTTCGTAACTCAGCGTTTTCTTTTTAGGCGAGACTTCCTCTTCTCGTATGACAAGTCCCCATTTTTCCGTTACTTCAATAGGAATCTTGGTGTATTTGGCACTCTCAACCGGTTCGATAAGGAGTGCCATGTCGAGTTTGTTTTCATCGAGGTTGCGTTTTAAGTCATCGCCGTCTGCCGAATAAACCTCGAACTGAACGTGCGGATATTTTTTATTGAACTGCACCACGGCGTCGGCAAAGTAATCCATGATTTTGCTTTCGACGATGCCGACGCGGATGACGCCGTGGAGGATATCTCCGTTTTCGGAAAGTTCGTTCTTAGCTTGCTTGGCTAAGTCCAGTATTTCCTGTGCCCGAAGCATAAAGAGGTAGCCGTTCTCGGTGAGAGACAAACTGCGTGTGCTTCTTACTAATAATTGGCAGCCGAGCTCTTGCTCCAGCTCTTGAATTTGCCGTGTCAGGGCAGGCTGCGAAATGTAAAGCGCTTCAGCGGCGCGCGTAATGTTGCCGAGTCTGCAGACGGTAACAAACGACATTAAAGCTCTGAGATCCATGGGATTATCTATTCATGTATTTATTGCATTAAGTACGATTGTAAATAAGCATTGGAAATAAATGTACAAAATTTCTAAAATTCTTGCCTAAAAGGAGTAAAGGCATTGGAAGGGTAAAACGCTCGAGAAATCTTTTATTAAAGAAGAGGGATGCAATGTTTTCAGGAGAAGGCCGAACAGCGCGCCTTTAGTTATAGGTCGCCGGAAATCTCAATTCGCTGCACCCGATTGATGTCAACTCGGACGGAGCCGTAAATTTTCGTCTTTTACTCCGAAGAGATGAAACCCTTAACTTACTGAGCGGGTTTTGTTGGGTATGTCACTAAAAGAGGTCAGAAAATGATTTTGAACCGAAGAAACGTATTACTGTCTGCCACAGTGGGTGCAGCAGGAGCAGTTATGACAAATACCGTTAATGCAAAACAAAGAAATCAAGATCCGGATATGGACGCCATCATCGCAAGAATGATGAACGTTACTGAGCGCGGAACAACACTTTCTACGAATCAAAAATATTTTGTTTTATTAGCGACATGTGCAGCCCAGGGCCTTTCCGAAGAAGCCGAAGATGTTACAGCCGCTGCTTTGAAAGCCGGCGCTGAACCGATTGTGATCAAAGAAGCGGTTTATCAGACGGCACCGTACGTAGGGGTTGGACGAGTTAAAGAAGCCTTAGAGGGCGTTAACGAAGCTCTTAAAGATGCCGGAGTCCGTCTTCCCTTAGCATCTCAGACAACCGTCAACGATCAAAATCGCTTGGCTAAAGGCATTGAAGTCCAGACAGCGATTTTCGGGGACGCAATTACTCAGATGCACAAGAACACGACTGAGCCGATGAAGCCGCTCATGATTGAAGACTTATCCGGTTACTGCTTCGGTGATTTTTACACTCGCACCGGAATGTCTGTGAAAGATCGTGAATTAGTGGTCTTTGCAGCCATTGCTGCGCTCGGCGGATGCGAAGCTCAGCTGAAGGCCCACGCAGGTGCAAATCTTAAAGAAGGTGCAACAAAGCAAAACCTCATCGACGCACTCCAGGTGGCCGTTCCCTTGAACGGTTTTCCGAGAACATTGAATGCGGTTGCAGTCGTCAACAGCATCGCCTAACAGTAAGCTAAAGTCGTTAGTCAGATTCAGCCTTCGACGATTTTTTCGCCGGAGGTTTTGTTTTTGGTAGGTCTTGAACGGTGAGGCCATGAGGCTGTAGGTCAAAATGAGTAAGACGAATTCGAAAATTATCTTATGAGCCGGTTGTTTGCCTTATGAATATGATAATTTAGAAAAAAGTAATACTTTCTAACAACTCAAGGTCCTGAATAAAGCCGAGTTAAAGCGAGTCCGCTCAAAAAGTGGCTGTTGACAGCTCGTGAACTCCAAGCGTGAGAGGTTTTATTCGCCGAGTTTCTGACTTTCGGGTCGTGATTGAAACGACGACCCCTAACCTGAGAGGATCACAATGCTGAGAAAGTTGGTTCTTGCTGTATCTTTTTCTACTCTTGCGGCCTTTAGCGGTTCTGTGCTTGCCGCAGCCTTTGATGTTACGGACATCGAGGGCAGGAAAGTTCATTTCGAGGATCAGCCCAAAACCTTTGTCGTCGCTAACTACATCGCGAACTTTATGATGGTGGGCGGTGCGCCCGGCCTTGAAAAAGTTGTTGCTCTGACCAAAGACGGCTGGGAAGATACTCGTTACGGTGAGTACCAAGTTTTTACGAAATCCTTTCCTAAGATGAAAGATCTGCCGAGTATCGGCGGGTATCACGACGACATTCTCAATGCCGAGAAGATTCTCAGCCTCCATCCGGATGTCCTTCTGATCGGACGGACTCAATACGCGGAAAACAGCCAGAGAATTAAAACGTTCGAAAAGGCCGGAATCAGGGTTGTCGTTTTGGATTACCACGCGATGACAACCGCTAACCATACCTTGAGTACCGAGATTCTCGGTAAACTCCTTGGTCGAGAAAAGATTGCCGAAGCCCAGAACAAAACTTATAAAGAAGCTCTTGATCACGTTTATTCGACGATTGCCAAACTTCCTCAGGATCAGTTAGGCACGAAGGTTTATATGGAGACTGCCAGCAAGGGGTTGGCTCAATACGGCAATTCGTACAATAAAGATGTGCTTTGGGGCGCCATCCTCAAAAATATCAAAGCAGCAAATCTTGCCGAAAACTCTCCTCAGCCTTACATGGCTCTCGACAGGGAGTATGTGATTTCTCAAAATCCGAAAGTTATTTTCATCGGCGGAAGTATTTGGCGCAATAAATCCGAGGGAGATCAGATGCGGATGGGCTTTACCGTCCCCGAATCTCAGGCTCAGGAAAGATTGGCCAATTTTACAAAGCGCCCGGGCTGGAACATGCTCGATGCCGTCAAGGAAAAACGTGTCTATGGGGTAGATCACGGCAGTTTAAGGAACATGGCTGACTACACCTTCACGCAGTACATGGCAAAGGTTCTTTATCCGGAAGCTTTTAAAGATATCGATCCTGTCGGTAACTTGAATAACTACTACAAGACCTATTTGCCTGAACTCAAGTACGACGGAACCTTCATGATCCATTTGAATCAGAAATGAGCTCAGAAGATCTCATTGTCCGACAGTACCGAAACAGGATCCGCAAAAGGGTCCTGTCTACGCTGCTGGTCGGTTTAATTTTGTGTGTCTTAGTCATTTTGGACATTCAAATCGGCTCCTCGTCTATCGTCTTGAAGGACCTGATTGAGGCTGTTCTCGAGGGACCTGAAGGAGGATCTTCCGCCTCTTTTATTGTTTGGGAGATCCGCCTGCCGATGACATTTACCTGTCTCTTTGTGGGTGCCTCCCTGAGTTTGGCCGGACTTTTGATTCAAACGATCACGAATAATCCTCTTGCCAGTCCGTATACGCTGGGTGTGACAGCAGGAGCGAGTTTCGGAGCGGCCATCGCTATTACGACCGGTTTTGCGCTATTCGGGCAGATTTGGCTCGGCGTTTCGCTGGCCGCACTTGTCATGGCGCTGACGGTATCTGCCTTCATCTTTTATCTAGGTAGTAAGCGCTCGCTTACAGCAACGACGCTCATTCTTGTGGGCGTCATTATGAATTTCTTCTTTCAGGCGCTACAGCAGTACCTGCAGTACCGAGCTTCTCCCGAAATCGCGCAAATTATCTCCGGCTGGACATTCGGCAATCTTCAGAGATCTTCTTGGATCAGCACCGGCGTTTCCTCGACGTGCTGGACGATCGTACTTCTGATCTCTTTTTGTTATTCGTGGAAACTCACCGCGTTCAGCGACGGAACCGAACGAGCTCGCGGTCTCGGCATCAATACGGATCAACTAAGGATGTTTGTCTTTACGGTGAGTTCCGTTCTTGTCGCCTCAGCCGTGGCTTTTATCGGTACAGTAGCGTTTGTGGGCTTAATCTCGCCTCACTGCGCCAAACTGCTTTTAGGCGAAGATCAAAGATTTTTGATTATCGGATCCTCTATGGTCGGAAGCGCGCTTATGCTTGCCGCATCGATCATTTCCAAACTGATGTCTGAAGGAGCGACGCTCCCTGTGGGAATTGTGACTTCGATCGTCGGTGTCCCGTTCCTGTTTTTCCTTCTGCTGAGATCACGGGAGTAGTGATGCTGAAACTGAAGATCGACGGTTTATCCTGTTCTATTAAGAGCAAAGAGATTCTTAAGGACATCACAGTGTCCTTTCAGCAGGGCGAAATGGCCGCTGTACTGGGGCGAAACGGCGCCGGAAAGACGACATTTATTCGCTGCATCGCGGATTTGATTCCTCATCAAGGCAGCATTGTTCTGGAAGAGGACGGCAAGAAGCTCGATCGCTCTTCAATTGCGTATTTACCGCAGCTCGAAAAGATAACCTCTTCGCTGACGACCTTTGAAACGATTCTTCTCGGACTGACCAAAAAATTAAGCTGGAAAGTCTCGGAGGCTCAGCTTGCAAAAGTCTCTCAAGTCATCCGAGAGCTGAAGCTGGATACCTTTGCCAATACATCGGTGCGAAGTTTGAGCGGAGGGCAGAAGCAGCTTGTTTTCTTAGCTCAGTCGTTTGTCTCCGAGCCCAAGCTGCTTTTGCTTGACGAGCCGACCAGCGCATTGGACGTTCGTCATCAGCTTGTTGTGATGGAGACCGTACATCGTTACTGCAAGAAGAGAAATGCAATCGCTCTTTACGTGATCCATGACTTAATGCTGGCTTCTCGTTTCAGCGATGCTGTGCTGTTTCTTCATAACGGTGTGGCGCATGCTTTCGATACCCCCGAAGCCGTTCTTAACTCTGCAACGATTGATCCGATTTATCAGATTGAAAGCCTGATTGAGAAGAACAGCAGGGGGCTTACGACTATGACGCCGATTAAACCTTTGTAGACCGCCATGAATAATTTAGAAAAGATCAGAGAGTATTGGAACACCCGTTCGGAAGGCTATCGCCAACAGGTTGAGAAAGAAAGAGAAGAGCACAAGGATGAGTTCTACAAAGAGTATTTCCGGCAGATACCCGAGGGCTCAAAAGTGCTGGATATCGGGTGCGGCCCGGGATTCTTTTCGCTTCTCTTGGCCTCTCTCGGCTTGAAAGTGACCGCGGCCGATTACTCCGAAGGGATGTTGGAAAAAGCAAAAGATTTGCTTAATCGAAACGGCTATCACAATGTCGAATTCTGCCGAGCTGACGCACAGCATCTCCCGTTTGCGGATGCTTCTTTTGATGCGGTGGTCAGCAGAAACCTTGTCTGGAATCTTGAAGATCCGGGGGCTGCATACAAAGAGTGGCTGAGAGTGCTTAAACCCGGCGGAAAGCTTTTTGTTTTTGACGGCAACCACTACTGCTATCTTTTCAACGAAGATTATGCTTCCATCCAACCGAAAGTGAACGAGTCAAGTAATCACGTTCTTCTTGGAGTCAAAACGAATGTGATTGATGACATAGCGCGTGAACTTCCGCTCAGCAGACAAGTCCGTCCTCAATGGGACGAGGACATTCTCAGCCGATTAAAAGCCGCAGAAGTTAAGGCCGAAGTGCTGCTTTGGGAAGGAGAAGAGAACCGTCTCCCTGTGCGTTTTGCAGTAATCGCGGTTAAGTAGCATCCAAAGACTTTTCACAACAAAAAAAATTAGAATCGCCAAAAAACAACGAATCCGCAGATTATGCAAAGAATCTCCATTACCGTAGACGAATCCCTGGCCCAAGCGTTTGATGAACTCATTGCCAAACGAGGCTATCAAAATCGGTCAGAAGCGTTCCGAGACCTTTTAAAGAAAGAGCTTGCGCAGGAAGCTTTGGTGAACCCTTCGCAGGAATGTGTGGCCGTTGTCAGCTATGCCTATGATCACAGAAAAGCGCTTCTATCTAAGCGCAACGTTGACCATCAGCACGAACATTTAGATATGGTCATCAGTTCAATGCATGTCCATGCGACTCATGACACTTGTGTTGAAGCCGTGATTGCCAAAGGACCTTACGACAAATTGAAAGTCTTTTGTGAAAACACGATTGCCGAGAAGGGCGTGGGTTGCGGAGAGATCAACTACCTCCCCATCAACGAGGATAAGTAGAAAGTAAAAAACTCTTCCATCTGAATCGTAGCTTTCGCTCTGTATTGCCTCATATCGGCTCTGACGATTTACCTACAACGATTGTACGTACAACGGTTGTAGGTAAATTTAGCGCTAGAGAGAGCTTCCCATTTGCTTAGTTGAAAAGAAGTTGACAGTGGGAATAAATCTTCGGCTTGCTTACCTCGACCTTCCGACCAATCCCCTTGGGAATAAGGCTAAGGCCCCATGATGGAAATGTATTCACAGTCTGGACAAAGCGACATAATTCCTTCTGTCAATTCACAGTATTGCTCTAAGAAATCAACGAGCAGCGAATTTGCTTCCTTAATTTCGGCTTCTGTAGGGCTTGAAGAATAATTTTCCGACCATCTCAGAATTTCGGATTGCTCTTCCAATGGAATTGAAGCGTGTTTGAGTTTTCCTATGTAGTCTTTAATTTCTTCGCAGACCTGACTCATTTGTTCGAGGGTAAACAAACTCAGACCGTAACAATCAAAAGATTCGCCGTTATTGCAGTCTGAGTCGTAATGATTACACCAAGATTCAAACAAGCAACCAGGCACAAAATCTTCCGATACAGAAAAACCCACTTGTGTTTCTACATATCTTTTAAGGGTACGAGGGAGCTTTTGTTCGTTTTTAACAAAGGGCGTGTATAGGGAAATGTCTACAGAATCGCAAAAAGGTCCGGTCGACCAGCAGATATGTTTCGGCAGGGTGATGGTCGGAGCAAGGCTTTTGAGTTCTGAGGGTGCCACAAAATCTGAGTAGCCATGCGAGAAGAAGATGTCGTATTTGTTTTCTCTTTCTTGAGGCCTAAATTCAAAGCAGCAATCATTCCCGAATTTGAAACGATAAAAGATTTCGTCCCCGATATCCTCTTTAATTTTTCCTTTAATTAAAGAGGTAACTACAGCTTTGTGTTTGATCCTGACGACCTCGAAATCTTTGAGTTCGTATCCTTGCCAGTTCTCACCCAAAACACTGATAAAAAACTCCTGAAAGGTGGGTGTATTAAAGGACAATCCGTTTTCGATGCGGTTAGGGATTGACGAGCAGGCCATGCGGACGTAGTCGCGGCCTTGTGGCCAAAACTCTAAAGAGGAACCGTCTTCAAAATCGAAAATGAAAGGCTCCCGAGCTTCAAAGCAATTTACTCGTGTCTCATCCAAGGGCGCAGAGCCTGCCCTTTTAGTTTTGAAACAAGGTCGTGCCTCACCTATCACGCGGACTGACTTAAGCCGTTTAGAAAGGAAGCGTGCGGACTGTATTGCTTCAATAAGTTCGTCCGGATTTTCATAGACTGGAGCAGACCATCTGTAGGGATTGAAACGACTACCGAAGTTGTTTTTACCAGGCATTGAGAGCATGTGAGCCTCGACGTCGATTAAAAATGAAAGAATCGTCGGCAGATGTAATTTGAGCAGGCATCCCATTCGGATAACCTGCCCGATGATGTCTTGTGGTGGAGGCGGCGATAATAAAATATCGCTGAGAACAATGGCTTTCGCGTGCTACTCCGAGAAATGCCATACATATAGACATACAGTTAAATTTTATTAATTCCGGCTTCGGCTTTTTTAGCAGAGAAATACTTCCGTTCTGCAACTTCTCCTTTTTTTCCAATATTAAAAGATGAGATGGGACGATGGTAACCCATGACGCGAGTCCAAACCTCACATCTTGTGCGTTCTTCATTCGTTATCCGGACGTCGTTTTCCATTTTTTCCTCCGCTATCACTTGTGGTTTTCTGCGCAGAATTTAATAGCGATTTCAGCTCTATCGAGTAATTCTTTACCTTTTGCAGCCAGTCTGAGACATCGATTGTAGCGTCGATCGGCGTCGGTCTTTGCGGATCGCTCAATCTCGGACAGTTGCTGGCGCATCCATTCAGCATCATCGCGAGAACGAGATTCAGCGATACGCAGATCAGACAGCGCAAGGGCGTCGCTCCTATGTTTCGTTTGGGCATCGGCCAGTTGGCCGCGCAATTGAATAATTTCAGTGCGCGCATTTTTCAATTCCTCCGAATCTCTACCGTCCTGGATGCCCATCCAGTACGAAAAGAAAAGAGCGGCCGCAGCCGCTCCAATTTTGATTACATTGATCAGATTCATTTAGCCATTCCACCTCCTGTGCGGTCCGAGATCTACGTGAACAAATGTCGGGTAGAAACCCACTCCGCCGGTGCATCTTCTGTTTGCAATGATTTTTAATCGGCCAAGCGCCTTGTTCCATTTATCCTGATCTCTGTAACGGGTCGGCCGAATGTCTGCCGCCTGTCCTTTAACATGATAAGAATTTGGGACGCCTCCGATTTTCCGATTATGTTCGGGACTTCTGTAGCCAGAATTTACATAAATCGGCTCTCCAAAATCAGCGCGGATTTCTTCTAGCAAAAAATAAAGGCCCGGATCAACGACCTCGGGCCAGGGACTTGGTTGTCCGTCCTTCGATTCAAACTCGGACGGTTGAAAATGCTCACTCATATTAATTTCCTTCAATTTTCTTCTGGACTCTTACTTCTATTACACGAAGTAAGCGCGTTCCCATCCATCCGGCAATTCCGCAAAAGGCTCCACAGACATCCGGATCAAAACCTGCCAGATTCCTCAGTGTCGTGTAAGTTATCAGCCCGCACACGGCTGAAATTACTGTGTGCAAAACAAATTCGGTCCATTTGAACTGCTTTCCTTCCTCCACTTTTAATAAGTACGATAGGCTTCCGCAGACGGCTGCGAAGATACAACTGACGGCTAAATTAGCCCAAACTTCTCTTAAGTGTTCAATCATTTTTATTTCTCAAGTAAAACTTTGCTTTTCCCTTGGGCCCATGCATTTCCTGCTGCAGTTAACTTGGAACGCCTATTTGACAGCCTGGACAATTTGAACCATGTAATAAATCAAAGTAATCAGAGCGGAGAAAAAGACCGCAGAACCAATAACTCCCGCTACAACTCCTTTCCAATAAGCTTGTGTCTCTCTTACATCCATAACTTGCTCTTTTAAGTTCATTGCTATAATCCCTTTTGTTAGATGTATTTCTTAGTCGTTCGGGATCCCTATACCGAACGGCTTTTATTTTTTTCTTAACTTTAAACACACGTCGAAAGTCACTTTCGTGCGGTTTTCCGATATTGTTTTTTCCTCAATGCAACACCTCTCTCTCGCTTTTTCTGAAAGGAATTTCTATCCCTGGTTTCTTTCTGGTTAGATATTTAATCCTTTCCTCTCTCGGCATAGAGCAGACTGCCCAAACGTAAAGTACCCAGTTGACAATTCTTGTCAGTAAGAAGAAAACGAGACCAACGAAAATGAGCAGCACGATGCCCTGTGCCTGCAATGGAAGTTGCATAAAATCCGTCATAAAAAGACATATAAAAGTGTGTTCCTTTATAATTAATTCAATCAATTAGGCTCTCCGCTGAATTGATTTAGAACCGTTCTGTGGTGCGAACACAGGGCGGTTTTTCTTTTCCTTTCAAACTTTAAATGCACGCTTAGTGCTTCATACGTGTAATTTTCCGATTTCGCTTTTTCTTCAATGCAACACTTCCTACGCTGATTTCCGAACCTCATCTTCCTCTTAGCTTTTTAAGCCAGTTGGAAGACTGTTCTTATTTTCAAGTCTGAAAACTCTTTCAAGTATCAACCCAACGTTTTTCTTGATGCGCACACCTAACAAAAAGCCCCGCAGAAGCGGGGCGGATCGATTAATTTAGGTAGGAAAAGAAATTCAGGTGATAGCTTAGTTGGGCCGGATTGCCTCCCGTTATCTTGTAGAGGAACGTATATTCCTCGCCCTTCCTAACAGGAGAAGTAACAACGGGCCAGCCCCAGCCACCGTTGTATGACTGAGATATGTCGAGTGTTCCTCGCCTCATTGTCAGCATGACGTACTCAACCGCAGTATCCTGAGCAACCTGAAGGACCACGTAGCCGTCGCTCGGCGCAGTGTATGTAAGGAAAGTATCGTTAGAAACAGAGGAAGTAAATTTTCCTGTTTGATAAACTGTGTTCTTATAAAACGGTACTGACTTATGACTCCCTCGAAAAGACACGAGGAGCAGTTGGAGGAACGACTTCAACATGACGTACCTCCTGCGACCAGCTTATGTTGTAGAGCCGTTAGTTGGAATGAGCAAAACCTTTCTCTCAGAGATAGTGCCACCGGTCGAGAAAATGTAGTTGATTCTCGCCCCCTTGGACATTCTGCATACGCACGAGACAAGACCGAAGTCTCTATAACTACCTTGGCGAAGTTGGTTTTGGTAAGGACTGACATCCAAATAGACAGAGCCTGAGCAAACCCCTTCAACTCTGATCCAACCGTCAAAAGGAGCTGTAATGGCGTCGGCCCATTGATTTGTTCCATTCCAACCTGTGGAAATTTCGACACTCCTATCAATTGCAGGCGAAGCGAATGAAGAGACTTGTCCTTTCTTATTAACAAGGAACTTCTCCGCAAAGAGCTGGATAAGTGCTTTAAGCGACATAACACACCTCCGCAGAGAATAAGTACCTTACCCCCCCCCATTGCGCCGATATTTTTAACAAACCAGCAAACTATGTTCTTTGCGTTTCGGGCACATAAAACGAAATGTTGGCCCTTAGCCACTGGGCAAGCCGCCATCAAAATATCTCCCGTGTTTTGTGGAGTTGTGAAAACGTTTACTTGTGGCGCCTGAGCAGAGGCAATACAAAAGGAAGAATTTGCCGTGAACCTAATGGCCGCATAACCGTCAGTAGGAGCAACTCCTTGGCAAACAGAGCCCCAATCAGTAATACTTGTTGTCGTCGGCGTAAGCGTGATGCTTGTCGTTGACGGCATAGCCTGATGTCCTACCAGCTCGGATTCTTTCTTAGAGTAAAACTTCGAAAGCAGGAGGCTTAATGTCTTCTTTAACATAATGCACCTCCCGCTCTGAGATTAGCTTGAACCGATTGCAGGGAAGAATTTCGCTGAGTTGCTTTGGAGGTTATCTCCAAGAACAACGAAGTCAACTTGCTGTCCTTTTGACAATGGGACGTAACCTGCAAGGATTTGTTTTTCAGAGCGTGCCATGTTGACTCGCAGGTAAGAACCTTGAACAATGATGTCAATGGCTGTACATGAGGCACCTGCAAGAGCGAAGATGCCATCCGATGGTGCCACGTATGAAGCAAACGTGCCAGTAATGAACGGGACCGCAACAAAGTTGCTCCCGCAGTATGACTGGTTACAGACCCACGCCCTTTTGCTCTTGAGAAAACTTTCCGAGAAAAGTTGGATAAGGGCTTTAAGCATGACAGAGCCCTCCAAATAAGGATGCTATACCCCCCCCCGATTGTCTTAAGGAATTTGGATAAGGATACAGTTCCATTTATGAAATACCTTACTTCCATACCTTTTGCCATTGGAACGAAAAGTTTCCCCTGAACATTTTGAATGGGGAAAGAAGAGATGGGCAGGATTTGTCCCCAAAAGTTCATGTTTCCGCCAGGCTCGACCATTGCTGACAAGTATCCATCAGCTGGAGCTGTGTAGGAGCCTTCAGAACCCACTGCCAGAAAAATGTCTATTGCCTCAGCAATATTGACAGGCATAGCGTTATGCCCCGCCTGGGCTGGAGTAGTCCTGGTGTCCAATAATCGTTGAATGAATCCTTTTAACATCTTTTACCTCTTTCTTTGAGATCGCGCCTGACAGCTGCTGCCTTCTCTAACTCATAATTCAGAGCTTCAGGAAACTCCGGAAAATCCACAAACGGAAAACCTTCCTTCTCCGGAAGATCCTTTAACGCTTGTCTGTAAGCAAAAAGGCTCTGGCGATCATTGTCTGTAAGCCCTTTTCTTTTTGCTCCTGCTTCCGCTTGGAAGGTAATATCGGTCAATTGAACATATTTATCGGTATCCGAAATCCTTGCGTTTCGCTCCGATTTAACTTCAGCCGAATACCTTTCTAAACAAAAATCATCTCTTTGCTCCGGAAGGTTAGGTTTCGTATAAAAACAGCCATCCGAACTTTGATACAACGCTTGACTAATCTTCTCCGTGCGGACAGCAAAGTTTTGACCCGCCTTGAACTTCACTGTTACTTTTCCGATCAATGGGCTATCCAAAGCATCAACTTTTAAGTTGTCGTTTTTCAGATCCGGAGTCGTGAATGTGTAAAGCTGTCGATTTCCCAAGAATCCTTTTGGTTTCTTGACTATCTCGATCGGAATTTCTTCAGCAACGTAACCAAAGCGAAGATATTTCTTTTCTACTTTTGCCGTAATCGGTTCCGGGCAAGATTCGGCATAAAAGCCTGCAGCATCAGACAAGGATGTGAAGCGTCCGCCCCCTAAATCAACTCCATATTTTTGAATCGGCTTTCCTAATGCCTCTTGCAAATATTTCTTTTTAACTTCTTCTAAAGACATTTTTTCTCCTTACGAGGCGTTCTGCTGAGCCTCGATAGCATCAATCTCGGCTTGGGTTACCCCATTTTCCAAACACAACTCTTTAAAAATTCCTACCAGATAGGATTCGACCGCAGCAAGAACACCGATGTTGGTTCGTGCCTGACTTTTAGCTGTATCAGATAGCGTTTGCTCTGTGGTCAAAACTACAGAGTTGATGATCTCTTCACGAGTTTGAGCGGCCGCTGCATTCGCGGCGCTCTGGGCCTGAGATGCGTAATTCTGAATTTGAGCCAAAAGACTCTGAGCCTGCTGAACTACAGCGACAGACTGCGAGGAACCCTCCGCCTGCAGCTGATCGATGTAATCAGACAGAGCGGATTCCATTTGCTGCAGGGCACTGGCAATGTCATCCTGTACGTCAGACTCTTTGGCTTCAATTGCCGCAATCTGAGTGTTTCCGGCCTGCTGAATCTCCAAGATTTTTGCTGCGGTTTCCGTCACAACCCCGTTTGCCGATGCTTCGGCTCTATTCGCTGCGGCTTCTGCAGCCAGCTTATATTGTTCGGAGGCTGTAGCCCGGGACCGGAAATCCTCAAAGATGTCGGCAAGCTGGTGAAGGTTGTTTTCATCCGGCTCGAGTCCGGCACCCTCGATCACGGCCATAAATTCTTCCGTGATCATGTGGTGCCAATAAGCACCTAGCGTCGTAGGCAGTTTCCCGATCGAACGATCCCCATCCTGAGGGTAGCCGTAAGAGGGATTTTGAGGCGGGGAGGGCGGCGTAGGTGACGCGTCCGCGTAATAAAGCCTTTTCATTGTTTATTCCTTTTGAGCATTAAAAAAGCCCCTTTCGGAGCTTGTTAAATATGGATGTAAACAGGCGCTCGGCTTGCCGGCGGCTGGATATGCTCGGTTCGTCCATAGACAGGAGAGCAACGGTTCGCGTTAAATTCCACCTTAAAGTGCTGGTCGTGGGAACCGGATTTTGAGCCTTGGTTATTGCGTGTATACGTTCTCCAGAAGGCGCCTGACACCATACTGGTGTCGTTGTCATAGGCGTTGAAGTCGCCGATTACGCCAAAAATCCCTGGAGCGCCTGAGTCTATGTTTTCTCCCGGACGAACATTAGAACCCCAAAGCACTCTATCCAATAGATAAGGAACATTAAATGTCGTGCTACCGTTACCGGCTCCCCAAGTCGTTCCGATAGCCTTAAAAAGACCTGAATAGGCAGACCTGCTCACAGCTCGACCATCACAAAGAAGCCAGACGGGACTATTAATAAAGTTTCCCGTGTAAATAATGAATCCCGGCGGAAAGGTTTCAAACTTATCAACTTTCCCGGATACAGCATTGATCATGCCGGTTAGCTTTTCTTCCAATGCGGCCAGTCTCGCTTCAATACTCCGGTCAAGCTGGTTTAAGGTGTTTCTCTCCGGTTCTATTCCGCCCCCGACAATAGCGTTTCTAATTTCCTCAGTAACAGCGTTGTACCAAGGAGCTGTCGGAACTGTCGCCAATTGGCCGCCGCTGCTGGATCCGTCGGTCGGGTATCCTGAGGGAGCGTCCGCGGCAAAGCTAGGCTCCACCTGAACCACCCTAGCTCCGTAAACTCTGTCCATTTTCTAAACTCTCCTGATTCCAATATCCGAAATAAAGTTTCGTGTGAGCAGGCGCGTACCGTCTAATCAAACACTCGAGAACGGAGTCTCCCCACCAAGCCAAAGGCTCCTTTACTTCGCCGGTCACTAAGTGCCATTGAAGTGTGTTGTTTGATCCGCCTAAGACATTGACGCGCCATGTGTGAGGCCAGCTCTCTGCAGCTAAAACATCGTTGACATGACTCATCACGTTGTATTGGTAAAACTCATCGATTACGATGCTGTAGCCAAACATCGCTGCCAGATCGATAAAGAACTGCTTGTTTTGTGCTCCGACGGTTGTCATCTTCCAAAGCAGAAGCCTTCGTAGGGTCGGCATGTCAGTGGCACCCCAAAGTTTGAGACACTCATCCGGCAATCCCCATTCGGCCAACCACTCCGGAAATGCCTCGATGGCAAAGCGAGGATCGGCCTCCTTAATCAGAGCGTTTGCCCGAGAATCAATCCTGGCCAGCTCTGTGCCCCAGACTTCAAACATCATCGCGTACAGACTGGTTGAATCGCCTCTCGGCCAAGCGGGACCGGGAGGCAGGAGCTCCTTGAGCATCCCCACATACTCATGCGCGGTTACTGCCATGTGATTTCTCCTAACGACAACAATTCGTTATTGCTGTCCGGAATCGGATCGGACGTCGGAAGAACAACCGTATGATCTTCTTCTCCTAATGCAGCACTGATTGCCGCCCGGATATGAGAAAGATAAATTCGCTGTCCCGGAGCCCCCTCACGAGCAAACAGATCTCGAAGTTCCTGCTGAACTGCGGCTCTAACTTCGGCGTCATCCGGAAGAAGTCCTGATATTTTGATGTTGACCGGTTTAATCTCGGGCGCGTAAACATAAAGGTGAGCTGTCACAGGCCTTAGCCCGTCAATGTGGGCAAAGACCTTATCCAGCATTGCTTTGTCCGGAACAATGTTTTCATACCCGTCACAGACAAAACGGACCGTAACTGTCCCTTCACCTTTTTCCTGAGGAAAGCACCAAGCTCTGGTGACGCCAGGAATCTCGAGCGCCCATTGAACGTAGTCCGAAGAGGTTCCGCCGCACGGAGTTTCGCGGACCCGGCTTAAGAGACGCGCCCGCAGGCTGTCATCACTTTCAGCCTCCGAGCCGCCTCCGAGCTTAATAATTTCGACTTCGCTGAAAACGCCAACAATCGGAGAAACCAGTGTGAGCACATCGCCGTCCTGCTGATTTCCAATAACACCGTCATTTAATGCTTCCACGGCCGCCTTTCCGTCTGAGGCAACCGCTCCGGTCGTTTGGTACTGGACACCGTCATCGGATTGAAGAATCGTACCGACAGGGACGTTTACCAAATCAGCGGAAAAACTAAACGTAACTGCCCCGGACGCCCTCGTTGCCTTCTTTCTCAGCAATCCGTAGATCGATGCCCACCGATCCAGATACTCACTTTCTGCAGTATCAAAGAACTGCTGTCTATTCAGATAACTGATGTATCCGTATAACGAATGGGCTGCGCCGGCTAAAACGCGATCAAAAACTTTGGCGTTTGATCGTCTTAACTGGGGAACCGACAGGCGGCTCTGGGTTTCGCCGTCCAATCGGTCAATAATTTCCTTCAGCGTCGGTCTTTCAAAACTCATAATTCGCTCCAAACATCCGCGAAACGAGCTGTTAAGCTCTTCCCGTCAGGACGAACAATTTCAATCTGAAGATTTAGGCGCTCAAAGCTATCGAGCTCAGCAGCGGCTTTAATTTCGGCTGCAATGTTGTCATCCAACATCCACTGCAGGGCCTCCAATGCGTACTCTTCAGCTAACGCAATATCTTCAGAAGTACGGCTGGAGCGCATCAGCAGCCACAGCCGGGAGCCGAACTTATCTCCTTCGTCGGAGTAAGAATCCGCCCACCAACCCATCTTGGATTCGCCCGGTCTTTCGTCATCTTCTTCTGCTCGCGCCCATGAAAAAAGGCTGTTCACCACAGCCCTTGCTAAGTCATCCCTTGCGAAATCGGTCAGGGTCGCCTCAGCACCATTTAGATAAAACTGCATCGATCTCTACCAATTAAAAATTTCGCTGCGATTACATCTTTTGATCCGGAGAAGGCCCTCCGTTATGCGTGTGACTGTTGTAAGTTCCTCGCATCCCGGACATCGAATAAGCACCTCCTTTGTCTTGGACCTCGCCTGCGGCCACGATGTTTCCGCCTACTTCCAAATTGCCGGTACATTTTGTGAGCGGTGCGTCCACAAGGACAGACGCCGTTGTTTTGACTGTCACAGGACTGGCCACTCCTTCAACTTTTATTCCATCTCTGGAGAGAAAGACTTTTCGTCCTAAATCATCAAAGACGACCACTTCGCCGTCTTTTAGGTTGACAGGTCGGTATCGTCTGTCAGTGACCACCACCGCAATCGTATGGTCGCGATCCCCGCCCAAGGACACGGCTAAGGCTTCAGCATCCTGCAACGGCTCGGATGTAAATCCATAGGGCTCAAAATGCTCAACGGGCTGCCGGACATCGCCGTCCAGAAGCTCGATCTGGAGTGTTCGGAGCTTTCGCGCTCCGTTTTTAGCGCCGACAACGGCTCTATTGATGAGCGCAGTAACCATATTCATAGTTTTCAGGCAAAAATAAACCCGCCATAGCGACGGGTGGTTTCTAAAAATTTCTTAATTCACTTGCGGCGCGGACGTCCGGCCAGAATATCTTCGACAGCCTGGGCTGAAGAAATATTCTCGGTAAACATTCTGTGATCGACTTCCCTTTGAAGGGCTTCTTCAAATTCGGCCTGACGTTGTTTTTTCTGAACGGCCGGAGAAGGGGGCGGAGTTGTAATGACCGTCATCGGATCACGATAGCCGTCAATCCAAACACAGTTGGCAGCGTCTCCATTTGGGAGACGGTCACACTTCAGTCCGGCCACTACCGGTGAAGATAGGAAGAAACTCAAAGCGATTGTTAAGAAGCAGATTTTGTTCATGGAATTCTCCCGCTGTCTTTCTTTATTTCTTCGTCTTCAATTTTAATCTTCTTCGCATCCGGCTCTCTCATCAGTGTGTAACAAAACGGTTTTTTCAACTTAAGGGAGCACGTCGTCCCGGAACGACTCAAAGAATAAGAAACTTCCGAAGTTACCCATGACGTATTGGAGTTAATGTTCAGCAAATCGTCCGAAACTTTTACTAAGCAATTTACCTTCCAGAGATTTCCGCTGCTTTGCCTCCAGCCTTGAACAGTGTAAGAAAGGGACTCAGATTCTCCGCTGCTGACACTTTGTAAGACACCAACTCGTTTTTTCAGAATTTCCGAGGATGCGTTTCCACTCTCCAACTGAACGAAACAACGGCGGCGTGTCGCGCTTGAATCCGTCGCCTCAGCCTTTAACTGGTTAGAAGAAACGGGAAGTTCGCTCAGTACGTTAGCCGCTTGCCCCAGCGTCACATACTCACTGTAAAGTTTTGAGTAATCTGCAGAATGCGAACCTTCGAGAACGTTTACTCCCAATTGAATTGCGTCTTCGCAAGAACCTCCGGAGCCTGCTTCCGCAATCACCAAATCTCCGAATTCGTTATCAGTCAGCAGCAGGCCGTTTTTGCGAAGGTAATTCTGAATGGCACTTCCGAGCTTTTCGGTTCTCGTAAATTCCAGGTTTCTGCGATCCACCGCGCCCACTTGGTCCACAACCTTAATGTCATAAGCTCGACACACCGACTGCAGGTTCTGAAGATTCGTTTGATTTTTATACGAAACCGGATACTCCATCGGCATGCAGCAGTCCTGCAGATCAACCGTTTTACTGGCGCCTGAAATCCTGATAGAAGATCCGGAAGCGTTGTAGGAAACTTCGCGCTTCGTTATGTACCCAGTGAGCACGCGATCTTCACCGATAAAAACCTGAACACTGTCTCCGGGTTTCACTCCCAGCGTCAAATCCTCTTTATCGCGGGTGGCCGAAACCGTGAAGGTTCTCGCCAGCGTCTGCAGCGCGCACGTAATGCTGACATCCAGCCAGTTTTCATATTTTCTGCCGTTAACGTAAAGCGTTACCGTATTATTTGATTTGGAATTAACTTGCATAGGTTAAATATGACCAATCCTCCGGAAATCCCAAAGGACATCATTGAGAGCTACAAAAAGCTATCCGAGGCGAAACAAAAACGTCTGGAATTTATGGCGGCTTATCCTGAGTACCTTCTGGATAAGAACCGGGAAGACCTGCTCAACGGCATCGACCTTATCCGGAAAGACTTTCAAAAAAGCACGGAACAATTAGCCCAAGAGCTCAGCAGAGCATCTTCTAGAACAGCCTGGAAAATAGCTATCGTCAGTCTTTTCGGAGGCTTCCTTTTAGGAGTGTTTGCTCAAGACTTTAAGGTAGTGCTATTCCGAACAGTTGAAACACTGTCCAGTGCAATACTGCCCTCAAAAGAGGCTCCCAAAACATTATTGCCGGAGCACCTATCAACAGAAAAAGCACAAACGCCGAAATCTGAATGACGATCCAGTTATCCCAATTGATCTTCATCGCTGCCTCATTCATTCAAAAGTTTCAATTCAACCGCCGGAACAAAGCCGGAATGCCGGATCTTGTTTCTTCCGACGATTTCAGCTTCTCTAGATGCGTCGCCGTAATAGTCATAAGCCAGCACCAAGGCCGGCTGCACTGAAGACGGCTTAAAGCTAACCAGCCGCGCCTGATTTTCTGCTCTTTGAGTAATTGCCTCATAGACTGCAGATCGAGACTCACACAACGCTTCATAAATCGGATCCGAAGAGACCTTTAAGGATTCTTCATCAATTGCCTCCAGAATCTCGTTCCTAACAGCGATTAGGTCATCATAGGGAGCCGTCTGCACCGGAGTTGAAGCGTCCAGCCTATCGTTGCTTGTACCGATTTCGGATGCCGCAACAACCATGTTGGCCACCGACAAACCTCGAATCATGGCCTGACCTGCAGCATTGGCTTTTTCTATCCGCTCAGAAGTCGTTCTGGATGCAACGGCCTGAGGCTTCGCGCTGTTTAACTCAGAGCTCTGAGTTAAGGAACGGAAGCGATGAGAGACATCGGTCCACGCGTGAACGGTAGACGCAAATCCCTGCAAACCGTAAGTGTCCAAAACCCGATTAAACAGAGCATCAGCGCCGCCTTCAGCTAATGTAATGACATCATGCGAAAGTGTCGCGAGTTCCTCGGCCAGATCGAAAGCGTCGCAAACCGATTGAACAGTTTCGCTGTTAAGAATCCCCTGCAGATCCAGGCCCACGGCTTCTTTTACAAAGTCCTGTGCTCCGGACAGATCAAAGGTTCTCACAAACTCATCGAACTCAGCGTTTACAAGCAGCTGAGCTGCAGAAAGGCACTTTGCTCCGACATCTAGAAGAGCATTCGGATACTGCAGCTTTCCGCTCTCGACAAAAGTCAGGGAAACGGAAGCTACACGGTTCGATTCAAAAACCGGAGCGGAAAGATCTGTCGGCGTAACCTCCATCGACCCCAGCCACGGATGGATCAGGCGTCCGCTGCCGGGCTTTTCACAGGCTGCGATCAACCGCTTCATCCGGGCAATGTAGTCGTAACCGACGACGAAAGCCGTAATTCGGATCGTGCGCTTGGAGCGCCCCATATCCTCCGTAAAAGGATCGTCCCTCTGGGGATACTCAAAGGTTTGAGTACGTCTTCCAATCGAGAGATTAGAGGAAGTCACCTCAAAGGGAACTCCGCGGAACGATGCCCGTCTCAATTGAGGTGCGTTCATTAGTCAGCCCCCTATAAAAGAGTAGTTTTGAGTGGTCGCACGCATCGTGCCGCCGTTGGAATCGACCTTATCCACTTCTGCGGAAAAACCTTGAGGCAGCTTCAGCGTGACTTCTAACCGGTTATCGACTTCACTTGCCTGCGGATTCTGAGTTCTTTGGCTAATTGCAGCAATATCCGAAGCATTAAGTGTCGGAGCGGCCGCCGGCTCCGGCGCTTCTGTCCTTGACAGACCGACCATCTCTCTCAGGTTGCCTTTGATGTTGCTCCAAGAAAGCGCATTTTTAACGCTCTCCCAGCGCTGAACCAGACCGTCCCAAAGTTCTTTGATTTGCTTAGTCGCGTCATCCCAGCCTCTGGTGAAATTGCCGGGAATATCGGAAAGGGCCTTAGAAAGATTCGGGAAAGAGGCATTAAATTTGGCCAAGATTTCATCCCAATTCTTCCAAATAGCAATACCGGCCCCGATTGCTGCACCGGCCAGAAGCCCCCAAGGTCCGAAGGCTGCAGTCACTGCCGCTCCGACGCCGTAGAGTTCTTTTCCGACGCTCAGGAGATCACCGACTAAAGAAACACCCAGAAGGGCGCCAAAGCCCTTGATTATGTTTTCCCAGCCGCCGACCGAGTCGACAAACTCCATGACTCCGTCAATGAAATCAAAGACGCCGTCGACCACCTTTTCAAAATCAACTTCGGCAATTGCTTTGGAGACCTTGTCAAAGAGGCCGTCCAGTCTTTGAGCGATCAGATCTTTATTGGCGACGACCCAATCCTGCATCCGAGTCACAATGCCCTCAATCGTCGGCGCCAAAGCAGCTCCGACCTGGGCACTGACACCGTCCACCACTTGAGAAAACGTGCTCAGTGTGTCCGTTAGATGAGCAGACTTTGCAACCATGTCCTGGTCCATCACTAAACCAAGCTTGGACGCCTGTTCGCCCATGTCATCCAGACTTTGAGCTCCGCCTTCGAGTACGGGAATCATCCGTTTAGACAATTCCTCACCAAAGGCAGCCGTCAAAATACGCATCCGGACAACCGGAGACTCATTGTTTTTGACGGCCTGAGCCAAGTTTCGCATGACGTCGGCCGCATCCCTGATCTGACCTTTTGAGTCTTTCAAGGAAATACCGAGGCGCTTGAAGATGGCTGCCAGATTCTTGTTTTCGCCTCTGGCAGCTTTGCCCATGTTGTCCGTGAGCTTACTTAAAGCCTGATCCATTTGGTCAGCAGACATCCCTCCGAGGCCTGCTGCATAACGCAACTTCTGCAGGGATTCGACACCGACACCCGCCCTTTTGCTAGCTTTATCGATAGAGTCGCCCAAAGTCGTGAATTTATCTATTGCGGCCTTCAGGCTGAAACCTCCGACACCGCCGAGCGCCGTAAGGGGAAGGGCGAGCTTGGAGGCAAGAGAGACGGAGGCTTTAGCAAAAGAAGAAAAAGAGCGGCCGACTTTGCCGATATTGGAGTCGACCTTCTTTAATACCGGACTTATCCGGTCCGTCGCGGATAGGATCGCCTTGAGGCTGTATTCTTTTCCTGCCATGATTTTTCTTCCTCAATAATGCGAAGAGCCTCTTTCGCAAGTTCGATGACTCGTGAAAAAGGCTCCCGAGCAAGCTCCGTCGGACGCTCGCCCCAAAAACGCGCCGTGTTGTAGAACAGCTTTACGGCCGTTTTCTTGTCGCTGAGTCCGAGCGTGTAAAAAAACTTCCCACCTTCGAGACCAGCTCCATCGAGTCGGCGACACCAAAACGGCCCACGGTTTCTTTCGGGAGTCCCGAAAGCCGGATGACGTACTCGCGAAGGAGCTTGAGCTGCTCCTGCTGGCTCGAACAATCTGCAGGAAGCCCAAGCTCACAGATCAAATCAAAGTCCGGACGTTTAAGCCGGACGATTGAGACTTTGTTGCCGGAAACTTCGACCGGATCTTCTAATTCGTAGACTTCTTCTCTCATGACCATCTCCCGGATCGACCGACAAACTTGATGGCCACCGTTCCGCCGTCGCTTTCAAAGTCCATCTCTCCTTCGACCCATGCGTCGGAGAGCGTGTAAGTCTTTCCGTTGGCCAGTTCAGCCACGATCGTGCCCTCCGTCATGGTGTCCAGATCCTCGATCGGGAAGTCCGGCGTAACCAGATAGGTTCCGTCAATGAACGGAGCGACCGGTGTTTCTTTGAAGTGGACCGATCCGTTTGTAGACACAATGGTTTCTTTTGTGGACGTGGAGAGCGGAATTGTCATTCCGCCGGAAATATCCAGACTTTTGCCATCTACAGTGATATGGCAGACACCTGCAATGCGCATTCTTAAAGTCCTTATTCGTTAAATTGGAGTCGGAACTGAGCCAGAACCGCGAAAATTCGGAGCTGGTTAACCAGGTCCGGCGGCAGCAAGACATCCACTCGGTTCGGATCGTCTTTGTTTCGTTCAACGATGAGATATTTCGCAAAGAGCGACGTGTTCTCAACGATGGCCTTATCTTCCAGCTGCTTGTAGAGCGAAATAATTTCGCCTCTGATAATGGAAGGCGTGACAACCGCTTGGCCGGCTCCGAATCGTGTTCCGTCGCTTGCTAACTTGTGGCGCGGGTACTTGCTTGTAATTCGGGTACGAAGCGCCCTCAGAATGTAGGCGAGCGTGTGAAGCGTCTCCGAGTCCAGATAGGAGTTATCCGCGTCTCCAAAGCGGTTCTTCTGGTACGTTGTAATGGCTCTTTCAACGCGCATGTAGCCGGCTTCCGTGTACTGCGTGGCAATGCCGTTATTGAGCAGGATTTGGCGCTCTTCCATCACAAAGCGCTTGCCGTAGGGAGCCGAAGTAATTCCGATCAGCTCAAGCGTCTGAGTCGGACGCGCCGGATCAATGGAGATTTTGGCCGCGTTCTGTGCTCCGTAGGCAGCAAGTACCTCAACGGCCATGGACGGAACATCCGGCTCGACACCAATAATCGTGGCGTGCTGATCGTTACGCGCTCTGCCGAAAATCTGCAGCTCATTGATCGTTCCTCGTTTGCAGGTGTAGACGTGACCGTACACCTGTTTACTGTAGGACCATCGGCCGGAGGTGTCGTTCATAACCTCTTTGAAATAGTCCAAAGAAGACACGTCGGAATAAGGCAGGAGAATAAAGTCGTAGGCTTCGTCTCCCATTACCTTTACAAAATCCAGAGCTTCAAAATCCGGGTAACCCGTACCGCCGGCCATCGCGTCAATCTTGACGGCCAAGCCTTCCGGAGTTTCTTCACCGGCTCCATAACCCTGAAGGTTGACGGCAAGCTTAATGTCATTGCCGTTAGCGCCTTTGTTTTTAGCGCTAATCGTCACGTAACCTTCTTCAACTTCCGCGTCATCCTGGCTCTTGGAAGCGGCGGCCGTTACAGGAAGATCAGGCTTGGCATTAATCGCAGCAGCAGCTGCCTCGGCAATTTCAGACGGCTCATTTTCCACTCCTACAGGGACTTGCACTCGGTCGGAACCGATATACAGGCTCAGAATTCCGCCGACAGACGGTGTTCCGGAAATCGTCACCGTGCCAGAAGCCGCAGTGCCCGCCGTCGGATCTTCCAGCGGAATCGCCCAGACTTCACCAATCGTGTCGTTTTTGCGATAAACGGTGTTCATTCTGGCCAATTCAGAGCCGCGGCCGAAGAGATCTTTGCCCTGACTGTCGCCGGTCACCAGTACCGGTCTCATCGGGGTTGCCTTGCCCTGAGTCATACGGCCGATCAAGAGCGTTTTAAGGCCCGTGACGGCGGTATTGGCCATCGAGTTGTCTACTTCGGCATAAAAAAGCGGCACTCTTACGCCGCTCGGAATATTGTTAAAAGAAATTGTCACTTTTCTTGCTCCAAATTAATGTGCATCTTTGCTTCAATCTGTCCGTCAGGCCGTCCCTTGTCTCCGATCACATCGACATCGGTGTACATCCGGAGGAACCTTCCGAGACGATCGATGTCTCCTCCGTGACGGGTTTCGTTATCACTGATTTCGTATTGGCAGGAGAAATCCAACTGCACGGTCAATGCCGCGCGATTAAGATCCAGAACGGTGAGCGATTCAAACTGAATCCAGTCTCTGCCAGTCTGAATATCGTCGGCTCCCAAAATGGCTTGAAACACTTCCTTTTTGAGGTCGACCGACTTCTCCCAAGCTGTCAAACCCTGTTCATCCTCGGTATTGGCCACCATCAGGATGACGGCAAAGTTAAACCGCACTTGCTGCTTGTAGCGGTTGATCACTGCAGGTTCTTCTGGATCTTCAGAGACCGGGATCACAAACGCAGCCGGAAGCAGTTCAGCTGCCACCGACTCATCGAGCCGGGAAAACGTTCCGACGCCGAATACTCGGCCCTCGAAGCCCGGACAATGCGTCCGCAGTTCCTGAATAATGGGTTTTAATTTCACTTCATTAAGCTCCTAACCGGGCCCGGTTTAAAGGCGTTTTCGAGGATCTGCCCCACGACCGATTGAAAGCGGGTACGGCCATAGGTTTCGGCGGCAGCCGAGACCGGATTGGCACGCGGCTTAGCCACTTTTGCCTCAAAGGATTGTTTGCGGTGCGCACGTGTTCGCTTACTGCGTTTAGGCCCTGCGTGGCCAAAGACGACAAACGCGGGATAAAACCCGCGTCTTTTCAGTTCTGCAGAAACCTGCTTGCCTTTTCCGTAGGGCTTCACGGCCACCGAGAACCCGGAGCGCGAAACCTTGTAGGAAATTGCTTTCTGGAATATCCCTGTTTGCTTTCCCGGATAAGCTCCGGCAGCAGATACTCCTTTTTTGCTGACCAGTTTCTTTGCTATCTTGGAAACGTCTCGGCCGACCTGGGTAAAGCCTTTTCTCATCGACTTTTTATCGAAGTCGGCAAAGTTCAAAGGTCTCGCAAACCTCGCTTCAATTCTTAACGGCTGCATTAAGCACCTCGCATTCCAATAACGTGAACCGACCGGCACTGTTGCAGTCCGTCACGCGCTTGACCCGATACCAGAAGCCCGCGCATTCAAGCTCGATCAGACGCGGCAGATCCTGAGGTCTGCTTTTGCCTTTGACGCTTCTGATAAAGATCCGGTGCGTGACCGCTTCTTCCGTCTGAACGTTCTCCCAGAAGACCGACCCGCCGATAACTTCCACCTTGCACCAGCAGCTCCAAAGAGGCGTTCGTTTAGTAGACTGATCCGCTTTGCCGTCTGACATGAGCCGGGCCGAGTAAATCGAACAGCGCCGATTCAGTTGTCCGGATAAAGGTTCGATCACTTGTAAGCCCTCCACGGATCGATCATCCGCTCAAAGAACGGAGTGCTCTTGAAAGACTTTTCACTGTCAGACTCACGGTTTGCATACGCAAAAGCAACACAGGCACCGACCCAAACACGCAGAGCAGCAGGCACCTCTTCTTTATCCGAGCACACCGCATCGGAATCATCATCACTTCGGGCAATGATGTGTCTTTTCAGACGATGCTCAAGGTTTTCCGTGGCAGAGCAGCCAAGCTCCTCGAGAAACAAGTCTTCAGACGTGTCATCGATGCGCAAATAGCGCCGGAGATAAGCGGCATCGACAATCGACACCATACCTTTTGCTTCATACATAGGCTAAAAGGCGACGTTACCGCCGCCTTCCTAAGGTTGATTAGCCCGCTCCGCCTTGGCCGCCCTGAGTGCCTTTATCAGACTCACCGCCTTCGGCTTTAGGCTTTGTTACCGTCAAATCGCCGCCCACAATGCCGCTCGGACGTTCGATCGCGAAGGCCAAACGACGATCGGCCTTGATAGTGACAAGACCCTTTCTGAAGTTATTGCCGTCTTCATAGCCGAATTCCACGACGGTTTCCTTACGGTCGTAGATCATGCAGGCCATGTTGGTATCTAAGGTCAGGAACTTGCCTTTGGGCATTGCGGAACTTTCCACAACGTAGGTATCCCAGATCGGACGATTGGACGGGGCCATCGGATCGCTGAAGAGGTAGCGGCCGTTGGAGTCCTTCAGACAACGAAGTTTGAAGTAATCGACCGGGTTCATGATCGTGACGTTTGGAGTCAAACCCACAGACTTCACGGCCAGCGCTGCGAAACCGATCAGATCGACCTGATTTGTGATTTCCGGGTTGGTATCCGGATCAAAGCCGTGCGGCGTGTAGTTGCCTGTCACCAGGAGGCCGCTTAAGTTGGCGTTTGTTCCGTCACCGTTCAGAAGCTGGCTTTCCACGCGCTGCTTAACACCGTATTGGACGCGGAAGTTAATGTAATCGGCCAGCGCCTGAGAATCCTCCATGAGGTCTTTAGTCACAATGAAGCAGTTACCGATGTCTTTGACGTTGGCAGTCTGAGTATCGAACTCGATTTCAGACTGCGGAACGGAATCCACACCGTTGACAACTTCTGCAGCGTTGTTGACGTACTTCTTCTCACGAGAGTAGACAATCGCTTTATTGCTTGTCGGAGAATGATGGATCGTATCTTCGAGCGTAAGCGGTGCTGTTCCGATGCCGATGATGCCCTGAACACGCTGATCCGGATAAACTTTGGAGTCAACCGTGGAGCCGGTGCCGACCGGGCTCGGATCGGCCAAAGTGACAGAGAAACCTTTGCCCTTGCCGGCGGCAAATTCCAAGAATCCGGCATCGGCCACCACGCGGGCACCGAGTGTGAGGGGCGCGGAAACGTTGTCGGAGCCGCCCGGCTGCTGCTGTTTGAGGCGGCGGATTTCTTCAGCCAGGCCAAGCTGCTTTTTGCTGAGTTCGGCGAGTTCGGCCTTAACTTTGGCGGTTTCTTCAACCGTGGAAAGCTGTCCTAATCTGGCCTCGATGTTGGTCATTGCGGACAGGAGTTTTTCAATTTCTTCGTTCATTTAAATTTTCCCACTGAGTGCTTTATCGATTCGCTCGGTTACACCGAGCACCTTGTTTAATGCTTCAGCCAAAGCAGCGTCCCGCTGCTCTTCGCTCAGCACCTTCTTCACGCGAGAAACAAGCGCTAAGGCCTGTTTCCGGCTGAAGCCGCAAGAATCCCTCAGGCAGGCTTCAAAATCTCTTAACGTCTTAATTTTCTCGATGGTTTCATCCAGAGAATCCTTCGAGAGTGTTTCTGCAATCCTCGCCTGGCCGTCAGCCGGGAAGCTGCAGATGGAAATTTCGTAGAGCGCAGCAATGCTCAAAACCTTGATATTGCCGTTGTCATCTTCGACGTATTCGCCCAGGCGAATGCCTACGGACAAGCCGTCTAACGTTCCGGCTTTGAGCGCCTCATAAATATCGGAGGCCGCTCCGACTCCGAGTGTGAGTTCTCCCTCAACATAAAGACCTTTATCGTCTTCCTTGAGTGAGGTCCAACGGCCCACCGGAACGGCAGAATAGTCATGGTTGAAGAACATCTTCGGCGTTGAAATCGAGTTCTTCAACACCGCGCTGTAGGCGCCTTTGGCGATGTAAAAGCCGTAGCAATTCAAGTTGTCGTAGACCGAGGCGTAGCCTTTGACGACACCTGTTTTCTTGTCTTCGGATAGCTTTACTTCCACGCCTTCCAATCTAACGGATAAGGTCTGATCCTTTTTCAGCTCTTTAGTCACTGCCTGACTCCTTAGTTTTTTGGTCGACCGTTGCTTTGGCCAATGCTGAAATAGGCCTCAGCGCCGACTGCGCAAAATTGACATCTCCGCCTTCCACCGGCGGCAAGTTTTCGTATTGACGTGCTTCGTTAACGGTTTCAACGCCGTACTGGATGGCTTTGCCGTGGATTTCCATGCGCTCTTTCATGGTTGCCCGGAGCAGGTTGTCCATGGAAATTTCCACTGTGTAGAGCACAAATTCTTCCGGCGTCATGATTCGGGCTCTCACCGCCTGTTCAATTCGTCGGCATAACGGCAGCAAGGTGAATTTTTGAAAGCCCAAGATGATCTGTTCAATACCGCTGCCCCATGTTGTGGCTGCGTTTGATCCGACCAGAACGGACGGGACGCCGAACCAGCGGCAGATTTCCTCCACAGAAAACCGTCTTGTCTCCAGAAGCTGTGTTTCCGCCGGCGTCAGCGTCAAAGGCGTGTAGTTCAGACCGCCTTCAAGCACGTACAAACCGGAGCGGCTGCCGTTGGCCATTTCGTAGAAGGTTGTTTGAAGGCGCTCTCTCTGCTCTTTATCCAGCGTGCCTTCCGAGCTCAAGATGCCGCTCGGCTTATTGGCATTTCCGAACAGCGTTGAAGCGGTCTCTTGCGCATCGGCCGCTTCGCCAATCGTGGCTGCCATCAAGTCCAGCTTCGAGGCTCCGGCAAAACGTCCGCCGACACCCTTTAGGTGAAACATGAACTCCTTTGCGATCTTCTCCGTTTCACCGTCATGGCTGTATTCGTATCTCAGTGTCGTACCGTCGTAAATCGTTTTGACCTGCTGAGCGTTAAGCGGCATCATCGAGAGCACTTGTCCGGACGGATTGTTTCCCTCTCGTTTGAGCCTGGCGTACCCGTTGCCTCGAAGCACCATGTTGAAGATGACCTGAGACCAGAACTCCACCGGTGTCATGAACTCATTCGGGCCGTCATGCAGCAGCTTCCAAAGTTCGGTTTCCCGGGCCAAGTCTCTATTTCCGCTGTCATTGCGGTAAACGAAGATCGGCATGGAGGCCACTGTTTCAGCCAAAAGCGTCGTGCATGCCATCACGGAGGAAATCTGCAGGGCCGTTTCTTCAGAAGTTTGCCGTTTCCTCGGCACCAGCTCCAGCATCGGTTCCGTTCGCTGCACACCTTTGCTGTCTTTGAACGGGTTCCCGATCGAAGAAAAAAATGAACTCAAAAACATAATTTACCAATTGAAAATGAGCGGAGAATCAAGCATCGGTGTCAGGTCCACCGGCTTTTCAATCTTTCCGCCGCCGATCAGGAATGAGTAGAAGGCCATGATCATGGCCACCACCAAGTCGATCTTGTTTTCATTCCTCAGCTTGTTCGGATAAATGTTGTCTTTCGCATCGCGATGACAGACGACGTTTGAAACGCACCAGTTAAAAATCAGATCATCCGGATGATGCAATCTTCCGGACATCACCAAAGCCTCGATAGTTTTCATCGGCTCGGAGAAGTTCTGGACACTGTTTCGGACCTCGACCATCGGACAGCCTTGCTCGGTTAATTCACTGGCGAGCTGAGTTGCCTGCCACGGGTCATAAGCGATTTCCTTCACAACAAAGTCAGAGCAGCTTCTCCGGACATATTCCTTGACCTCTTCAAAGTCGACTACCGCACCTTCCGTCACTTTCAGACGCGCTTCGTACTCCCAACCGGAATAAGAAGCATTTTTCGCTGTGTTAACGGTTTCCCGGGGAAGCCAAACCTGCGGGAAAACAAAGAAATGCTGGACGCCGTTGATCGTTTTGCAAAAGAGCCTGACCGCCGCCGTCAAGTCAATCTTTGAGGCCAAGTCGAGCCCCAGCCACGATTCCTGTCCGTAGAAGTCGGACTCTTCCAAGGCCGGATCGCCGCAATCATTCCATTTGGTCAGATCCATCCAGGCCGCATCTGCGTTACACCAAACATCCAAGTGCTTGGTCTTAAAGTTGTTAACCGCACTTGCGACCGTCTGCGCTTTATCACGCAGTGATTTAATCGTTTCCGGATGGACCGAGACGCCCCAGTTCGGATTGGCTTTGATCAGCGCACTGTCACTTGTCCAGTCATCCTCTTTATCGATCGTGTAAATAATTCCGAACTGGTCATCCCCGCCGGAACTTTTTCCGGACAAAACTTCAATCACGTAGTTTCTAAGCTCGTAGCAGATTCCGGATAAGTTAAATCCGGCCGTCGTAATGGCAAACAGCAGCGGCTGCAGACGCTTGCCGATAGACGTCTCAACCACGTCGTAGACTTCGCGGGTTTTATGCGCGTGAAGTTCGTCAATACAAGCAAAGTGCGTATTGAGACCATCCAGTGTGCTGCCTTGCGCGGACTTCGCAACGAATTTTGAATTACTGGCCAGCTGAACTATTGAATAATCCAACGCCTTAATCCCGAGTTCCCGACTCACATCCGTGCAGCGGCGAACCATATCGCGAGCAGTATCAAAAACTTCTCTGGCCTGCTCCCGGGTAGTCGCAAAAGAGTAGCAATCCGCGCCGCCTTCTCCGTCCATGGTCATCATATAAAGACCGATCGCGGCCGAGAGCGTCGATTTCGCATTACCGCGAGGAACCTCAATGTACGAGCGCTTAAAGCGGCGCTTTCTCGTATCTTTGTGAACCCAACCGAAGATTGAAGTGACAACAAAACACTGCCAGGGCTCCAGTTGGATCAACTGGCCGGCTTTAGGTCCTTTCACATGCCTTAAATGCTCGATAAAGAAGCAGGCCCGAGTCGCCAAAAACGGGTCAAACACATAAGGAAAAGACGCTGATTTTGATTTTTCAAGGTCTTTTTTCTGTCTTTCACAAGCCTGGCGAACATAAACACAAGCAAGAACTTCGCCGCTTAGAACCTGCTGCACGTACTTTTGAGCCCATGCAACGTAATTTTTCAATTCATTCCACCGTAATCAAGGCCAAATTCAAGGCATTTTTGCATCGCCTCTTTAGAAAAAAGTTCAGAATCTTCTTGATTTTTCGGAGTATCCGCACCGTTTAAAGCGATGACTCGAGACCGAGAGGAGGGCGTTAGCCCGAGTTCGGCGGCCACGCTCTTGAAAGGCTGGACACTCTTAACGATTAGGTTGGCCAGGAACCTGTCTTTTTCTTCCAAGGCCTCCATCCTGGCATTGATGACCTTGGCTCTGTCTAAACTGCCGAACTTCAGGGCCTCCTCGTACTGAGGCCGCAGTTCCGAGAGCTCTGCGCGGAGCGCCATTTTCTCTTTTCGGCTTTTCGTGATCTCTGCCCAGAGTTCGCAGTATTGCTCGAACATTCCGCGGTCGCATTGTTTGATCCAGCCAGCGCCTTCGTGCTCGAGCACAAAATTCCAATGGACTTTTGCTTCGTCCGACAGCGTCTCCGGCGGAGCCGCTTTTTCAAAAATTTTTTGGCGGACCTTAGGTTCTTGGTAATTTGTACGGCACGGCTGAAGCGTCCCTTGGAGTTCTTTAATTTCTGTCGGTAAAGGTTTTCGACCTTTCATCCTATTTACTCCAGACGCGCAAAACCTCGAAAATCTCCAATTTTGCACGCGTAAAAATTCGACTGAGGGCGCGGTCTCGGACGATCGCGTCACTTCACTTTTTCACCGCCCCTCCCTATGTTTCCGAAGCCACCGTCTTCTGCGGCAGTCTTCAGATCGTGGTGTCTTTTACACAAAGGCTGCAAATTGTTTCGATCCCAAAATAACTGTTTATCCCCCTTATGCGGGATGACATGGTCCACGACCGCAGCCAATCGAGGAAAGCCTTCTGCTTCGCATTGAACACAGAAGGGATGGCGAGCTAAGAAACCTTCCCGGGCTTTTCTCCAGGCGGAGGAATATCCTCTTGAGGCTGCCGATCCTCTTTCTCGATCGAGCTGGCGGCGGCGATCGGCTCTTTGATCCTGAGCGTTCTGCTTATGCTTCTCGCAGTAAGAGCCGGAGCCGCGGAAAAGAGCACCGCAGCCGGGAGAGGCACAATGCTTTAACGGAAATACAGGCATAACTTCTCAATGAAAAAACTCCGGGGCAGCCACCCAACCGCTCCGGAGAACCCTCATACCACTTCTCAAGGAGAGGCCGATAACGCTCGACCCAGGCGTTCGTCCTAAGGTAGGTGACGAATCCATGAAAAAAGCGGACGCTCAGTGAGCAATCCGCCTTTTAACCCTTCTAAGTAAACTGTTTAAAACAGCCTGATTCGATAAATAATCTATAAAAAACTAACGAAAAGTAACCGCTCCGGAGTTCAATTGTTCCTTTAGCCAATAAGCAAATCCACAGTTCATCTTATATTTACCCAGATTGTTGAACATGGTGTCCAACCTATTCTTGTCAAGCACAAAAGGAAGATCTCCTTTTTGGTATTCCGGACAGAGATTGGATTTGAAACAAGGTAGATATGAGTCTTCAGTTAAGGGGTAACGAAAATGATTCTTTTTTTCTAGAATCTTTTCGAATGCAATGACCTCCGAATCCGAGTAATGAAGGGATAAAAAATCTTCAAAATTCATATCCGAAAATAAAAAATCAGGGATATTCGCCGCTTTTCTTGAATAACTGTCGAAGCACTTATTTGAATTTCGAACATAAATATCCCGATCAATCCAAATCAAAATTTCGGACTTCCTATTTTGTTGCCTACTGTTCTTAAACTTCTTGATCACCGGAGAAAAATCTCCAGTTCCAACGGAAACAGGTTTGCAAAAAACGCTATAGGAATTCCTCACCAGCAGTTTGTTAAGCTCTGTAAGATAATTTTCTTCTGAAGGCCCTTCACAAACAATAATCGGAACCCTAGAGAGCTGTAAACGGGATGCCACCGAAGTCTCCATTTAGATAACGACGTCGGAAATTATTGGCGTTCCGCAAGCCTTCTATTTCACTTAATCTCATCACTTGTGCCCCATTAAATCCACGAGGGTCTACAAGAGCAACCTCAGACAGTTGCAAAACATCCCATTCCAGAAAGTCCGTATTATGGGTTGTAAAAATAAGCTGGGCATTTGATTTATTGTATCTTTTGTCCTTAAAAATACTGATGAGAGAAGTAGAAAGCAGAGGATGCAACGAAGCCTCTAACTCATCAATGAGAACCGTTTTCCCGTTTTTTGTTGCCCATAAAAAGAGAGCAACCAAAGCCATCAGGCGCTGAGTTCCTTTTGACTCTTCCTCAAATAGGTCAAAGCCGACCAAGCTTCCTTTATCGTTTTTATGAAAAGTTTGAACCTCAACCTTTTCAATTCCGCCATCATCCGGTCTCAGCCTGAAAGGAATGTTTTGCAACATACTAATGTTGACTTCATCCACCAGTACTGTGCGGAAGCTGAAACTCTCAATTCGACTATCGAATTTTTTTAACAAGCAAGATATTTCTTTAATAGCATTTTCTTTTTTTTCCTGTTCTGTTTCACCTTCACAGGCCGCCGCCAACATGTCAAAGGCAAGAGGTATCGGTAAATTATTGCTGGGAAAAATAGCAAGCTGATCTTTAAAAAAATTAAATGCAAAACTCAATTCTTCGGCGATTCCAGGAAACTCCTTTCTCAAGCACCAAAGGAGGGTCCTTTCCTGCTTCTTGGAGTCACTCAAGATGCATCTTGTTTGAAATTCCTGCTGAATGTCTTGAAATTTTTCAGAAAGACGGTCGGATAACTCAACGATCTTTTCATTTTTGACCAAGAATTCGATTTCTTTATCAATACTAAGACGCTCTTCTAATATTCCAGTTCCGTTGTATACGACAGAGTAGTCAAATATCTTAGAAAGCCCAGAAAACGTCACTCCTATCTCAGTACTTTCCGTCTCTTTAGTAACGGTATTTATCTTATTTGGCATAAAGCAACGCTTGTTAAAGCGGGAAATAACCATGCCTCTCAAGATGCTAGCGGCCTGGAGAATGGAGGTCTTACCAGACGCGTTTGGACCAAAAATGCCTAGAGCTGGAACTGTGCGGTTGGCACGCGCCCCGTCGCATTCAAGAAAAAAAATTCTTGCGTTATCTTTGTAACCATTAGGGGCGCGGGAAAGTGCGTAACGCAAATCAAGCGTCAACTCTTTGATACTCTTAAAATTTCTGATGCGAATCTCATTTAGCATGACCCGGCTCTTAGCGTATGTAAACAGTTTTTCTGTTTATGTATTATCCCATAGACACTTCCAATTAAACAGCTTTTCGAAGCTTGTTTGTAAATCTTTTAACAAGTGTTAATTGGGTTTGCTGACAAACAAGGTTTCTTTAGGAAAAGGAATAAGGAGAAACGCGACAGCCTAGTTTGTAATGGCGTATTTATATTTGAGACATTGACCGCCGTACGGTGCCACTCACTGCCAAAGTTTATGAAAATATAGCCCATTTTCGAGAAAAAGGTGTCATAGGGATTTTCACCTAGCATGTTTTTTCCTTATTCCTGATTGCATCCAATTCCATTGCAATTGCCTGATCTGCCCGGCAAAGACGGCGGATCATCGTGCTCTTTGAAATCCCTAACTCATCGGCTGCATGGATAACGCCTCTCATCCCTGCGTGTCCGTAGAGCGCGAAAACAGCTTCCTTAAGTGTCGGATGCAATTCTCTGATGATTCTGTCCAGACGGATCATGTTGAAGTCGCAGGAGACAGCGTTAATCAAATCGTTGCTCTTTCTGGACGAATCCACACGGTCGTTATTCATGTCCAACTGAGGAGGAAGTTTGTTCCGGGAAAGGTTCCGCCACTTCCACCAGCAAAAAAGCAGCCTTTTTACGTAAGGGATTCGAGTCATGGGAGCTGTACCAATATCGTCAAAGAAGTTGTTCAATGACTGTTCATTAGTTTGTTCAATGGTTTTATTCATAATTATTTGTTTTTAAAGTATTTGTTCACTTGTTCATACTGTTCATATCTCCATACCCCGTAAATTTCTTTTTTCCGTTTTTATATTTCCATCCACGCGCGCACATGTAGGTAGACGTGTATTAGGTGAACAATGTGAACAGACTGCTCCCATCTTTTTGAATCCAAATAAAAAATTAGTGTTCATGCCGTCCATTTTGTGCCTCTGAACAGGGTGAACAGTATGAACAACAGGGAAAACAAAAGGCCCTGCGGCCGAAAACAGCAGCAGGACCTCACAAAAAGGTACGAAAAGGGTTTACTGGAGAGACTTAAAGTCACGATAGAACCTTTCTTTAGCTGTTTCCACGTCAATCTGGAATGCCCGGGCACGCTGAGAAAATTCAGCATTAACTTCCGGATCTTCCGTTGATTTCGGCCAATACACCTGCCTCTGGTACATCTTCAGCGGTCTGAGCGTCTCGGTAGACGAGGACTCCTCACTGTAGAGCTGCACCCTTAACCTTCCGCCGTTTAAGCGGCTCTTGCACCTGCCGCCGAATACCTCCTTGCTGCAGGGTCTTTCTCCGGACGACTTACACCAAATGGTGTAGGCGTCATAGAGATGGCCGAGTACGGCCGGACCCACCGGCAAATTGATATTCCCGGACGTCCAATCCTCAATGAAGCGGATGGCAGAGTCGCTCCCCAGACGCTTTAAGTCGAGTCTTGCCTGAGTCTCCAAAGGCCTTTTGCTCTCGTTGAACCAACTCGTATCAAAGTTGAGCAGATAGGCGTAGAAGGACTCAATCCCGCCGTTGTCGATTTCGTCGGCAAGGGCCTCGAAGTATTCCGGCGGCGAGGCCGTCTCAAACTTAATGGCCTGATAGCGGCGGTCGGCACTGTCAAACATCAGCGGCTGCAGTTCGTTAGAGAGGAACACAAAATTTGTTTTGTTCGCTTCAAATCGCGCAGGAAGCCCTTTTTCGTTTATCGTATGCGTGGGGTTGGTGACGAGATTCTTAAGCGCACCTTTCAAATTTCGCTTTTCCTGATTCGTTACCACCTCCTCACAAACCACAAACAGCTTCTTAGACACCCATCCGTTGAAATCGCTCTGCACCATGTTCTGGTTAACCGAGCAGGCGTACTGACCGTAAATCTTGGAAATCGCATTAAAGAACATGCTCTTTCCGGTGCCTTCTCTTTCGCCGTAGACGACTAAGGCTGTCTGCATTTTGGCGCCCGGGTGCTGAAGCGGAAAAGCAAGCCAAGCGGCCACCCATTGGAAGAGATCGTCGTTTTCTCCGCAGATCTTGAAAAGATGATCAATCAGCCTTTGACACTTATGGGTGTAATTGGGCTTCATCGGCCATCCGGCGAACATCGTGATGCTGCCGAGCGGGATCTTTTTCGGATCCGGCTCAAAAATCAGCTGCTCAGGCTGGATGATTCGGCGATTGTCGAACTCATTCTGCAGCCAGAGGTTGACTGTCTTAGCTCCGAACCACTGCCGGATGGTTGAGATCTTGGTCACTCTCAAATATTCGGTATCCCAACATGTGTCCGTGCTGTCAATGGCGATGTAACGCTTACCGAGGGAGCTGATAACCCCTAAATTCTTCTCATTCACTTTTTTGTCTCCGGACCCCTTACTTAAGGGCTCCGCCTGCCTCCAGGCTAACTGCTGAGAGACTGCGTCGCGTCCTTCCTGGACGGCCAAGTCGTTAAAGTCAGTGCCTCCCAGCGAAGCATCGGCAAAGCGGGGAATGACCACGGCGGCCCCAACTTTAGAAGCAGCGATCTTGGCCTTAACCACGCCGGTATTGCAAAGCGAGCGATGCATGGGGCGAGATCTTCCGTCGGACCATTCCTCATACTCCAGATAAGTCTCCTTATCCTTCGTTGTCCACCAGGCCATGACCTTTCCTCCGGAAACAATTTGCTCCCGGGCAGACGCTTTAGAGGCAGCGATATTGAGTTCAATGCCGAAGCGTTCGCTGATTTCACGCTTCAGGGCGGTGTGGTAGTGGCAGTCGTTATCTGCAGCAATCACGATCTTGGTGTTCGGGTATTCGGCCCTAAGGCTTTCGGCCACCGGGAGAAGATTCCCGGCAGAGAAGGCTACAACCACCATCGGCGCACCGGACGCCTGCATGATGCTGCATGCCGTGGCCCATCCTTCCGTCAAAATAATCGCCTCCGGCGGCTGGGCGGGTTCCCCGAGTTTTAGGCAGGAGCCTTTTAAGTCACTTCCGGACAAAAATCGCTTCTGGATCTCGGTGCTGCCGTCCTGAGTTTCTGCAGGAAAAATCGTCTGCAGGCCGACCACACGGCCGTCCTTCCACATAGGAAGCAGGATCTGATTGCGCAGCTGATAGGCACCGTAGGGCAGAATCTGTTTTTTGGCCACATACGGATGGCTCATGGAAACGGAAGAGCTTGCCACCTGCAGCATTTTGATCGCTTTTTGGGCTGCGGATCGCCGGCGCTCCTGGAGCGCTTCGTCAACAATCTTTTGATCTGTTTCCGTGCGCGACTTAATTTCGCGCCATTCTTCCTGCGTCCAGCCGCTTCGGGTGTGCGTGATCTTGTAGGATTGGCTTCCGATTCCGAAGGTGCCAAAGTAATAGCTGCGGCCCGAGCCCAGCGGCTTTTCCCAAATCCCGTAAAAAACCTCTTTGCCGCGTTTGAAGTGAGAATTTGCGGGCTTAAACCGTTTCCAGTTTGAGCCGTTAACTACCAAATCGACACCCGGCGGAACATCGATTCCGACAGAGCTCATTTGCTCTTCAACTTCTCTTAGTGATTTCGCCATGATGATTCCTCTTTCCTCCGAAGATAGGGAGCAGTCTCGAGTTCGAGGGAGGAAGGCTCTACAGTTGCAACTGTCCCGAGACTGCAAAATCGTTTATCTCAATAAAGATGTTTTTCAGGAGAAAACTCCGAACACTTTCAGCAGCCACCAGACCATCCAGATAAAGAGCGCAACGGGCACTGCACACAGTCCGATAATCACCAGTGAAAAGATGGCTGCCAGCAGACAATTAACAAGCTGCTCCAGAAAATCGATCATGAAAGCCTCCCGGACAGTACGGAAAAAGGCGGAAGAGCCTTCTCCAGAGCGTGAGAAAATAGAGGTCTCAAACAAAATTCACTCAAACTAAGGAGAAGGCTATGGAAACCCTTATCGTTTGTTTTTTGGACAAAGCAATGGCATTTATCAAATTTTCCAGTGGCTACCGGACTCCGTCTCTGACCGGCCGGATGGAAAAACCTGTTTTTTACAGAGGAAAAAAGGTTTATCCCGTTTACCTCACGCTTCAGCCCGGAACCTCGGACATTACTTTTGAAAACATCAGCTGCAATTGCTCTTTCTACCTTCCGGACGAAGAATACGGTCACTCCCTTTTCTGGGATCTTGGCAGCGAACAGCGCGTTTACCGACCGGACCAAAAAGCTCCTAATCCGTACATCAAATCGATTCCTCTCAACGGGAACGGCCTTCCAAAGGAAGAATTGTTTTTTGTTGATCCCCAAGACAACCCGTTCATTGAATTCAAGATCCGATCTCAAAGCCGATTCTTTATCGCCAGAACACTGACGTGGAAGCAAAGTGTGGTTTAAGTTATCCAGACGCGGCTGACAAGAAAAAGAAGGGAGAGCCTTCCCCAGAGCGTGAGAAAATAGAGCTGGCAAACAAAAATTACTCACGCTAAGGAGAAGGCCATGGAAAGCAGTGATGTCTTTTCTTACATCGGCGCACTCGGAGCAATTGCCACCGTGATTGCGCTCATCCCGGAGAAAAACCGAATGGCCGCATTCAGCTTCTTGAAAAAAATCCTTAGACAAGTTCTGAACTTCTTTCGCAAGGCAATCAAAACCGCCGAGCTTGAAACCATCCAGCAAACCGCCCCTGAAGGAGCAAAGGCAGCAGGAACCTTCAGGGTTCAACGCCTCAAGCCCATTTGCTCCATCACAATGACCAGAGACTTTCCGAACGAATACACGATTCTCGAGGTCACTTACGAACCGGAAAAAGAAGTCTTTCCGTTTGAGAAGGTGCGCAGCAGCATCCCGCTTTACGAGGCTTCCTTCGGGGACTACTGGAGAGTCGGACGTCCGCACGTTCTTCGAGGCGCCTTTGAGGAAGACTTGGCAATCAACGATGAGCCCAAAGCCGAGTTCACTCACGACTTCGGAAGTGACAGAAGGCTTCTGTTGGTTGCTCCTGCTGCAGATGTCTCCGGATTGACCTTTACGATCTCCGGCCCGAAGTGGCTGAAATCCCAAACCCTGAGCGTTTAGCTTATTGGTCATAGCAGCTCCCAGCGAAGAAAATAAAACGCGCAAAAAGCCGCCATTGCGATGAGAATGACGGCTACCCAGTCAATCTTCATCAGGTCGAACTTTCCGAGCCGATCGGCATCCATCTTCTGCAGATGACGCTCAAATCGATGAGCGGCTCTCAATCTTTCTTCTTCTGTCATTTTTCCAGCCCTTATTGCGGCTCTTATCTGGCGACCGTAGCGGTCCCGTTTCATTTTCTATTCCCCTTGGTGCCGTAGTCCACGGCATCGATACGGCATATTTCGGAACTTTCCGGCATTGCCCGGAGAAGTCCGGCATTTTTCGGAAAACTCCGGCAGACTTCGGCTACTTTGCCGTCTCCTGCCGTAACGACGCCGTATCAACGCCGTAGCTTTCGTAATCCCGAATCCTTAAATTGAGGGCATCCCTTTTTCGGAGGTCCCTCATGACTTTCTTCTTAGCCCACGCGTCCATAACGTCCCTAATGATCGAGTTTTGGGATCGATCCGGATCATCAGCCACGACTTGGCGGATTACCGAAATCGCCAAATCAGTTAACAGAGCTCTGACTTCGTTCGTGCCTTTGTCTCTCATGTTCAATCAGTTCCTTTGCCTGCTCAGGAGTAATCAGATTCAGACGTATCGCAGCACCGATAACTTGATCGGATCGTCTGACATCCAAGTCCTCCGGCCAGTTATGAATAGCTCCGCGTGTGACTTTTAATGCACGCCCAAGAGCTGCTCCAGAACTAAATAGTGAAATAGCAGTTTGTTTTTTCATATTCGAATGTATAAAACAATATACATTATTTTGTCAAGCTTTTGTTTCACTAGATATACGTTATTTTTCATAAGCTACGAGAATGAATACCGTCAGTGAAAGATTGAAATATGCGCTGTTAGTTCGCGATATTTCTCAAGCAGAACTAGCAAGGAAGATCGGAGTTACTCGAGGCGCAATATCGAATCTTATAAATAAAGTCAGCCAAGGCCTCTCTGCTGAAAACGCCTTGAAGATTGCTGAAGCTCTCGAAGTTGATCCCTATTGGTTAGTATTTGGCCGTGGTGAGGGCCCAGTTACCAAGAGAGATATAAACTTCGGTCTGGGCAACCTTACTTCTTCCCGAGAAGAGGCCCAAAAACTGATCAGTACTATGCCGAATGACAACTTAGAACTTGTGGTTAAAGTTTTAAAACAATTCGTGAATGTATAAATAAGTTGACATCCTAATTAACGTATAACAAAATATACGCATCTCTCAACGAGGTGCGTTATGTTAAACACTGAAAATTCTCTACCCGTTTGGATCTTCTTTTCAAACGTCGACGCCATCACCGTCAACAACAGCGCAAGCCAATTGCTGGCCTGGAGCGGTGAGTCTTTCGGCCGTCTTTTCGGCTCCACCCAAAATCTTCTGAATGTCCTTTTGGACAGCAATCACCGCATGGCCAAAGAGCACGTGATCGAATTGATCGGACTGCTCGGCGCCTGTGTTGCTTCCAACCCGTATCCGCATCCGGCAGCCAGAGAGTTGTTTACCGACTGCATCATGATCCTGTCTCGCAATCTCGCAGGTCTGCCGGAGGAATAAATGATCGGCAACAAACTGACTTTTCTTTTAGAACGTGAAAGCCTTGAACGGATTATCCGCCTGATAGAAGTTTGCGATGACCTGACAAAGCAGCTCTGCTACCCAAAAGGCGATCGCCGGACAGACAAGATCATGACTGAATTGGACAGAACCTATCGAGCCTTAGGCTCCACTCTGGCTAATGAGCACTTGGGCTTCTACTGGCTTAATGAGGAAAAGGATGGCGCAAGCCAGGAGGAACAACCATGAAGCGGAAAAAGAAAGAAATGATCCTCAAGGCCTGGGAAAGCCTTGAAATCAAAGAAGATGCAGAAAAGTCCTATGGCAAGCCTGTTCCTTTGAACAGAAAGGCAGCTATTAACTTGTGGAAGTTTTGGCAAAAAGCCTCAATAGCGGCCCTTGCTTCCGGAAACGACTTCTTTATAAGTCGACTTTATAGGCTTACCCAACAACAATACTTTTACCTAATCAAGATGGACTTACTCTGTGGCGGCGGTCAATCCGAGATCGGCGAGAGTATCTTTGGAAACTCCTTCAGTAAGAACGGCAAAAAGAGAAAGAAGATAAAGGCCGTCCGCACGGGCCGGAAGAACAAATTGACTCATAAGCCTGCCGTCCAAAATTTCCTGAACGGGAACTTTGTCGTGCCGGACCCAAGTTTCAATAGATCGGGACTCAAGAGCCTCCGAAAGCTTCTGAGGAAAAGCTGTCGAGTAGGGAAGCTTTAAAACTCCGCTCTGAAGAGCCGCGGCAATAACCCTAACTGCACCGGTTTCAGTCATCTTTACTACATTTTCGTTTGTTTTACTTTCAGCCATTTTCTCCTCCATAGGATGGTTAGTGATTGGAACTCTTTAATTATCCAACGGAGGATGGCAGCCGGGAAAGACCGGCACCCACACAAGTTTTTGGAACAACTATGAAAACGCTCAAACCTGAATTCGTCAACGCTCTGGGGAACTTCATCGCCTCCCGCTCGAACGAAGATCCGCTGGAAAACTGGTTCACCAGAAGGCGAATCGTTATCGAGCTTGAATGGCTGGCCAACACGAAAACAGCCACGAACTGCTTTGTTCTCTATCCGGACCCTGCAGATCCGAAAGTCTTTACCGCAGGCTACATGCATGAAGCGGTCATCGGCGGGGAACGCTACAACATCGTCGCTTCAGTAAACGACTACACGGGCACCAAGGGCACACCTGCAGACGGAGCGGACACAAAATGCTGAAGCTTAAAAAATCCACCGTTTTCGCCCTGAAGGAGTTCATCCAGCTTTTCTCAGGCGACGCAACGGCCTCCCGAAAGCAGGCAATGCTCGAAGAGGCTGTCAAAAACTTCGAGCTGATTGCTAACGGCAAAGCCGGACATTCCTGTTACGTAACGGTCGGATTAAAGCCGGATCGATCCGACTTTGAATTCTTTTATACATATCAGTTCCCGATTAACGGTCCGCACGGAAGGCTTGTGATTTCCCCGGACAGCGATCTAGAGGAAATCGATGCCTAAATCCAAGAAGACCCGGGCAAAGAAATATCACCCGAAAACCGTAAAAGTTGGTCCCTATTGGCCGGCGGAAGCTCAGGCCGACGTCGAAGCCAAACTGACCCAAGTCGCCTTGTATGTTGAATCGAGTCTGCCGGCCGGAACCTTGACGGATCAGCAGATGGACTGGATCGAAGACACACTCAATTGGTTTTTAGGTCTGCTCTACAAGCGTTATGAGCACCTGAACCAGCAGGAGATCAACGAAGTCGGCCCGATCGCCATGGCAGCACGAAAAGCCGTCAACAACATCAGCGACCGACAGCTCAAAGGGCAAACCAAAGGTTTCGTGGCCACAGGAGAGGAAATCAAGATCGTCAGCCAGGCCTTTGCCATCATCATTCCGACACTAAAAGAGGCCGTCGCACTGGCGCCTCACAAAACACTTAATGAATTTACTTGGGCTTATGAACGAGCCAAAGAAAAACTTAAAAGGAGCAGCAATGCAAAAAGAGGATCGAATTAAACAACTCGTGGAAGAAAAAACACGTCAGGCTTTCAGCGAGAAGGGTTTTCAACCCTTGGATCTTACAAACGTGACCGTGGGCAACCTCGATATTCACGTAAAGGAAGGCTTCTGCGTACATGTAACTTTCCCTGCCTTGATCTGTGAATCTCCGGACAACCCCGAGCAGAAATTCATGATCCCTCTTTCTCCGGGGAAAGCCGCTTCAGTTGCTGAAGCCTTAACCGAGAGCGTCAAACAAGTCGAAGAGGAGAATGAATAATGGCTTCCGTTAATAAAGTCATTTTGATCGGAAACCTCGGACAGGCTCCGGACGTCCGAGTCACCAATTCCGGAATGAAGATTGCGGAAATCTCAATCGCGACGTCAAGTTTCTACAAGAAGGACAACCAGCGCATTGAAAAAACGCAATGGCATACGGTCACGCTCTGGGGACGCTTGGCTGAGGTGGTTGAGCAGTACACAACCAAAGGCAGCTCCGTTTACGTCGAAGGACGCCTGGAGCACGAAAAATGGCAGGACCAAAACGGGACGACCCTCTACACAACCAAGATCGTCGCCGAAACCGTCCAGCTCCTGGATAAACGTACCCGATAATCAATGAGGAAATCATGAAGCTACAAAACTCCGGCCTTTGGCCTTTATTTCAGAAAAAAGTCATTGAAACAGCCCTCGAAAACTCGCTCATCAAACAAGACATCGTCAAAATGATAAGAATGCCTGCAGGAACGACGGCGACTACTCTGTTGGGAGCCAGTAAGGTTAGTATCGGAGGCATTGATCTCGCCGTCTTTCACTTGATTGATGCGGACGGCAACAAGTTTGCGTGTTTTACCTCCCCTGAGGAACTTCAATCTTTGAGCGATACCTGCTTAACAATCCTGAAAAGCATGGAATTTCAAGAAACCTCCGGCTGCTCTCGGATCAAAAATTAATTCGTAAATTTCGGACTGATAAGGTTGGATCAATGAATATTGTTTTTGTCTGCAGCGAAACAGATGCCGCAAGAATCCAAAAATGCCTCTGGCACGGTTTCTTTGATTACTGCGAGGGCGGATTTAACGGAGAGCAGCAGGTGAACGACTGGCAGAGATCAATAATGATTCTGCATAACGCGCTCGTTGCAGCTAAGGAGGGTTCTGCAGAGATGCCGGTCGAAATCTCCGTTCGGGACGCCTATTGGATACTCAGCCTAATGAAAAAAGTCGAAACGATGAGCGAGGGGCTGGCAGAAGAGGGAAGTTTCAAATTCCCGGATAGAGCCGAACAGCTCCGAACAAATTTAAGACGTTGTCTGCAGCAATTGGAAAAATGCAAGAAAGACTGCACAGTGGAGGAAATAAATGATGTCAAAGAAGCCTAAAAAATTTCTGACTAAAGACGAAGTCGCCGCCCGCTGCGGAGTGTCTCTGAATACTGTCAACAATTGGATCGCTGGAGGTTACGTCAGAAACGGGCGGTTTTGTGCCATTGACTACAATAACTTTCCTAAGCCTATTAAGAAAGGACGCCTCGTTAGAATTGACGAAGACGAATTCAATGCATGGCTGCTGGCGAGTAAATATTAAAAAGCAAAGGTCGCATCAACATAACGATGCGACCTTTTAAATTAGGACCCGTATTTTTTATCGATAAGAAAACGGAGAAGATCGACAATTTCAGACATTAGTCGAGCAATTATTCCTCCGTCTTTAGCTTCATTTTTAACAGTCTCTTTCTCTCTATTGGCCAATCTCACTGCAGCCATAAACAAGATAACCGCGACTGAAGCCAAGACAACAATGATGATTTCAAGAAGCCAGCCATTGTTGCCTATAAAGATAACTGGCGCTTCATCCCAAGAAACCCCCGAAGTCAACAGAAGGAAAATTTGAAGAACGGAACAAAGGAACGCAATCAACATCAAAATCGCGGCCCAAACGAGAATCCAAAATAGGTATTGCCTGTGCACTCTGGCCTGTGCCTGGTCTTGAATAGTCTCAGTCAAAACAGAAGCAGATTGAACTTCAGAAACAGCATCATTTTGCGATTTTTTGTACTGAATAGTGGTCACAGCCCCGGCTAAATTATCTGAGTCTGTGACAGTTTTTCTCGCTTCTGCCATTTTAGATAAGTCCTAAATTTTCCAGTCTGAACCGAAGCGCCGTCAAAGAAACTCCGAATCGATCAGCGAGGACTTGCGCGTCATACTCCTTCTCTTTTTCAACGAAGTGGCGCACAGCTACTTCCGGCATTAAGAGCTCCACTGCAAACTTATTTGCGGCAACTTCTCTAGGATCGTAATTCCCGATGGAAAAGTTTCTGTTCGGATCTCTGAACGCATGTCCGTGCTGCAAAACGAAATGACCAAGCTCGTGGGCTATAGTAAATCTCCGCCTAACCTCCGGCTCTTTGTCATTAAACAGGATTCGGTTGTTGTCGATTTCCCCAGACAAGTGAGCCATGTTTTCCGGCAAAGGAGCCACAGTTAAGCCCATTTGCTTTGCGATGTATTCCGGATCAACTGGCAGTCTTAATACTCCATCTTCTAGCCAATGGTTAAGAAGGACTGAATCAGCTGCTTGCTTACTAGTCATCACTTCCTCCTTTTATTAAGACAAAGACGATTACACTCAATTAGGCATTGTTGTGCGTAATTGTGTGTAGTTGTGCGTAGTTATTAATTAAATTCTACCGATAAATGTAGCAAAAGCTGTAATTTTTATGAATTCTTACTATCTTTGGGCATAAGTTTCATTCTTGAGAAACAATACTTAGACCAATCTGCCATCAGCTCACGTCTTCGTATCCAAGACTGGTTTCTCTCGTAGGCGCCTTTATAGGCATCATCAGCTTTATGATGCAAACAGATTTCGGCAACTCTGGATTCATACCGTTTGTCATTCCCTAATCGGTCATCCTGAGCCCACGTTCGGAAAGAAGCTCTGGCAATGCCATGGACGGTCGCCCGGACTTCGCTTTCAAGCATTCTGCTTTGTTCTTTATCTACCCATTTTCCCGGAACACGACTAACTACAGACGAAAACATCGTGTCTGTAATGACTTGTCCACGACGTCCGGGAAAAATTAAATCCTGCCCTTCTTCTCTGGGGAGGCCTTCTAGGAATTTAACGAGCTCATCAGAGAGCGGAACAATTAAGCCGCCGTTTGTTTTTACCTTCAGCTGCGACGGCGGAATATCCCAGATGCGTTTTTCAAAGTCGATTTGAGACCATTTTGCTTCCCGAGCGGTTCTGGAGCGTGTCGCTGTCAGAATCGCAAAAAATGCACATTTAGCACCGACGCTGATTTCAAGATTATTATGAAGCGCGGCCATAAAGTCCGGGACATCGAGCGGGTCCAGAGCTCCACGATTTTTAGTAATGGGTTTTACAGACGGCAGCAGAAATTGAAGCGGACCGTCTGTTGCAGCCGGATTGTCATGTCTGGAAAATCCTTTTGCGATTCCCCAGGCGAATATTCTCCGGAGCATCGCTTTCAAACGTTTAACGGTGTGAGGCTTCTCCCAGGCCGCCGTCAAAATTTTGGCAACATCGTCAGGAGAGACTTCATCAAATTGCAAATCCCCGATATGCGGATTGATGTAATTTTTCAATCTGCCGATATAGATTCGGTGGTCTTTGCATAGCTCTTCCCAAACCTTGGCCTCGATTTGCCAAGCGGCAAATCGATCTGCAACCTCGGCAAACGTCAATTGTTTAGGCTGCTCGATTACATGCTTTTTGTTGAGCGATTCTAAAAATTCAGAATCGGGAAGGGCCCGGAGACGATCTGCCATCGTTCTGGCTTTTGCGACTGGCAGCTTGAAGGCGGAACCGAGCGCGACTTCCTTTCTTAGATTTGCGACTTGTCTTTTAAAAATCCAACTGCGGCTTTTCCCATCGCGTCGAACACGTAAATACAATCCGGGACAGGTTGAATCGCTGTAGAGGCCGTCCGGAGCACTCTCTATAACTTTCTTGTTGAGAATCATGTGGAAAAATTGACATACGTTTTGCCATACAGCCAATTTAGCATCTATTGCATATTGTTGGATATGGTTGGACGTTGGAATTTTTCCCAGAAGCAGAAAAAAGCCCCGAAACTCGGGGCTTCTATGGTGTTTTTGTATCCTGTTGGATATTGTTGGTTATCGTTGTATAAATCAGGTCTGGTGGGGCGGCGAGAATCGAACTATTCAGTGATTATCGGGTGTTAATGTTGCAGATTTGTATAAGACCATCAAAAAGACCATCATAAAATTGCCGCTAGGTAGATACCCTTGGATTCTGTTTCTCTGTTTTGTATTTTTCTATTTTGACACTTTTTCCAATCCCGGTGAAAAATCCCCGCAACTCCCCGCAAACCCCGCAGTTTTCTTTAAATTCAACAAGTTAGCTTGCGGGGATTTTCCGAAAAAGCCCGGCAAATAGAGAGATTTTTCAAAAAATGACTGTTTCTTGTTAGATAATGAGGAGAAAATTCAGACCTTACCCAACAAAATTCAGCCTATGAACCGTGGAAAACTATTTGTAATTTTTGACGGTAAACATTGTATCGTCACAATTGTATGGCTTCAGCCCCAAGAGTTTTTTGATCGTGCGACGGTTTTACCGCTGCCTTATGTGACGGCGGGAGATGATGTGCTGGAATATCTTAGGGACAGTATAAGAGAATACTTAGCTCAATCCTATGAGTTAAGGGTTCTGATGCCTGAAAACGAATTGGCAACGATCAGAGAAAAAATTCCGAACGGGGCTGAAAAGGTTTTCCATGAATACTTTGTCTTGCAGGAGGAAAAGAGTCACAGAGCGTTACGCCAGCAATTTACCTATGGAGCAATACCGTTGGCTTACGGCTGTTTGTTTATGATTTTGTGTATGGTTTTCCGTCAGTTTTTCTTTGGATTTCCTGAAGATTCTTTTTTTAATGCCGTTAGAGAGGGACTGTTGGTTATTGGTTGGGTTGCATTATGAAGACCCATAGAGGAGCTGATTTTTAACTGGGTTCCATTTGCGCAGGATAGGAAACTTTGGCTCAAATTGTCCGGTGCAAAAATCAGCCTGAATGCAATTGAACGAGTTTAATTAACAAGGCCCGCTGTTTTAGAGCGGGCCATAGGACTAGATTTTTCTAAAAATCTTAGAAGCTGTATCTGTATTTAGCCTGCAAAGCCTGATCGACTCTGCCGTAACTGCCGCTTCCAATGCCGTAGCTGATACCTAATGAATGATTGCCTTTCACCGCATTCAATCCAAGTTTGGCGTTATACATTGAATTATTGGCAATGCGAGCTTCAAATGAATCCGATGCACTGCTGTCGGTTAATGCTACCTTGTTTGTAACTTTGCGGTCTCCGAAATTCGGAGCAATCGTCAAGTCAATAAACGGCTTGACCTCTGCTCCGCAGGGTGCCTTCAGATTTGCATTGAAGGCAACGCCGAAAGGTACCTCAACCAAATTGGCTTTTTCGCTGTCGTAGTTAAAACCTCCGGCATTAAAGCTGTCCATGTTGATATGCTTGTAGCGGACGCCGACATGAGGCGTAACAGTGATGGATTCATTCAATAAGAGCGGTTTTTCAAGACGGACTCCGGCGGAAACGACTTTCACATCCGGTTTGCCTTTGTATCCCTGAGACTTGATTTCATTCTTAGTCTGAAGATAGCCGACCGAACCGATCATATTGAAGTATTCGTTGGACCAGACACCGTAGAGATTGACTCCGTAGTAATCCACTTCATTCTTGATGCCTGCACCGTTGCCCTGACCGCGCACGGAACCGGTTCCGAAGCTGACGGAAACACCGGTGGCATAGCCGTTGCCAAAAGCGTAATCGCTTCCGATGGTTACTCCGGCCAAATCGCTCTTATATCCGTAGGTTGTGGAACCGGCGGAGAAACGGGTTGCTTTACTGAAAGAGCCGTTCAAGTCTATCCAGAGGTCTGCACCGGATTTTTCGTGCGCGTAGCCCGCAAGTACAGAACCGTGGGAATCGATAACATCAAGCTGGATATTGGCTGCATTTATTGCTGCGGTTTGTGCCCCGGAAGCTGTGCCCATGAGAGCGATGTTGTTCAGAGCAGAAACAGCCTGAGCCGCTGTTGTATCAGTAGTGAGAGCTACTACTCTTTCTGCTCCTAAACCGGAAGCGGTTAAAGCTTCATTAATTACATTGGGAGTAAGAACATTACCGCCTAATGCTGTAGAAGCACTTTGAGAAACAATCTGATTATTCTCAACAACCTTCAAAAGATTGTCTGTGACAAGACTATATTCGGAAGGGGCAGAACCGTCAGAAGTTGCAAAAACAGTTGTTCCGTCAGCAATTTTGACTGCATTAACCAGTTTTACCGTGGAACCGTCTTCTGTAGAGGCTGTACCGACCGTAACAAGAGGAGTACCTTCGGTGTAGTCATCTGTTGCGACAATCGCTAATGTACCGTCTGAAAGTACGGATAAACTGCTTCCGTTTGAAGTGGCTGAAGCTGAGCTTCCGACTGATGTAGAACCGTTTAACGTCGTTCCTGCTTTTACTACCAAAACGGAACCTTGCATTGGATTGAGGGTTTCAGATGCCTCTTCAGCAGTTAAACCGACTGATGCCTTGCCCATTACATTTAAAACGCCTGTAAAGCTGGAAACATCACCGGTCATGTAAAGAGTTCCCTGATCTTCTATAGTGCCGTTAATATTGGCTCCGTTACCGAAATTAATAGTGTTGGAATCTCCGGCAACAATAAAATCGTTGGCATGAAGTACAGAATCAGCGGCTAAGCTTAAATTGCCGCTATCCATATTTAAGACATTGGCAAAGGAATCTCCGGTTGTCTCCCACTTTGCTCCTTTAGCAACAGACAATACTAATCCAGAAACCTGACCAAAGTATTCTCTATTTTCACCTATTTCAGAAGTAACAACAGCAACAGTGCCGTTTGAGGCATCTACATATTTGTATGACTGATAGGATCTTCCGGTCCACGAGGAACCTTCACCAGACAAGTTGATATTGACAAACGCATCAATAAGATTACCACTGAAATTGCCATCTCCTCCCTCGACATTCGGAGTTTCAAATACGATATCTCCTTCCAATACCGTTGTTGCATTTGAATTGTCTCTATTGATATTTACAGAGGCATAGCCACGTGTGTCAATTAAAGCACTGCCCCCTTTAATGGTTGCATTGCCAGTTACGTTGATTTCTCCGTTTGAAAAAGCGACAATTGCTTCTTCTTTTCCTTCAATACTTATTGTTGGAGCTTCTACTGTTATTGAGCTGTGAGATTCCGGGGCCTGAGTAGACTGAGTTCCGTTTTGTGCCCATAAAGCGAAAGTGTCTGAAACAATAGACACAGATTCAGAAGCTTTAACGGAAACAAAAGCCGCTCCCTTTTTCTCAAGATTGACAGCGTTGATGCCGTCAGATGTTGAAGTAATTATGACAGACTTTGTAGAGTCCCCTCCAACGTTAATTACACCCCCATTGTAAGCATATAAGGCAGCATACATATCACTAGAAATTGTAATATTCTCGGCAATTGCGCTGGCTTTCGTTCCAACCGCATATATGCCGATATTTCCAGAAATATTCTCACTGGCGGAGGTAAATCCTTCTTCTGAATTATTCCCTACTACACCTGCTGTTATAGCATTTGCCCCCCCCCCATGGGAACCCTAACAAAGTAGCGCAAACTAGCGCCGATAACTGTTTTTTGTGTGTTGTGAATTTTGTTTTCATAAATTTTCTCCTTGTTTTTAAGGATGAGTAAAATGCAATAAATACCTTCTTCTCTTTCTGGAAAGACGCAGCAAGCCTCTCGGCATTTGTTGTTCCCAAATTATCCCACATCTTTAAGTAAAACGACCACTAATAGTGTCTGAGAAAGTCCGAAGAGGTTTACCAATGAGTAGGATTTTGAAGTGGCGATTTCAGAAAATTAAAATAAGGAGTGGATTTAGATCAATTGACAATAAGCCCTCATAATCTTGGATGCGGCTTTTTCTCCTCCATTCTTAGTCCGACGCAGAAACCTCTACAAAATACTCGCAGAGTGTTGATTGTTGTTATTTGATTCAACCCTTAGAATACTTCCAACAAAAACTAATAGCGTCCGAAGACGTTTATTAGTAAAAATCCGAAATTTTATAGACGAACTCCCACGATGACAGGAACCAAATCAGCAAAGGTCGGGGGGGGGTACGGCAACTCCCTTTCGTTAGATAACTTACTCAATAATCTCATACAAGCTTCTTCCGGTACAGAGCGAGACAAGGGGACTCGGTTTGAAACTCTTATTCGGGATTGGTTAACCAAGGAACCGACATATCGCGATTTATTTACTGAAGTCTTAACTTATAAAGATTGGAGCGGGCAACATCCCGAGCTTGTATCTTCCGGTCGCGACATCGGAATTGATTTGGTTGGTGTTAATTCGGATGGAAACGGATACACCGCAATTCAATGTAAGTTTTACGACAAAGAAGCGACTGTTCCTAAAGCAGGAGTGGATTCCTTTATAGCTTCTTCCAACAAGCCGTTTTTCACAAAACGATTTTTAGTAGCTACTAATGAGCACTGGACTGATCCGGTTAAAGAAGAATTCCGACGGCAAACACCTCCCGTTACTTTGATTACGAGGGAGACCCTGGCAAGTTCAACTGTTGATTGGGCTGCTTACCAAAGAGGGGAGTTAAAGGAAGTTGCGAAGCGTACTCCCCGCGACTATCAAAAAGAAGCGATAAAGAAAGTCATTTCCGGTTTTAAAACTGCCTCAAAGGGCAAGCTTATTATGGCTTGCGGCACCGGCAAGACCTACACTTCGCTGAAGATAGCCGAAGAACAAGCCGGCGCCGGAAAGTTGGTTTTATTTTTAGTTCCGTCTTTATCTCTGCTCTCTCAGACACTCACAGATTGGAAACAGCAGTGCATCTACCCCATTAACGCCTTTGCCGTCTGCTCGGATTCATCTACCGGAAAAGCGGGTTTGGAAGATTTGGAATCACTGACCGTGGGCAGTGAATTGGCATATCCGGCAACGACCGATGCGAGGAGTCTTTGCAAGCAAATCAAGGCGGCTAAAGAGAAAAAAGACGCTATGACTGTGGTCTTTTCCACATATCAATCTATTGATGTCATTCATCAGGCGCAAACACAGGAAATCGACCCCATCGGAGAATTTGATTTGGTTATTTGTGACGAAGCGCACCGCACCGCGGGAGGTCATTTTACCGATGAGAAAGAAGCCGTCTTCACTCGCATTCATAACAACGACTATGTTGCGGCTAAAAAACGTCTGTATATGACCGCAACTCCTAAGATTTACGGCAGTGACGCCAAGAAGCAGAATGAGGACGGAGACATTGTTCTTTATTCCATGGACGATGAAGAAGTCTACGGCAAAACCTTTCATTCCATCAATTTCACAGAAGCGGTCAGACTGGGCAGTTTGGTCGATTACAAAGTCATTGTCCTTACGGTTAGTGAGTCCTTGATAGGAGATAAAAACAATCCTGAAGAGTTAATTTTAGGGGCAGAAGGAGGCTTGTCTGTCTCCAATGCAGCAAAAGTTATCGGCTGCTGGCGAGCTCTCTCTAAGAGGGACCTGCAAGGAGAAGTGTCTTTGGGTAATGATTTACAGCCCATGAGACGAGCGGTTGGCTTTGCGCAAGTAATCAATCCATCCGACAAATATGACAAAGTTTCCTCCAAACAGTTCACAGCTGAATTCCAAAATACGATTGAACGATTCAAAGACAAACTCAGGAAAGAAACTAAGTATTTAAATCAAGAGTTTTTCAATGAGCAGAACAGCCTTGTTTGCGACACGCGACATATCGACGGCTCAATGGACGCAACGGAAAAAGCCAATCGCTTAGAGTGGCTTAGAGCAGATACAGAGGAAGGCCATTGCAAGATTCTGTTTAACGTTCGCTGTCTTTCCGAGGGAGTAGATGTTCCGGCATTGGATGCGGTGATTTTTCTTTCCCCACGCAAATCAATGGTCGATGTCGTGCAAACCGTCGGTCGGGTAATGCGTACTTCAAAGGGCACCAAAAAAGAGAGAGGGTACGTCATTATTCCGATTGTTACACCGGCGGGGATTCCGGCGGATTACGTTTTGGATAACAACAAAGACTTTCAAACAGTCTGGCAGGTTCTGCGAGCTTTGAAATCTATCGATGAAGATTTTGGCTCTATGGTGGACGGGCAGTTAAAGACGATCAATTCTGAAAAGCTGGAAGTCATTTGCCTGACTGATAAAAAGTTCACAAGAAAAGCCGCTACAGGCGGAAATGTCGGAGGAATCAAGCGTAGGCATTCCAAAAAGCGAAAGGGAGACGGTCCTAAACAGATGGAACTTTCTTTGGGCCGGGACATGATTTTGGAAGAAGATATCCGAGCCAGAATTGTCAAGAAAGTCGGTAATCGCAAGGAGTGGTCTGACTGGGCTGAAGATGTGGGCAGGATTTGCCAAGAACAGGTTAAGCACATTGAAGCCGTATTAGACAAACCGGAGAACGAAGCATCTAGGAAGAAGTTTGAAGTTTTTTCTACGGAACTTAAGAATACCCTGAACGGAGAATTATCCAGAGAAGAGGTTCTAGACATGCTTGGTCAGCACATTGTGACGAAGCCGGTCATGGACGCTCTGTTTTCCGAATTTCCTTTTACTGAGAAAAATCCCATATCAAGGGCGATGACGCAGATGCTGGATGCCCTTGATAAAGAGGGCCTTAAATCTGCGACTAAATTGCTGGAAGGCTTCTACAACTCGGTAAGGGTGCGAGCCAAGAACATAAAGACGGCAGAAGACCGTCAGACAGTCATCATCGAGTTGTTTGATAAATTCTTTAAATTTGCATTCCCCGAGATGCGGGATAAGTTGGGAATCATCTATACCCCTGTTCCGGTGGTGGATTTTATCAATCACTCGGTTGCAGATATTCTCCAAAAGGAATTTGGCACAACCATTGCTTCTCCTAACGTACACATTCTTGATCCGTTTACAGGGACCGGGACATTCCTGACAAGGTTAATGCAAAGCGGGCTTATTCCAGCAGATAAACTCAGTGAGAAGTTTAAGAACGACATACACGCTCACGAGATTTTGCCGTTGACTTATTACATTGCATCGATAAACCTTGAAGCGACTTACTATGATTTAGTGTCCAATCAGGAGTATGAACCGAATCCGGTAATGATTTGGACGGATACTTTTGCGGATCATGATGCAACGACTTTATTTAGTACGTCGCTGGCAGAAAATAATGCACGGTTGGCGAAGACGGAGGAGTTGGATATTCGGGTGATTGTAGGAAATCCACCGTATTCCGTAGGGCAGGAGAGGCAAGCGGACAATAATGAAAACGAGCGTTATGACAAATTAGATAGCAGAATTTCTAAAACTTACGCTGGACGCACTGATGTTACATTGAAAAACTCTTTATACGATTCATATATCCGTGCTTACCGCTGGGCTTCTGATCGCATTAAGGACAAGGGTGTTATTGGTTTCGTGACCAATGCCGGATGGATTGAATCCAACAGTGCTGACGGGATGCGCAAGTGCATGTCTGAGGAATTCAATTCTATTTATATCCTAAACGTCGGATAAAGGTCACATCAGATTTCTATGGACTGACCTTTAGCTGAT
>OODM01000128.1_pt1 | contig 67610 bp, 49 predicted proteins | sample 1671471 | NCBI WGS metagenome assembly OODM01 (sample SAMN06348160, study PRJEB24527) | human gut metagenome | biome: human gut; feature: ankylosing spondylitis patient; material: feces | host: Homo sapiens | place: China | collected 2015-10 | reverse complement strand
GCGCACGCTTGGAAAGCGTGTTGGTGTAACAGCCTCACGAGTTCGAATCTCGTATTCTCCGCCAGTAGGGCTTCCGGATGGTTTCGGAAGCCTTTTTTTATGCCAAAACGGCGGGTTTTCAATAGCTCGCTGGCGTGGCTCGCTGCGGCACGTGCAACGGAAAAGTTGCGAAACAGTGGGGGAGTTGCGCATATCGCTGATTTCGTTCGTAACGGTATGCTACCTTGCGTTACGCTCGGAACGATGACCGTTGCCAGTGGAGAGATTACCGGCAGAGATTGCTTGAAGAGAGGGAGGGCAGCGATGGCTGAGTTCGACGATGAGCTAGATATGCAGCGTGAACTCGATACCCGCGATTCCCTGGCTTCGATGGCCCACTACCATGTGTCATCGCCGGGTGCCGTTACCACGCAGGTGTTGCCGCCAAGCTTCATTCCCACTGCGACCGGCCGCATTCGCCCTGTGACGGGCACGATTCCCGCAATACAGTCGGATGCTCAGGAAAAACAGGCGCAGATTGGCCGTTCCGTTCGATCCATACGTTCGCTGGCTGCCGGCTCGCTTCGTAAATCGCAAGATTTCGATGCAGACGGTAGTACCGACGGCAACGGCAATAGCGGCTCCATAACGCCCCGCATAGCGTCCAGCGCCCCGCACTACGTCGATTGATCGTCGATTTTGACCGTCGACATTGCTTTCGACTTAAGTTCGATGAAACAGGCCTGATTCTAACCTAATTACAGTCCGCTTTATCGATTAGTCGTCGCAGCCGGATAATGTCCGATTATCAATCTGCCGTATTACTCAACAACAGCAATAAACGGACTTGCAGGCAATCCGAGATCGTTATACAGCAGACTGGAAATAACCGGATTTCCACTCCACCAGTAACGCACTTGAGTTACCGCGTTGCAATTCGAGCTTCCATCGGCGGCACTCAGCACAATCTGATCACCCTTAATCGTTGCCGTTGCCGAAACCCACTTTCCGGAATCGTCGGCAATTTCAAAACCTTGCAATGGCGTGGAAGTCGGCGTTGCAACGTTGGAAATACCATTCAAAGGAGTCGCGTCCGGATTCGCATCATAATCGGGCACGGTCGCGCTCGCAGTCTTCGAATAATTGGGCTTTTCCGCCTGCAAACCGGTTGCGGTGCCGTTCTGGAACGACAATACGATCGTGCCATCGGAAGCATGCTTCGCATGCGCGATAAGCGGCCCGTTGGGAATGGTCTTGCCTTCCGACATCGCCAGATATTGCGCTGCCATGCGCGCGCCGAGAATATCTTTGCCAAGCGGATGTATCAACGTTGAAGTGCCCTTGTCCGTATCCAGTGACACCGTCATTGCAACGTTGGAAGCATTGCGTAATCCGGCATTGCTCAACGTGTTCAACTGCGCGAATCGCACGTTTTGCGTGTACTGGTAGCCAGGCCAGCGTGCCAATTGCACATACAGGAACGGCAGATCATCCTGATCGAACACTTCACGATATTGGTTGATCAGCAGCGTCATCTGCGACTCGTACGCCAGCGCGGTCGCCTCGTTCGTGGAATCATTGCATCCCTGATACCACAGCACGCCCGCCACATGAAACCCTTCCAAAGGCGCAACATGGTTCGCATAAATATCACCGCCTTGCACGTGACGTCGAATCGGCGTGCCACCCCATGCGGTTTGAATAATGCCGATCGGCACGTTCGGATGCGCGGCACGAAGCTGCATGGCAAACTGTTGCGCCAGATAACTGAAATGCTGCGAATTATCGGCGGTCGCCTCAAGCCAGGTGCCAGCCTGCTCATTCACGTCGCGTAACGGAAAATCCGTACCTTTTGAGGAATTGGCGCTCGCAACGAAGTGTACGTTGTTGTCGGAAAGCTGCTTCGGCAGATCGTCGGTCGTTATCAGACCTCCGCCGAAATTGTAGGAGTTGCCTGAACCCTCATAATATTGCGAATAATTCAATTCCATATTCGACTGTCCGGCAGCAATAAATACGTCGCCAACATACACGTTTTTCAGAGTCAACAAAGTGGTTTCGTTGTATAAAATCGTTAATGAATATGGTTTAAGACTTGCTTTTTGTTTGGGTAAGGTGCAGGTGAAATCGCCATTTTTGGAAATTTTAGCTTGTGCTGATGCTGATTTCTTTCCTTGGGAAATCGTTGTAATCAGTTGCGTTGGGTCAACAACTTTTCCGCGTTGTGAAGTGGTGGCCGTTCCTTTGACTACCAGCGTTTTCCCACGTTGGAAAACCATGTTCTCCAAATAGTAGGAGGGGAGTTTCACGGTGATGCGGGTCGCATAATTGTTGTTGGATTGCGCGGCGTTGTCGTTGCTGGAGACATTATCTGATGCGCTGTTGCTGCTATTGGAATTACTGCCGTTGACGTTTGCTGAACCGTCGCCCCATTTCGGTCCACAACCAACAATGATCGCCACCAGAATTGCCGCGGTCACTACCGCGGCAATAATCACGCGTGCCAGTCGTTTCTTCTTCAAGATGGCTCCCCTTCTGCGTCCGCAATGCAACGCTTGCAGCGTTTGTTTAACGGAGCAAGCACATTAAAGCCTAGTCAATCTTGCTGCGATGCGCACAAATATGGTCATCCGTCAGGCTCTGCCCATTTCTGTCATCTCTCCATGATGGCGTCCCATGGGCCGGACTTTTATCGGTCGAGAGCGGTGGACGTCTCATAATCACGCCACCCACTGTTCGTTCGTCTTCAGGAAATTCGCCTTGTTCGTAGGAGTTGCGCCAACGATCGATCATCTCATCGGTGATCTCTCGCCCATTTGCCGCTGTCCAGCTCATGAGAGCCTCCTTTCCGTTCGTTTGGTCTTTCCCTAGTCTTGCACTTTTCTTTTGACTTGTTACTGCATTTTATAGCCGTGAAGTCTTGAAAATGGAGGAATTTCAACGTTTCTTCTTTTGCCTGCCATGTGACTCTCTTTTGCTTTTCTTTTGATTCTAAAATCAAAAGAAACGTTGGGTATGCGGAAAAGGGGTATGGAAGAGTTGGGAGAAACGTAAAGACGGTGAGGCTAATGACCGGCTTGGTTGACAGGCCTGGTTGGCTTGATTGGCCGGCTTGATCGGCTGGTTGGTTGGCAGCGTTGCGATCGGTTGATTTACTGGAGGAATTGATCGTCCAGCGTTGCGTCGGTCGCGTCGGCTGCGCCGGATTGGTCGACGGTGCCGTCCGTGGCGCCCGCGTCGCCGGCAACTCCAGCATCGCCCTCCGTGTCTGTGGCTTCGTCCGTTCCGTCGTCGCCGGCCGTTCCGTCAGCGCTATTGTCGGTTCCGTCACCGCCATCGGTGGCCGCGGATTCGTCGCTCTTCTGCAAAGCCTGCTTGAACTGCTTGGCCTGCTTGTCGTACTCGGCTTTTGCGGCGTTGGCTTTGCTGATGGTAGCGGAAGTGTCGGCGGCGCAGCTCAGCGTTTTCGGCGCGGTAACTTCCGTCTGGTGCAGTTCGGCAAGCTTGTCGAGATCGTAGGACCCGTCGAAGCTGGTGAACGCTTCGGAGATCTTCGCCTTCAGCTGGAACGCCTTGGAATAGGAGGTGTTCATGGCCGTGACGGCTTCCTTGCAGTCGTTGAGTGCGGCCAGGTCGCGCATTTGCTGCGATGCGCGCACGCCTGTGAATCCGAAGACCGCGCCCAGAACAACGACTACGACGACTACGGCGATGATGATCTGGCGGTAGATGTGCTTTACGCGCTGGTCCGTCCAAGCGTCGCCGTCGCTGATGCCTTGCGCTATGGCCGCGTCGAATAGGTCTTGCGGCTGGCGGGATTCGCTGGATTCGTGTGATTGCCGGTTGCTGGTTTCAGCCGTGTTGCTGCTGCTGATTGTGCGCTCTCCGGTTGCGTTGGTACTGGTTGCGTTGGTACTGGTTGCGTTGGTTTCGACTTCGGTTGCTTCGACTTCGTCGGAAGCGTTGCCGACAAGCGTATTCCCGGTATTGCCATCGGCATCGCTGGCAAATGCGCTGCTGACGGTCGAGCTGTTGACTGCGATACCGCTGGCAGCGGCGTCAGTGCTGTCGGCAGAAGTGTTGGTCGTTGCGCTTCCGGCAAGTGTTCTCGGTGTGTGTGACGAGGTACCTTCCTCGCTTGGCTTCTTGCCGTGCCGTGCCATAACCCCTCCAGAATCTGCCTACTATTCTGTACTCCCCGGTGACAGCTCCCGATTCAGGGCAATTGAATCACGTTCCGAGAGTCCACCTGAAATGCCAATATACAGCGTACGATACCCGTCCTTCCCCGATTTCCCATACTCGTGTTGTAGTCGTTAATGCATTCAGGTACTCTCTGGAGTTTTATTCGTCTGTGATAACTTCTTAAAAATTTTGAGAAGTGTTGGTGGAAACTTCTTAAAATTTTTGAGAAGTGTTATGCTGGGATTGTTGGGTGTTTCGCAACGGACGGCGAAAGGAAGAACTTATGGTGCCGGATAATCCATGTGAATCGTATGCCATGCTGGTTCGTGAGTCCATGCAGTTTGACATTCCTACGCCGTCACGCCGCATCGAAATCATACGCGAGCTGCCGCAGCCGGCAGTGTTCAATGCTGTGCACATCATCACTGGCATCCGACGTTGCGGCAAAACGTTCTATCTTTTCCAGAAAATTCATGATTTGTTACAAAACGGCGTCTCGCGTAATGATATTTTCTATTTCAACTTCGCTGACGATCGTCTGCAACCAATGCAAGACACCGTGCTCAACGATATTGTTACGGAATACTGGCGGCAATATCCCGACTCTCGTGACCATGGCTGCTACCTCTTCCTTGATGAAGTGCAAGAATGCGCCAATTGGCAGGGATTCTGCCAGCGCATAGCCGAACATGAAGCTGTGACGCTAGTCATTACTGGATCGTCTTCGAAACTGCCCAGCGAAGAAATCGCAACGAATTTCCGAGGAAGATCGCATCCGCATGCCATGACGCCACTGTCTTTCCGTGAATTCTGCGACTTTCGGGGAATCGAAACGCCTACAGCGGGCAGCACTCTTGCCGATGCCGTGTTTTCGCCGCGAGAGGTCACCCGGTTTGAAGCTGCCTACAACGATTACCTAACTATTGGCGGCTTCCCTGCAGTGCAACGTATGGTTGAAGCTGATCGTATTGAAACGCTCCAAGGTTACGTGCGGGACGTGGTTGCGCGTGACGTTGCCGAGCGTCTTGGTCGTGAAAACATTACTCTCGCCACGCAGATAGCGCTGTTTTTGCTGCGCAATACGGCCTGCGAGCTGTCTACCAATGGTCTTGTGGAAACGTTGCGAGCGGTCGGCTGGAAAATCTATTGGGATAAGGCGAATACGTTACTCGAGCTGTTCAAGCAGGCATTTCTGGTGTATCAGCTTGAGGAGCATTCCACCATGCTCAAGCCGGGTAGTACTGCGGTGCCGAAAATGTATGCCGTCGATCAGGGTATGGTTTACGCGGTGTCACGCGCCAACCAGCAAGATATTGGAAAACGACTGGAAACTGCGATTTTCTGCGAATTGCAGAGACGAACTTCCGGTAGGCGTACGGAAACAATCACTTCGTACACTATGCCGACGTCCAAACAGGAGAAAGTTGACTTTCTTATCAGCGATGCTCTTGCTACGGAACCGTATGGGCTTATTCAAGTGTGTGCCAATATGGGAAATGAGAAAACCAGGGCACGAGAAATCGGCTCTCTGCAAGCGGTTATGCAACGTACCAACGTTGATTCCGGCCTGATTCTCACGCTTAACGAGGGAGAAACCATCGAACTTCCCGATTCCACTGGCACGATCCACGTACTCCCCTCCTGGAAATGGTCCCTCTACGAAGCGTGATGGGAAGGTCAGCGAGAATGCTGGAAAGGAGATAAGGAAATGGATGATGCCATATCGGTGCCCCTAACGAGCTAGCCGATTCTTATCAGTGTGTAATGCGTGAGATGTGGGGATTGGGATGATTTTGGAGTTGGGGATGGACGGGGTTGTGGGTTGCAGTTAGAGTTGACGGTTAGGGCGTTTGCACCGAATATTTGGGGTTGATGACTGTATTCAAGAGAGGCTGACGAATGGTTTCGCCACATCATGTTGTGAAGATTGCGACTGCGCTGTCTGCGGTTGCGTTGACTGCTTCCGTTGCGGTTGCGCCGGCTTACGCATTGCAGGATATTGCGATTGAGGATGCTGTTGCGCAAAGCGGTTCCGTTACTGCAGATCATGGTGTTGTTATGCAGTCTGACGATCAGTCGGATGATCAGACGGGCGGCCAGCAATCGCAAGACAGCATGCCCGACAATCCGAATGCGAAACTTCCGGATAACGTCAGTGACGAGATTTCCGACGATGCCACCGTGGTTTCGGAAGACCTGGCTGTCACCCCCGAAGGTGAGGTCAAGAACATCGAAACCGGCGAAATCGTGACCGATCCAACATTGGTCGGCACGAAAGATCAGCAGCCGGATCCGCTCGCCAAAACCAACGGCGAATCCTTCATTCCGGTAAGTGCGGAAGATGTCAAAAATGCTGTAGTCGACGCGAACATACAGCTCTCCAAATTCGAAAGCAATGAATACGGCGCGCACTGGGGCACCTACAACAATTCGAAAGCTTTTTTCGACTACCAGAACAATCTGTTCGTGCAGCAAGCCAAAGGCGTGATCGACGTTTCCGGATGGCAAGGCGACATCGATTGGGCCAAAGCGAAAGCCGACGGCGTGGAAGGCGCGATCATCCGCCTCGGCTACGGCGAAGGCAACAATGCCGACAAGAAAGCGCAACGTAACATTTCCGAATGCAAGAGACTTGGCATCCCGTTCGGCATCTACTGGTATTCCTACGCGGACACTCCGGCGCTCGCCAAAGAAGAAGGTGCCGACGTGGTCGCCAAACTCAAGCAGTTTGGCGTGAATCCGAGCGATCTGGCGTACCCCGTGTATTACGACCTGGAAAAGTGGACGTGGGAAGGGCATCAGCCACCCACCGATCCGAACGTGTACAACAATATCGTCAACAATTGGTACAGCGCACTACAGTCTGCCGGATACAAGAATCTTGGCGTTTACTCGTACACCAGCTACCTGCAAGGCCCGCTGAAACATGCCGACATTTACGCCAAAACCACGTGGGTGGCGCAGTACGGCGCTCGCATGGGATTCGACTCGTTCCCGACCAACAGTCGCGGATGGCAATACACCAGCACCGGCAAGGTGGACGGCATCAGCGGCAACGTGGACATGAATGCGTTCGGGAACAAGGAGTTTGTGAATGGCGGGAGTAGCAATGATTTACAAGCGGTTATTGATGTACGCAAAATGACTGCAGTTACCATTCCGAATGGCAATTATTACATCAATGTTCGTTCCAAAGTTGCGTCTAGTGTTGATATTCCTGGTGGAAGTGCTGCAGATTCCACCGCCATTCAGTTGTATTCCGGTAACAGTTCCAAGGCTCAACAGTTCACTTTTACTGGGCAGTCTGATGGGAGCTACGAGATCGTCAATGTGAATTCCGGCAAGGCTTTGGACGTGCGTAATGGTGTTGCTGAGAATAACGCTATAGTGCAACAGTATTCTCGAAATAATTCTCAAGCTCAACGATGGTTTATTCGTGATTCCGGAGCGGGATATTATTTGCAGTCCGCTCTCGGTAATTGGGTTCTGGATTTGAGCGGTGGAAATACTGCGAATGGTGCTGCGATTCGGCTGTATACGCCCAACGGCACTGCTTCACAGCTGTTTGTTGTTTCGTCAAGCGATGTCAATATAGCTACTGGAGTATCGATGATTATCACTTCGGTTGCGAATAAAAAACTTGTCACGGATGTGACGAGTGCGTCAACGGCGAACGGGGCACGAGTTCAGCTTTATTCAAGTAATAATACGAACGCCCAGAAATATCGATTTGAATCAATTGGCAATGGAACTTATAAGATTATTAATGCTAATTCGGGCAAGGTGCTGGATGTGGCTGGCGGATGCACTGCTAATGGAGCGGCGTTGCAGCAATATACGAGTAATAACACTGTTGCTCAGCAGTGGACGGTGTGGAATTACGGCAGTGGCAAGATTGCGTTGGTGTCGGTGAACGCCAACAAAGCTGTCGATATTCCAGGTGGTAATGCTGTGCAGCAGGCTCAGTTGCAGCTTTATTCGCCGAATGGCACTGTTGCTCAGCAATGGTTGGTCGCAAAGGCGCCGTTAACGTTGCGCGAGCGTTTGAACGAAACCGCAGCCAAGCATAGGCAAGATCTGCCGGATGGAACCTACACGTTCGGATCGAAGCTTAATACGTCTATGAAGATGGATGTAAGCGGCGCTTCCCGTTCAAATTATGGAAACGTGCAGATTTGGACAGGTAATGGTACCAATGCTCAGAAATGGAAAGTGACGCATGATTCCAACGGGTATGTGACGTTAACTAGTGTGAACTCCGGAAAAGTTTTGGATGTGAATGGCGGCGTATCTGCCAACGGAACCAACGTGCAACAGTACGATTCCAATGGAACATACGCTCAGAAGTGGATAGCTGTCAAAAACTCCGATGGCTCATACACTTTCCAGTCGGCGCTCGCGGAAAACGCGGTGTTGGATGTGAATGGTGGTTCCAGCGCAAACGGCACTAACGTGCAGTTGTATACTTCCAACGGAACAAATGCCCAAAAGTGGGTGAAGTAGCGATACCTAATGAATAAATGAGGGCTTGATTCCGAATGTCTGTTGGAACCAAGCCCTTTTAATGATGTTGAGAGGTCACTTTCCTTGGCGCTTCATCAACGCAAAGCGGTTGGCATCAACGATGAATGCCTTGCGATCATTCTTTGCCATGACGTCAAGGATGATTCCTGTAACAATCAAAAGAAGACCTGCTATAACAAGCATTACCGCGCCGATGAGCGTGGGGAAGCGTGCGACCATGCCGGTGTGCATGAAGTCGATGCCTACGCTGCCGCAAAGAATTAGACCGACGATGCCGACGATTAGGCCGAGACCGCCAAAGAACGGCAGTGGCTTGTATTCGCGGATCATGCGGAAGATGGTGCTCATCACTTTGATGCCGTCGCCAACGGTATCAAGTTTGCTGACGGAACCTTCAGGACGATCGCGGTACTGAATCGGCATCTCGAAAAGACGGAGATTGTTGTTCAACGAGTGGATGGTCATTTCAGTTTCGACCTCAAAGCCGCGCGACAGCACTGGATAGGTCTTTACAAAAGTGAAGGAAAAAGCTCGGTATCCAGTCATAATGTCGGTTACATGCGCGCCGAACAATCCATTGATGAATCCGCGCACGAGCCTATTGCCGAAGTTGTGGAATGGGCGTTTGTTTTCTTGGAAGTACGTGGAGCTCAGACGGTCTCCAATCACCATGTCGTAGCCTTCAAGAATCTTGTCGACCATAGCAGGTGCTGCGTCAGCCGGATACGTATCGTCGCCGTCAGACATGATGTACACGTCAGCATCAATATCTTCGAACATGGCTCGAATGACATTGCCCTTGCCTTGGCGCGGTTCCTTACGCACGATAGCGCCTTCTGCGGCAGCGATCTCTGCAGTGCGATCAGTGGAATTATTGTCGTAAACGTAGATGTCTGCCTGTGGCAAAGACGTTTTGAAATCGCGAACAACCTTGCCGATAGTCACTTCCTCGTTATAGCAAGGAAGCAGTATGGCGATTGAAGCGCTTTGGTTCTTTTCAAGCATAGTAAAATACTATAGTCTTCGCTGTGGCCGGAAGTGAGGAGCATGATTTAGAATTTCTTTTTGTCGAACAGTTACCTCCTCTATAAGGATGTTGGGGTAACACGGCTAGTGTGCAAGATAGACAGTCTAGTTCGCGTTGAACTATTCTTTGTCCTGTTTTCTTGTCACAGTGGGATTGATAGCAGAGATGGTTCGATTCGAATTGGTGGAGTCATGTGTGTGGTGAACTCCTCACCACTAGTAGAGGAATGGTCAATACGCGTATACGTTATTTTGATGTAGCAAAAGGGTTGACAATTCTTTGCGTCATTTTGAGTCATAGCGCTATAGAGGCGCAGTCCGTGGCTCCCTCGCATATTGCGAATACTATTATCTCGGTATGTTTTTCTTTCCATATGCCGTTGTTTTTCATCCTGTCTGGCTATTTTATGCATCTAGAGCGTGATTTTCGCTGGGCAAAAGAAGCCAAACAGTTGCTGTGCACATATTTATTGACAAGTGCAGCTGTTTTACTGGGCGTTACTTGTGTGGCCACTATTGATCATGGCACTCGAAAAGATGTATTGCGCCAGTGGGGTGATGCAGTGTTATATGGCAGTGGCGATATATCTGACCTTACATTGTGGCCAGTGCAGTTGCGTATTGGAGCAATTTGGTTTTTACTGTCACTATTTTGGGCGCATTTGTTGCTTCATATTTTCGCCAGGTTGCCATATACGCCGGGCTGCGTGTCCGGGTGGCCGGGGCGTTCGCCGCTTCCAAGGGCGGGTACGGGTACCGCAGGATCAGGCCCGCGTTCCGGACCCGCGTCTCGGAGAAGGTGCTCCGCGGGATCATGGCCGAGGATGGTCTGACGGCGCATGTTCCCGAACGACGCGGGTACGGCTCATACGAGGGCGGGAAGACGCTGTCGGCTCCCGGCAACCTCGCCGACCGCGATTTCACGGCTGGGATGCCGAACGGGAAACGGCCCGCGGACATCACCCCGGGATCAAGGCCGGGGACGGGAAGGGCGTGCCTCTCGCCGCCGGTCGACTGACACGATGGCGGGATCGTCGCGTACACGGCCGGTTCCGGTCCCAACGCCGGGCTCGCCGACAGGATGCTCGTCAAGGCCGTGGAAACGCTGCCGGAGGGAGCGCATCCCTTGGTGCGTTCCGACCGCGGATGCCACTGCCGGTGGCCCGGATGGCTGGATCTCATGGACCGTTATGGCCTGGCACGGTCGACGGGTGGATTGGCTACAATGTATTAGACAGTCCGATGAGGGACGAATGACATGGGATTGGAGGCCGACGATGGCCGACCCGAAGCATCCCCGCCACTACGAGGAGTCGTTCAAGCGGCAGATCGTGCAGCTTTACGAGAACGGCAAGCCGGCGCGCGAGATCAAGGACGAGTACGACATCTCGCATTCCACGCCGCACCGTTGGGTCCAGGGCATCCGCAACAGCGGCTCCACGAAAGCCGCCGACGACCGCACCCCTGAGCAGAACGAGCTGATCGAGCTGCGCAAGCGTAACAGACAGTTGGAGATGGAGGTGGACGTTTCAGAACAGGCGGCGCCGGTATTCGCACGAAAGTAGCAGTGATACGGGCCAACGCCTCCCGTTATCCGATATCGGCGCAGTGCAGAATACTGGGCGTTCCCCGCTCCACCTACTACTGGATGATCGAACATCCCGAAGCCGGGCGGGTGGACCCGATCGCCGGCGACGTGCACGCGGTCCGGCGCGACAGCCATGAGCGTTACGGCGCCAGGAAGATCAAGGCCGCGCTGGAGCGGAGGGGCGTCACCGCCTCCAGAAGGCGCATCGTCAACATCATGAAACGGCGGGGCATGACGAGTGCGTACGCGCGCAGAACGTTCAAACCACACAAGACGCGGGTTAACGAGGCCAGGCTCGCGAACATCCTCGACCGCGAGTTCGACGGCTACGAGCCGCGCACCCACTTGGCCAGTGACCTGACGTACGTGCGCGTCGGCGGCAAGTGGGCGTACGTGTGCCTGCTCATCGACCTGGCGAACAGGAGCATCGCCGGCCACAGCGCCGACACGGGCCGCGCCGCCGACCTGGTCATGGCCGCGTTCGCCACGCTCGACTTCCCCCTGACCGAGGTGGAGGTGTTCCACACGGACCGGGGCAGCGAGTTCGACAACGCGAAAATCGACGAGCTGCTCGACGTGTTCGACATCGGAAGATCGCCGTCAGGGAAGGGCAACCCGTACGACAACGCCGTGGTCGAATCCACCAACAGGCTCCTGAAGAAGGAGCTCATATACCGGAACCACTACACCAGCCTGGAACAACTACGCTCCGACCTCAACGCCTATGTGTGGTGGTCCGACAACCAAAGACTCCACTCCACCCTCGGATACCGGAGTCCGAAGGAATTCACCGAACAGGGACTCGTCCTCTAAGAACCTGTCCAACACACCGTTGCCAATCCAGGGCGCCAAAGGGCTGTTCCCCGGACGACGCCGCCGCGGAGGGGTTCCTCGGACGCATGAGGACGGGATCCGTCCATCCCGGGCATTGGGAGGAGCGTACCCGTGACGAGGTGCTCGTCCCGGTCGACGACTGCATCCGCTGGCACGACCACGAGCGCATCAAACGGCCGCTCGGTTGGATGAGTCCGGTACAATACCGTCAAAGCCAGGGAATGGCTGCGTGACCATCTCCAAGAAAACGTCCGCAGCCCCTTATCTGCGGCTGAGAATGCAAACTCTTGAAGGGTTGTTGCGACTGATGGTGCAAATACATATGAAGATTCCATTGACGGAATTGGCTTTGATATGCACTTCTCTGATGTGAATGACAGCATGCCTCATGCGGATGGTATTCCGTGGACTGTAAATAACGCAATTTCAGAAGGTTGGCGTGAGCAAGATGGTACCCGTACGTTCCGTAGTATGGATACTGTGAAGCATCAGGATATAGCTGCGTTCCTGCGCAGAATAAGGAACTATACGGAAACTGGAAATGTGATTTAAGTTAATTTATAATGAATAAAAATGCGGCAGAAAATCTGCCGCATTTTTATCAGTTAAATGCTAGGAACCAACTCATTACGTCGAAAAAGGCAGCTGGTTGTATTGTAATGGCTGGAGACAGCCTGGTCGTAGTGAAGAGTCCAAAGAACTGGAAGATTGCGGACAGGAGAATTGAGATGGAAACAAATGCTATGAAGTGTCTTCTTGTTGCAAAGGTTTTTGAAGGGAACTTATCCAGTGCAGACTCATATTCAGTGCCTGTGTTTACATAAAGCAACAGAGCACAAACGAAACAAACTGCCCAAGAAAAATCAAGATAATATCGCCAAGCCAAACCCGTCATATAGCAATCTACAAGAAGTATGAATGCAGCGAGAGCCAAGAAAGATAAAGTGATACGACGAATGAGCTTTCGTTGATGTTTTTGGAGTAACGCGCCGGTACAGATTAAAAGGAACGGGCACAGCGCGAATATGCCGCCAATTGATGGCTCTGCCGGCGACCATAGAGACAGAGAAGTTTGCGTCTGATGGGCAAAAGGGAATTCCGCGGTAATGTTCATTGGTTGGAAGAGATAATAATAAATCAAAGGAATAATGTTCTGTGGAGGGCACTTCATGACATTCATGTCAAAACCTGTGAGGTTGTAGTTTGCGCCAAAATCGAATAGCGAGCCGAAACGAGCCTTATTGTAGGCCAGCAAAGGTGCGAATACGGCGATAAAAGGAGCAAATGCGGCTACGGTATTTCCGATTCCTTTTCTTGAGAAAAAAAGTCTTTCCTTCACGAGTTCGTCCCAAAAAAGAGGTAAAGCTAGAACTGCTACCAGAATGAACTGCGGTCGGCATCCAAGATTAAGAGCAATGCAAAGTGAGCCGAGAGCTATGTAGGTCTTTGAAAGGGCTTTTCCTTTTTTTGCCATGAGCCAGAACGATAAACCGGCATAGGTGAACGCGAGTGAGGCGATACCGGGAACCGCATAGAAATTTGGGGTAAAGAGTTGATAATACATGCTAGAGCCAAGGGTTAAAATCATGCTGGCAAGGCATACCACACCGATGCTTGCTTTGTTGTTGAAGAATTTCTTCGCAGCTTGTACTGCTAAAACAGTTGCGAACAATGACGCCATGCATCCTAGGGCTAATACGGCGTATGCCGAACTGAGCCACTTGCCGGTGAGTAACTGGTAAGGGATGAAGAAAAGAATCGCTGGAACTACACCAAAATAGCAATAATACTTACCTTTGTAGAAAGCGTGGTCCCAATAAATGGGGGTATCAATTCTGCCTGCAACTTGGCCACGCAGATCAGAATCATATGGATTGGGCATCTGTGCTAGTTCATCTGGCACAGGTAAATCCAGGTTGGTGCGCCCATGTATCAGTGCGTCGCCGAGACGTGCGTATTGGTCGTAATCGACGGCGAAATTAAATGCGTGATTAGGCCAAGCGCTCATGGCGCCATTTCCGGCAGCCAGTTTCACAATTGCCGTTGCGATGGTAAATTGAATGATTGTGAGTGCGGCAAGTATCCAGAATTGATTGTTTCTTAAATCAAGAATTTTCTTTGGGAGATTCAGATGATAGATTCCTGATTTTGGTCTGAAAATAAGGAAAAAAACAAGAAGAAGAAACTCGATTGTGATTCGAGGCATGCTGATCTTGAACGGGATGACAGGGTTTATGGTGATGCTACCGATCGGAATGGTTTTATTCTCTGCTTGTTTGAATTCAAGCCTAACTCCGTTGGTTTTATTGCCTACATGGACGTAGTATGTCGCGGGAAAAGCGGCATTGTAGTAGCGAGTTAGCTGTCCTGTGTACCATCCGGCGTTGCCTTCGTGCTGTGCAATAAGTTGAAAACGGAAAGTCGAATCTGTTTTTTCTGCTGTGGGGTTTATTCGGATGTATTCGATACTTTTGCTTCTGAATTCAAGAAAGTTTTGTGCTGATTCGGTTACCAGATAGCCCTCATTGGTGTGTGTGATACCATCACCCATCAAGATGTCCGTAATGGTGTGAGGCTGGTTATCTCTTGTTCGCCAGTACGGAAGATTGAATATAAAAAGTTCCGATACAAGTAGTATGGCACAGGTGACGATCGCTGTCACTACCCAACTGATGTGTGCTTTGGAGGATATTCTCTTTTGCATTCAGTGCCCTGTCTTCCCATATCGACAATCGTTCAAGGTTGGTGAGTATAACTAAATCAGTGTAATGGTATGTCCTAACTTGGCTGTCAAGCTAGGTTGTTCTCTTCAAGGGGCAACGGTACTATATAACGTATGACTTCGATGAAATTTGCGAACATTCTTCTTGAAACGAATCCGCGTTCGGTTGCATATCCAGCTTTGTATTGTCGCTCCGATCATCCCGTGATCTTTAATGAGGCTCAGGGGGAGTGGGAGATGTACGGTGCTGGAACGTTTGATTTCAGCACGTATTTCAATTCACTATCTGTGAGAAAGCTGAAGCAGTTCACTAAGGCCAAGTCCTTCACTTTGCACCTTGAGCTGAAAGGTGCCGCATGTGAAGTTCAGCAGACCATGGGTGATGCATTTGCCCATGATCCGATTGAGGTGGAAGGCGTTCATCGGGGATTGTCTGCCAGCCGTCAATGGCAGTCGGTTGATATGCCGTTGACGATTACCGATGATATGGTAATCGTTGGTTTCATTATCAAGACCGAAGGCTCTGTCGATATTCGTAATAGTTATTACGAACTTGAGATTGATGGCGATCTCAATGATGTTGAGCTAGTGCTGTCTACTACGACCTTCAAGAAGGAAGCGTTCATTGAACGTAATATTGGGTTGGTGAAAGAGCAGATTGTTGAATCTGCCGACCCAATTGCGAAGCATTTCCACATGTATGTGATGGATAATGGCCGCACCTTGGATGCCGAAAAGCTCACTAGCGACCGTATCACGGTGATTCCGAACGATAACGTTGGCGGTGCTGGCGGCTTTACTCGTGGCATGATCACGGCGATGGAACAGGATCCGAAAGCTACGAATATTCTGCTAATGGATGATGATGTCGCGGTTTCTCCGGAGAGCATCAAGCGTACTTACAATCTGCTGCGCATCCTCAAGGAGGAGCATCGCGAAGATATGGTCAGCGGCGCGATGCTGAATTACGAGGTCGGCGAAGACCAGTGGGAAGACATCGGTAACATGACTCCTCAGGGTACGTTCGCCGGTTGCAAGCCCGGAATGCGTCTTACCCTGTTTGAAGATCTCATCTACAACGAGATGTTCACTCCGACGAAATGGCAGCGCAATAACATGTATGCTGCTTGGTGGTACTGCTGTATTCCAATTTCTGTGATTGAGAAAAACGGCCTGCCTCTGCCGGTGTTCGTGCGTTGCGATGATGCGGAGTATGGCATTCGTTGCAAGACTGGATTCATTACGATGAACAGCCTGTGCGTATGGCACATGTCGTTCTTCGAACGCTACAATGCGGCCGTAGAACGTTACCAAACGACTCGTAATACTATGATCGCTCAGGCCACCTGCGGAATGGCGCCTGATGCTGATTTCATGAAGGAGTTGCATAACAACATCCGTTTGGAGCTGAAGAAGTTCGGCTATGCCAATGCCGAGCTGTGTCTTGATGCCTTTGAGGACTTCCTGAAGGGGCCGGAATTCATCAAGAAGCCGGGACAATCTGAAAAGAGCTTTATGGTCGCCAACCGCAACAAGGAACAGCTTGTTGATTTCGAAACTCTCCAGTCGCGAGCTGACCAAGATCCTGAACTCGCTGGTTTCAGCATCAAGAACGTTGACAGGCAGCTTATCGATGGAGACAAGTCGCGTAGTTTGGCGGAACGTCTTGAAGATCTGATTACTGATAATAATCAGAGATACATCAAGAAAGACGGTGCAGGATACGCGGTGATTCCGCTGCAGGGATGGCTATATCCTGCTGGAGCGATTCGTGGCAAGCATAAGCTCGTAGTTCTGGACTGGTATAACCGCAAAGGAACCATTCGAACTAAGGATGTCCAGCGCTATCAGAAGATTAAGAAGCGTTATATGCGTGATCTCAAATATTACAAGGCGAATATTAATCGACTTCGTAAAGAATATGCTGCTGCGCGTGCGGAATTGACATCGGTTGAGTATTGGAAGAATTATCTCAAGATGGATTAATTTGAGATAATCCGCTAAGCCTAGCCGCATATGCTCATAAGAGCATATGCGGTATTATTTTGCTTTAATACTGAATGAAGGAAGAAGATTATGGTATCTCTGGCAAGGCGTCTGCGTGAAAGGCTTTTCTGGCCGTCTGAGCGTTCTATGCAGAAGCTGATGGGACGAATTGACTCCTTGGAAAATGAGAATAATCGTCTACGTGATGCTTTGCAGGCGCAAGAGATGATTTTGCATGAGATTCGTGATGCCATATCTGGCATGCAGAGAATCAACGAGGATTCTTGCAGGAGCCTCAATGAAATGCAGCATGCGCAGATTGCAGAGCGTGCGAAGGATGATATCCGTTTCTGGGCGCAATATCGTCTTCCCAACGAGACTGATTTAGAAACGCGCAAAAGGTTTTTCCTTGGATTACCTGAGCCTGAGGGCGACCTCAAACTACTGCAAACTGCTCTCAATCGAATGCTTTGCGATTTTGCGGAAATCTGTAGACGAAATGGGATTAATCAGTACTGGCTGGTCGGCGGAACCTTGCTTGGCTCTGTAAGGCATCACGGATTTATCCCATGGGATGATGACCTTGATTTGGGCATCATGCGTGATGATTTGGAACGACTACAAAAAGTTCTCGCCGGTGATTCAGAGTATCGAATCACCGTTGTTTGGGACCGTATTGTGCATTGCAGACAAATTCGTTTTGCCCCACGTGATACTCGTGTCCCGGGCTTTATTGATTTGTTCCCATTCGATTGGGTGGCTGATGTCAGTCATGATATGTTCGTCAAAGTGCAGGAATACCGGAAAACTGCCATCGAACAAGCTGAATCAAATTCGCATATTCGTGCTGCTTGGGATAATAACGTCTATGTTTCGGCGGAAACAGAAGCTGGGAAACTTATCACTGATGTTTTTGATGCTCAGCTTAATCAGATGCGGAAGACTGGAATAGTGTGTTCTCGGGAAAAGGCGGCTGGCATTATCCGAGCATATGACAATATGGATCATCCGAGTGGATTCGAGTGGATAAGCGGCTTGGATGAAATCTACCCGTTAGATTCTCAGCAATTTGAAAGTAGAAGATATCCGGTACCGGCAAATTATATGTACTTGCTGACGCAGGCCTACGGTAATATATATGCCTTGCCGAACGACATCGGTTTGCATTTTGAACACGTGGATCGGAAAATGCTTGCCCAACTTGATGAGCAGGTTATTGAAGAATATATCAAGCGATAAGTCTCAAGGAATTTTAGGATGGACCAAGTAAAATCCATTAAGAACGTTGCAATTGTGGTTGCGGGTGGATCTGGCACTAGGATGGGACAGGACATACCAAAACAGTTCATTAATGTATTTGATAAGCCCGTTCTGATTTACACATTGGAAAGTTTCCAGCGACATCCCGACATCGATGCCATTGAGGTGGTGTGCATTGAAGGATGGGAAACCATGGCGGAAGCGTACGCTAAGCAATTTAATATCGATAAACTCAAGTGGATTGTGCGTGGTGGTTCAAGCGTACAGGAATCCATCAGGAATGGTGTTGAACATCTCGTCGATAAAATCAGTGAGAAGGATAATGTCATTATTCATGATGGCATTCGTCCATTAATAGATGCTGATGTTTTGACTGATGTGATAGCGGTTTGCAATAAATATGGTAATGCCGTGACTTCATTGCCGTATAACGAGCAGATTTTTGTGATTAACCAAGAAAACACATCAACTACGAAGCAGTATGTGCCAAGAGAACAATTGCGTCGTGTTTCTACCCCGCAGGCTTATCGATATGGGAAATTGCGTGCTGCATATCGTAAGGCTTTTGATGAGCATATTGGTATCTATGGCTCCAGCTATACGAATACGATGATGGTGGATCTTGGAGAGACCTTGCACTTCGCTAAAGGATCCGATAAGAATATCAAGTTGACGACCAAGGGCGATCTGGAGCTATTCAAAGCTTATATCACTGCTGACGAGGATACTTGGTTGAAATAAAACGAGGAGTCAATCGTGCCTGACCGTTTTAAGTCCCCTCTTTATCAAGAAGATCTGGCATATTGTGCGAATCTTCCGATTCATTGGGACAAGTTGACAGGTAGAACCATCGCTATTTCTGGTGCAACAGGAATGATCGGTACTTTCCTGATAGATGTCCTGATGAAAAAGAACGAAGATCCGCATTTTGATTGCAGGATCATTGCAATCGGGCGTAACAAGAGTCGAGCTCAGAACAGATTCCCTTATTTCGATGAGTCGCATTTTAGTTTTGTACAGATGGATGTGTCTGAGCCAGGGGCCCATCCATCTTATCCGTCAGATATCGTCATTCATCTTGCTAGTACAACACATCCCCGAGCGTATGCTGCTGAACCTGTTTCGACCATTACGTCCAATGTGATTGGTTTGCAGAATCTTCTTGAATATTCTCGTGAGTCTCAGTTAGGGCAGAGGGGAAGCAGATTTATTTTCGCTTCGTCTGTGGAGATTTACGGACAGAATCGCGGGGACACAGAGCGTTTTGACGAAAAATACTGTGGATATATCGATTCGAATACACTTCGTGCAGGCTATCCGGAAGCTAAGCGTTTGGGGGAGTCGCTTTGCCGTGCTTATTTCGAGCAATATGGAATCGATTTTGTTATTCCTCGCATAGCTCGTTCATATGGTCCGACTCTGCATAAAGATGACAGCAAAGCGCTTTCTCAGTTCATTCATAAAGGGCTTTCGAAAGAAGATATTGTCCTAAAAAGCAAGGGTGAGCAACTGTTTTCATACGCGTACGTCGCCGATACCGTTGCTGGGCTATTGTACTGCCTGCTTGAAGGTGAGACGGGAGAAGCCTACAATATCGCGGCACCTGCTTCGGACTACCGGCTGAAGGATTTGGCTTCCTTGATTGCTTCGCAGTGTGGAGTTGGATTAAGATATGAACTTCCCGATTCGCTGGAGACGAAAGGGTACTCCACTGCATCCATAGCGCTTATGGATGGCCGAAAGCTGCAATCTCTGGGATGGAACATGAGATATTCCATCAGGGAAGGTATTGAACGAACATTGAGCATCATGCGCGATGCCTGATGTAATGGAATTTCAGGTATTTGGCAGCTGTGGACAATTGAAGAACAGTCACTGATAAGATACAACTTGTGAAACAGTTGGTGAAGAGTATGCGGGACAGATACGGGTACGCATGGACCGTCCTGCAAGGTTTGGTGAAGACGGATTTTAAGCTCCGTTATCAGGGATCTTTCTTGGGCATCGCATGGTCGGTGCTTAAGCCTTTGATGATGTTCTGCGTGATGTATGTGGTATTCGGCAAATTCCTGCGGATGTCGGATGGTACGTCTACATATCCGGTCGTTCTGCTGCTGGGAATCAGCTCGTGGCAGTTTGTTACCGAATCGACGAACGTTGGATTGCGATCCGTGGTCGACCGAGGCGATTTGCTTCGCAAGATTCATTTCCCTAACTACATAGTGGTGGTTTCGGCGACAGTTGGTGCGCTGATTAGTTACGCCATCAATCTTATCGTCGTGCTGATTTTTGCTCTTATCGCGAGGGTCCATTTTACTTGGAGAGTTGTGCTGCTTCCTCTAAGCATTATTGAGCTTTATGCGGTGACGCTTGCCATCACATTACTTATGGCAACGATGTACGTGTACTTCCGTGATATTGCCCATATCTGGGATGTCCTTCAGCAGTTGATCTTCTATGGTATGCCGATTATTTACCCATTGACATATGTCACCAATCGCGGTGGATTGTTGGCTGATATTGCCAGGCTGGAACTCATCAATCCGTTCGCGCAGGCAATCCAGGACATTCGTCATAATTTCATCGCTCCTGACACCCAGCCGACTATTTGGAATCAATTCAACCATTGGGGTGTTCGTTTGCTTCCCCTTATTCTGACCGTTGTCTTGCTGTGGCTTGGCATAACGCTATTTCGTCGTAATAGCCGCAAATTCGCGGAGGTTATGTAATGTCTGAAGAAAAAACCATCAAAAAGGTTGATTACTCTAAGAATCCGGTAGTTCTGTCTGCGAGCCATGTTTCCAAGTGCTTTAAGTTGCCGACGGAGCAGGCTACCGGTCTTAAGCAGGCTTTTATCAATTGGGCCAGAGGCATCAAGGGGTATAAGAAGCAGGAAGTTCTCAAAGACATCAGTTTTGAGGTTCATCAAGGTGAGTTCTTCGGCATCGTCGGCCGTAACGGTGGAGGCAAATCCACCCTGCTGAAACTTATTTCGCAGATTTACTATCCGGAAAATGGTTCTATCACTGTTTCTGGCAAACTGGTTCCTTTTATCGAACTAGGAGTGGGATTCAATCCTGAACTCACTGGTCGCGAGAATGTGTATCTAAATGGCTCTCTTCTGGGATTTACGCATGAAGAAGTCGATGCGATGTACGACGACATCGTTGAATTCGCTGAACTCGAAGAGTTCATGGATCAGAAACTGAAGAATTATTCTTCCGGTATGCAGGTCCGCCTTGCTTTTTCTGTGGCGATTAAGGCACAGGGAGACATATTGGTCCTTGATGAGGTCCTTGCTGTTGGCGATGAGGCATTCCAACGCAAATGCGACGATTTCTTTACGGAAATCAAGAAAGATCCGACCAAAACAGTCATTCTCGTTACTCACGATATGAATTCCGTTAAGAAATATTGTTCAAGAGCAATGATGATTGCCGATGGCAAAGTGGAAGCTATCGGTGATCCGGAAACTGTATCGCAACAGTATACCTTGGCCAATCTTGAAGCTGAGGAAAAGGCTGAACGAAAACGTCAAGAGGAACGTGGCGGCTATCCAAATGGTTTGAATGAACGGTGCCCATTGTTGAAAACCATTGCGGTTTCTCCTAAAGTGTGTACCAGCGCGGATACTTTTAAGTTCGACGTGGAATATCAGTATGATGAGCCAGGGGATTTCTATCTCGCTATTGCATTGCATGATATCCGTCGTGGCGGAATCACTTATGACACCGGCTCAAAGGTGCTGAAGATGGACAAACATGGTCATCAGACTGTACATTTCGAGATGCCGCTCAATTTGTTTAATAATGGAGAATTTCGTCTGATTACATCGCTTCGTACGCCAAGTCCGAACAATCTCAATGCGACCGATGCGGTCGGCGTTGCGCTTGACGATAATGCTTGCAGCTTCGTGATTCGTGATGACAGGAACCGTGAATATGCGTTATTAAGCGACCGTGCGCTTATAATTAAGCAAATCGGATGAATTCTGCGTAAGTTGTATTTACGAGGAACTTGGGCGGGTTCTAGTGATCGTTGCAACACCTGACCTACCGCAAGGAGGGTCAGGTGACCAGGAGCCACCGAAACGAAGACCGTGGCGGGGAACGCCGTTGGACGTTCAACGGCGTCGAATATCCGACGAGGAAGCTGATGTGCGCGGCGAGGCGCGAGGAGTACGTGCGTCTGCTGGACGAGGAGGGCATGAACTTCACCCAAGCCGCCCATGCGGCCGGGGTCTCCAAGCGCACCGGCAAGGTATGGCGTAACGGGCGCACCCGCGCCACCGGGAGGAACGAAAAGGCAAGCATAGACTGGTATCGTTCCACCATGGACAAACCCAAACGGATCCACGCGCGCTACTTCAATCAGGAGGAGCACATCCTGATCGCCGACCGGCTGCGCCTGGGCGATTCGATCCGCGCCATCGCGCGCCTGCTGGGACGCGACCCCAGCACGGTCAGCCGCGAGGTCGAGCGCAACAGGAATCCCGAGTTCGGCGACTGCGAACCCTACCGGGCCCAGCAGAAGGCGGCTGACCGGCTCAAACGCCCCAAACCGCGCAAGGCGGCCGACGGCACGCCGTTGTGGGCGGAGATACTGGCCGGGTTGCGCAGGCATTGGAGCCCGGAGCAGATATCCGGCAGACTGAAGGCGATGTTCCCGGATAATGGTGACATGCACGCAAGCGTCGAAACCATCTACCAGGCCATCTACCCGCAGGCCAGGGGTGAACTCAAGCAGGAGCTGAAACGCGCCATGAGGCAGGGGCGAACTGTCCGCAGACCCCAAGGCGGCCAAGGCCGCAAACCCCGTTTCCGCGAACCCATGGTCATGATTCCGGAGCGACCCCCGGAGATCGAGGACCGGGCGGTCCCGGGCCACTGGGAGGGCGACCTCATCACCGGCAGCCGCAACAAAAGCGCGATCGGCACGCCCGTCGAGCGCACTACCAGGTTCACGATCCCGCTGCGCCTGCCCGACGGGCACGACGCCGAACACGTCCAGCAGGCCATCATCGACAAAATGGCCTCGCTGCCCAAACTCCTGCGCAATTCGCTGACCTGGGACCAGGGGGCGGAACTCGCCCTGCACAAACGGATCGGCGCCTCGCTGGACATGGCCGTCTATTTCTGCGACCCGCACTCCCCGCGGCAGCGCGGCACTAACGAGAACACCAACGGGCTCCTGCGCCAGTACTTCCCCAAAGGCACCGACCTATCCGTCTACCCGGAGGACTACCTCGACGCGGTCGCCGAGGAACTCAACGACCGGCCACGCAAAGCCCTTGGCTTCATGAAACCAAGCGAGAAGATCATCGAACTGCTCGACGACGCGTGATAACCTCAACAACCGACAACGTGGCCATGGAAGGCCGCTCAAACCTCAGGTGTTGCAATCACCACTAGAATCCGCCGAGACGCCTCATGCCGGGGGCTGTCTCAATGGCACTGCGCGGACACGGGGATTGTCTATAGCTGGTCGTAAAGGCTTATGCCGTCCGTCGTCGCGGACGTGGCTGCAATGTTCCGGTTGAGTGTGTTGCGTAACAGGTCCTCTGTTTATTGAATAAATGTATCTTCAAAGAAGAGAAGTGAAGATGAGGGGAAATTAGAAAGCTGCATTGCGCTGTTGGACAATGTGTCCGTTGTAGCATTCGCAGACGGTAAGTGTGCCGTCATCATCGATATGCTGCTGACTTTCCCGAAGAATTTCGTGTGCTGACTATGAGCGTGTGGATTGTCTAAAGTGTGATGCATCCACTACGATGAGTGAATGAACGAAAACGGTGATAGGAGAGGAAGCATGAATCAGGAGGCTTCTATGAAGAATGCCGAATCGGGCAATACTTGGGAAACGGTTATGCGTGTCGTGTATCCGGTCAAGGATGCCGAGCAGACTCTCCCGCTGTATGTGATTGACTGGACCCGTCCGCATGTGGCGGAGACCACGTTGGATTCGCGAATCGATATGCGTAGGCTGGAATTCGGTTCCATGAACCAGTCTGCATTGCAGCGCATGTTTCGTAATGCCGGAACATCCGCTGGCGTCACATGCGATTCGTTTGAAATCACAGGGCGTACGTCGTTGACGTTGAAGAATCGTGGTCACATGTCAGGGTGCACATTTTTCAACGCATTCCCCGCTGCATATTGGCGCCGTTGGACCAGTGTAAAAACGGTGCGATTCGAAGCGACAGTTCAGGGAAACTCCAAAATCAGCGTATTCCGTTCCACAGGTCGTGGACTGATTTATCCGGTTTCGACGAAGACGACAACGGCTTCGGAGTCTGAAACTCGTGTATGCATAGACGTGCCGATGACAGGTCTTATGGATGGTGGTTACTTCTGGTTCGATGCGGAATCGCTTGATGGTTCCGTGACCATTGCTGATGCTACATGGTCTGTACCCCGTGAGGTGCGTACCGCTAAGCATGAGACAACCCTGTCTATCGCCATCACGACCTTTAATCGCGCCTCATATTGTATGGATCAATTGCGTACTATCGCCGGCGCTTCGGCATTGCGCGAACGTTTGGATACAGTGTATTGCACGGATCAAGGCAGCGACTTAGTTAAGGATCAGAAGGACTTTGATGAGGTTGCCGATAATCTAGGCGAACAGCTTACATACATTCAGCAAGCGAACTTGGGTGGTTCTGGAGGATTCTCCCGAGGCATGTATGAAACGGCTAAGGCCGGTGATAGTGATTTTGTGCTGTTGCTGGACGATGATGCCATCAGCGAACCGGAATCGATTCTGCGTGCAATCCAATTCTCTGATTACACGGTGCGACCAGTTCTTGTCGGCGGCGGCATGTTCCATTTGGATAATCGCACCATGTTGTATACGCAAGGTGAGCGGATCAATGCGCAACGAATGTGGATGTACCCGTCCAAGAGCATGGGATACAACCATGATTTCTCTGTGGAACCGCTCCGTGACTCTCCGGATCGTCATCAGCGCATCGATGAAGACTTCAATGGGTGGTGGATGTGTCTGATTCCGATTGCGGTTGTGAAGAAAATCGGTCTCTCCATGCCGGTGTTCATCAAATTCGATGACATTGAATATGGTCTTCGTGCCAAGAAAGCAGGATTTCCCACAGTCTGCCTGCCAGGCGTGGCCGTATGGCACCAAGCATGGCATGACAAGGATCCAGCACGTTCGTGGGAGGAATACTTTACTGAGCGTAACCGTTGGCTCGCGGCATTGTTGACGTATCCGGATAGGCCGCCTCGCATGTTGGTGGAGACCTTGTATGGTGATGCCAGTCTCGGGCTTCGGTTTGTGTACTCCGCCATGGCATTGCATCATATGGCGCTAAGGGATATTCTTCGAGGCCCACAGTACCTTGTAGATTGCTTGCCGACGAAACTTGGCGAAGTGCGTGAACTGCGAGCAAAATATCCCGATGCTCAGTCCAAGGAGAGTTTTGATGAGTTCCCTGAGCCAGCTGGCGAGGTTGAACCGCCAAAGAACCATCCATCGACTATGAAAAGCCGGTACAAGGCGGCTGTCGGCCTTATCGCGAAGAGCTTTATCAAGAAGGCCAATCCCGATAAAGCCACTCGTCCGGATGCGGCCATCCCCGCACGCGATGCTGCCTGGACTTGGCTTGCCTTTGACCATGTCAATTCAGCATTGGTGAGCACGCCAGACGGTAATGGGGTGGCATGGCTAAAGCGAGACAACAAACGTTTCCGTAAGAGCATGATGGAAGGATATCGGCTTACACGCAAGATTCTGAAGAATTGGAAGCGATTGTCTGCCCAATACCAGTCTTATGGGATTACCTCCATGGAGACGTGGGCAAGAATCTTTGGAGATGAATAACTCGGAGTATGGATCGGCTGCGTTCATTCGTGATATGCGAGTATCATGAACGCGAAACACACATTGGCAGTGTGCATTTGCAATTGAACTGACTGTTTTGGAAGGTTGTTTTTATGACTGAAGCGGTGGAGTATCCCGATCTGGTGGTCGTGGGCGCGGGCCTGTTCGGCCTGACCGTGGCCCAGCAGGCCGTGGAGAGGCTCGGCGTGCGCGTGGAGATCATCGACGTGCGCGACCACATCGGCGGCAACGCGTACAGCTACATGGACGAGGAGACCGGCGCGGAGATCCACAAGTACGGCGCCCACCTGTTCCACACGTCCAACAAGCGCGTGTGGGACTACGTGAACAGGTTCACCTCGTTCACGAACTACGTGCACCGCGTGTACGCCACGCACGACGGCGAGGTATACCCCCTGCCGATCAACCTGGGCACCATCAACCAGTTCTTCCGCGCGCACTACACGCCCGCCGAAGCCAAGGCGCTCGTGGCCGAGCAGGCCGGCGAGCTGGCGGGCAAGGATCCCCAGAACCTCAACGACAAGGGCATTTCGCTGATCGGCCGCCCCCTGTACGAGGCGTTCATCAAGAACTACACGGGCAAGCAGTGGCAGACCGATCCGAAGGACCTGCCAGCGGGCATCATCAACCGCCTGCCGGTGCGCTTCAACTACGACAACCGCTATTTCAAGGACACGTGGGAGGGCCTGCCGACGGACGGCTACACCGCGTGGATGGAGCGCATGATCGACGACCCGCGCATCCACGTGACCCTGAAGGCCGACTTCTTCGACGCCTCGCAGCCGTTCAACAGGAAGGCCCTGGCCGCGGCGGGCGTGCCGGTGGTGTACACGGGCCCGGTGGACCGCTACTTCGACTATTCGCTGGGCGAGCTCAAGTGGCGCACGGTCGACTTCAGGGAGGTGCGTTACGACGAGGGCGACCATTTCGGCTGCCCGGTGATGAACTTCTCCGACGCGGACGTGCCGTACACGCGCGCGATCGAGTTCAAGAACTTCAATCCGGAGCGCGCCGCCTCGCAGAATCCCGACAGGACCGTGGTATGGGAGGAGTACAGCCGTTTCGCCGAGCGTGGCGACGAGCCGTACTATCCGATCAACACGGAGGCCGACAAGGCGCTGTACGCGAGGTACGAGGAGCTCGCGAAGGCCGAACCGCTCACGGTGTTCGGCGGCCGTCTGGGCACGTACAAGTACTACGACATGCACCAGGTGATCGACACCGCGCTGACCGCGTACGAGGAACAGGTAGAACCACTCCTCAAGAAGTAAGATTCTACGCATAAAAATAAGGCTGCACAGAGGTTTCCTGTGCAGCCTTATTTTTCCCGATTCCTATGGGACCTGTGTAAAATCCAAGCCCTCAAGGTAATTCTTGCCCACGGTCTGGTCATATTGAACTAGTTTGTAATCTTTGAGCAGTCCCTTTGCCTTAGCGCTCAAAGCTGCGGCTTTGATGTTGTTGCCAGCATGGTCCAAGTACGTCGCCTTGCCTTGCCCGATACCGCCGTTGGTGCCAATCATACGACTCATTGCAGGAACTTCTTGTTGCAATTCCGTAAGCATTGCAAGATACGGCGATACCTTGGCGTTCATGTGTTCCGCAGCCAGCGGCATGAAATAGTTGGATGACGTGTATGCGGTAGTTATGGGATTGACCTTCGTATCATGAGAAGTCGAAACGGAATTTGACCAAATGAAATAATCCGTTTCATGTAAAACGGTTTTATTGTTCTTATCCATGTCTGCCGTGTCGTAGATGCCGGGCAGATGATCTCCGTAGAAAATAACGGTGATTGGCTTGTCTATTTGGTCGAGCTGATTAAGAAAATCCGCGGTTTCCTGGTCGGTCCAGTTGATGCCTTTGGTGTAAGTGTTGATATTCCAACGCTCTCCATCAGATAAATCTTCTGAAATATTGGCGTCTAAAAACTCGTTATTGTCATAGTAATCGCCATAGGGCAGATGGTTCTGCATGGTGACGAGTTGCAGGAACTGCGAGGAATTCGAATCTTGTTGCTTGTCGAGCAGGTCAAGAATACTCTGATACGCTTCGCTGTCACTCACATAAGGCGAACGATCGATACAACCGGTATGTTCCAGAGGAACCTTGCTATCAAGCGTGTAAAGGTATGAGAAGCCGAACTTCCTGTAATTAATGTTCCTTAAATACATGCTTTGCTGGAACGGATGCACTGCAGTGGAAGCATTCTTCCCGTACTTTTCCATCCAAATCTGGTTGAAGGAGTAGGGATTATTCTGGTTCGGCACCAATTGCTGATATGGCACAATCAAAGAATCATTGAAATTCGCAAGATTCAAACCAGTCAAAGCCTGGTATTCAATATTCGCTGTACCACCGCCATAACCGGGAGACAACATAAGTCCGGAAGTGGTCGTGTTTTTTACATTGCGAATATTCGGTATTGGATCAAGAGTGAAGGAAACACCCGGAACTCGAGTGGGGTCGGAGAAGGTTTCGGACAGAATCATGATGACGGTATTATCCGTAAGCTTATTCGGCCGAGTCTGGTTGATGGCTTGCGCCTCTTTCGCATATTTCTTAGCGAGAGATTCCATGGTTTTTTGACTGTAATTGTCGGGCTTATCCATAGCCTTGACCTTTGACAGGCTAAGGAATGTGGTGGCCGGATTATTGGCTTGAGCGTCACCTATGGCATTCCATAATTGGGGTTCATATCCATTATCTTTAGCCCATTTGTAGGTGCCTGAGCCGGGCGTGCCTAAACCTATGACATAAGTGCTCAGTAGCACAACGCTGAGTATTGCTGCGAGTATGCGGAAGACATTGCCAATGATGTTTTTGATGTTGGCAATGGGATGTCTCCATGAGCAATAAATGAAACGTCTGCGGCCGTCCAGAGCAAAAAGGGCGAAGATGATAATTGCGAACCAAATTACGAAAGTAATTGCGCCATTAACGAACGTTTGGCTGGATTTCGGTACGAATGACATGATGCTGCCGGTGTCACCGCCGGAAATGAATGTCAAATCAGCGGGAATGATCGGTTCATTTCGCAGCTGGACTTTGATGCTGTTGGCGACTCCAAAAGCCGTAAGGGCAACGCCAAAAACAAGAGTGGCAATCCAGAATCGGTTCGTTACAAAAATTAACGCAAGATAGATTAAAGCCAGTCCCATAAAACTGACAAGACAGACGTTTTTCTGCTCAAGCCACATTTGACTGATGAATCTGGTGACTTGTCCGCCAACGCTTTGAAGGACTTTCGTCGTTTCGTCAATTTCAGTGCCCTTTTCATATTCGGGCTCGGAATACATTCCCCATTGAAGGAAAATGACTTCCGCTGAAGTGAGCAGGAAGAACACGATGGTGTAGAAGGCGTATGAGAACCTCATGCGCTTCTTCCAGAGTGCATATACTTTCTTGAAGAATTTGATGATGAGTTGAATAGCTTTGAAGTTGGTGAAAGTTTGCCATGCGGTCTTTACTGCTGTGGCAGCTGTGCGGATGGCGTGGCCGGTGGTTTTGGCAGCTTTTGCAACTGCATGTCCTGCGGTGGAGAGTGCTTTTGCCGTAGTGTGTACGGATTGTTTGCAGACCTCGATAGCCTGCATCAGAGGATGCTCGTTAGCTTGCGTGAGTTGAATTTCAGTAGACGGGGGAACTGAATGGGTACTGTCGTTCGCAGCTTCGTTAATGGCTTCGTCAATGGACTTGTCGTCAGTCGTTTTTGGCAGATGGGGCGCATCGACTTTGGGAATGAAAACGCTTGCGTTATCGAAGATGGCGTGAATTGCTGATTTCTGCGTATACAGCTTTGAACCATGGTGACCTGAAAGGGCGGATGGAGCGCAAGCGTTGCTGTCTTTGTCATTCGCAAGAGGGCGATACGCTCCGCCCGTAATCGGCTGCTTAGTAAGTTTTACGTATGAAGGCGCACAAGCATGACGGTCAGGCGAAAAAATAGGCATCGTCGCATCCTTCAACAAGATAGCCCCTTATAATTAGGGGCTCTGTACAATTAAACCGGGTACATTCTAGTGTTCAGCTGTGGACGAACGAGTGTCTAGTAGATGTCTGAAGGGTAGCTGGACGGTTAACTGGGTGATGGGCAGCAAGCGGCAAACAGATCTGATGTTCAAGGTGGACAACATATGTGCGCGCAAGTGTTGGGCGTCATTCGCTGGTAGTGCACCAAAAAGCGCTGTCTGCGTGAAGCCTTCTACAGCAGTCCCGCCATGTAGATCGGCAGCTTGACCACGTCATTTTCCACGACCAGCGGTTTCGGATGCAGCACGTATCTGGTGCCGACCTTCTTGTCGAATTTCGTCTTGAACTTGTCCAACGAGACCGTGCGGTAGTGTTTCGATGACTTGACTTCGATGGGACTGACCCTGTACTTCATTGCCGCGTTCTCGTACGGTTCGACGATGAGGAAGTCGATCTCCATGCGGTTCGACGGGTCGTCGCGATCGCTGCGCGAATAGAAGAACAGCCGGTGCCCGTTGGCCCGGAGAAGCTGTGCGACGACGTTCTCCGCGAGCATGCCCTCGTTGATTTCGATGTGTTCCAGGAGGATGTCCCGGTATAGGTTGCTTCCGGTCTGTTCCGAGTCGGCTAGGGCGAGAGTGGTGAGAAGTCCGGTGTCGGCGGCGTAGCATTTGACCGTCGAATGGTCCTCGCTAATGCTTAGCCCCACGCTCGGATCAGTGGAATTGAAACAGTCGTTGGTGATGAACGCGTCGGAAAGCCAGAAGAAGGCGTCCTCGTAATCGCGGGTCTTCGCTTCCTTTCCCAGCGATGTGATGTTGAACTTCTTCTCTTTCTTGGAAAGCTGGCCCACCAGGTTGTCGAAGATGCGCGTGATGCGTATCCGGTCGCTGCCGCCATGGTTGGAGATGTCTTGCCTGTACAGTCGGAGGATGTTCCGTTTGACGTTGTCGACTTTGCTGAAATCATGGGTCTCGACGTACTTCGACACAGCCTGGGGCATGCCTCCGACCAGCATGTATTCACGGAATAGCCGCATGGCCTTCCTGTGCAGCGAATCGGGGAGCGGCCTGCGCTTCTTGAACGAGTCCGCGATGAGCGTGGACAGTGGCTTTTCTCCCAAAGCCCAGAGGAATTCATCGAAATCCATGGGATTCAGGCGGATCGACTCCTCCTCTGATGGAATGAGGATGTCCTTGACGTTTTCGCGGATGGAGACAAGCGACCCCGTCTCGATGTAGTCGTAACGCCCGTCAGCCACCAGCTGCTTGATGGCCTCGCGGGCCTTCGGGTACAGCTGCACCTCGTCGAAAATGATGAGGCTATCCCTCCTGTGCAGTTCCACTCCGTAGAAGGATGACAGGTACATGAAGAACGCGTCGAGGTCGTTGCGCAGGTCGACGAAGTAGTCCAGCACGTCATCGGGGGCTTTCGAGAAGTCGACGAGCATATACGACGCATAGTTCCGTCGTCCGAATTCCTCCGCGATGGTGCTTTTCCCGACGCGTCGCGCGCCCTCGATGAGCAGGGCCGTGCTTCCTTGGGAGGATTCCTTCCAAGAAGCCAGTTCTTCGTATGCTTTTCGTTCGAAAGTCTCCATGTCTCACCGCCGTAAATACACCAAATCAAGGGTAATAACATGCTCAACTATACACCAAATCAAGGGTAAGCGAAGTGCTATTTATACACCAAATCAAGGGTAACTGAGATACCACCGGTTGGGCTGCCGAATCTGCCATATATAAGCCAGTTTGTGGAATCGCTTTATGGCTATGCAACCCTGCCGGTACCCTGAAATGGTGAGTAGTGAGATTTTCAAGCCGCGCAACATCATCGTGACCGGCGGATGTGGGTTTATCGGAGCCAATTTCGTGCGCTATGTGGCACGCAACCATCCTGACGTGCGCATAACCGTGCTCGACAAACTGACCTATGCCGGAAATCCGCAAAATATCGCCGGTCTTCCGCAATCGCAAGTCGAACTCGTGCAAGGTGATATTTGCGATGCTGCGTTACTGGAACGTATCGTGCCCGGGCATGACGCGATCGTGCATTTCGCGGCCGAATCGCACAACGACAACTCCATCGCCAATCCTGAACCCTTCATCACAACGAATGTGGAGGGTACGTTCCACCTGCTTGAGGCGGCGCGCAAGCATGACGTGCGATTCCATCACATCAGCACCGACGAAGTGTACGGCGACCTTGCGCTCGACGATCCATGCAAATTCACCGAAAGCACGCCGTACAAGCCGTCAAGCCCGTACAGCGCGTCAAAAGCGGCATCCGACCAGCTGGTGCGCGCGTGGGTTCGCACGTACGGGCTTCGCGCCACGATCTCCAACTGTTCCAACAATTACGGGCCGTACCAGCATGTGGAAAAATTCATTCCACGCCAGATCACTTCCATCATGGAGGGCGTGCGGCCGAAACTGTATGGCACAGGCGAGAACGTGCGCGACTGGATCCATACGGAAGACCACTCTTCTGCGGTGTGGGAGATTCTTACACGCGGGCGGATCGGCGAAACATACCTGATCGGCGCGGATGGCGAAATGAGCAATATTGCCGTGATGCGTATGATTCTGCGGCTTATGGGATGTGCCGAAGATGCGTTCGACTGGGTGCGTGACCGCCCCGGGCATGATCGGCGTTACGCGATTGACTCCAGCAAGCTGCGTACCGAACTTGGATGGAAGCCTGTGCGCACCGATTTCGAAGCCGGTTTGCAAGCGACCATCGCTTGGTATGCTGCCAACCGCGCCTGGTGGGAGCCCGCCAAAGCCGCCACCGAAGCCCGCTACCGCGCCCAAGGCCAGTAAAGCGCGTCGGACGGGAGCGTTTGTGACGGTGCGTCATGGTGGATGCGACGCAGCTTGGCAACTGGGTTCGGCAAGTGGCGATTGGGAAATAACGTGTTGCAAGTAGCTGACTTCGTCAGGAAATGCCTCCGGTCGGACTGTCGAATCTGCCATATATAAGCCAGATACGGTGCGAAAGCGCTTGTACAGGGGTGAAGTCGTCCAAAACGTAACTTTGACCCCGTTAATAAGCTCTTTCGGGTTTTTTGGAAGGGGTATCGATTTGCGGTATGGGCGGTTATCGGGTTGTGAAAACGTTGCGAAAGTCATCTTTAACGAGGTCAAAGTTGTTTGAAAACGCAACTTGGCCCCGTTGAACGCAGGGGCGGCGGAGCTAGGGGCGGCGCCCTGTCGGCTCGTCTGGCTCGGACGGCTTACTTGGCGGACTCGAGTTTGAGTTCCTGGCTGACGATCACCGACTTGGCGGCCGCGTCGAGTTCGTTGGTGATGTTGCGCAGGTTGTCGGCGTACGTGCGAATATCGTCTGTCGCCTTGGTGAAGTCGCTGGCATTGCCGTTCGCGGGGCATGTTGGCGCGTTTTCCACGGCTTCGGCCAGCGTGATCGCATCCTTCAGGGTTTCCAGCGTGGTGCCGTCGGCCACGTCGTCCACGGTGAGTTTTGCCGCATCTTCGGCTTCTTTCTGAGCCTCTTCGAAGTTTTGCTGATGCGTGGCGAGCGCCTTCGCGTTCAACGTGCAGGTGTCGCTGGCGGCTTGCGTCATTTCGCGCTTATTGGCGACTGCGATGATGGCAACGGCTGCGAGCGCAATGGCAACCACTGCTATCACGGCGACGATGGCGATGGTCTTGCGCTGTTTCGCATTGTTTTTCTGTGCTGTTGGCTGCATTGGGGTTCCTCTCTTCTCTGTGGCTTTCGTATTAAGCAAAACGTTGCGAGTATACAAAAACATTTCTGAGAAACGATTTACCACTGGAAATAATGTGGATTATTTTGCTATGAAAGGAATTTGTTTGTGGATGGGGGTGCTGGGCGCGTCAGGAGTGCGTGGCATTTATGCTGGAAGGAGAAACGTTTTAAGGGGTTTGAATGGCGTATCGTGCGACGTTGAAGGATGTGGCCGCTGCTGCGGGGGTGTCTGTGACGACGGTTTCGCTGGTGTTGAATAATCGGCCGGCTCGCGTGTCTGAGGAGAAGCGTAAGGCCATTGCCGACGCGGCGAAGAAGCTGAATTATGTGCCGAATCAGAGCGCGCGTAGCTTGGTGACCAAGCAGTCCCAGCTGGTTGCGCTGATCGTGCCTGATATTGAGAATTTGTTTTTCGCGGCGCTTGCCAAGTGTGTGGAGGATGAGTGCGCCGCGCAGGGGTATTCGCTGATTGTGGCCAATTCCGATGATTCGCGTGCTGCGGAGCATGAGTTGTTGCAGCGTCTTCCTGCCCGTGGGGTGGATGGGGTGATGTTGATCCCGGCGCGTGAGTCGTGTGTTGGGAGTGCTGTTGAGCAGCTGTGTGAGGATGTGGCGCTTGTGTCGTGCCCGGTGGTGCTGATCGACCGTTTGACGCAGTGCGGCTGGTGCGATGCCGTCGGTTTTGACAACTATCTTGGTGGTCGTTTGGCTGCCCAGTATCTGTTGGAAGGTGGTCATACTCGTATTGGCATTGTCACCGGCGATATTGCGGAGTCGAGTGCCGCGGAGCGTCGTCGTGGTTTTGTGGATGCCATCGAGCAGTCGGGGAAGCATTTTGATTCTTCGCTGTGTGTTGAGGGTGATTACCGTTTCGATAGCGGCTATCGTGCCGCGAATCAGATCATCGATGGCGGGGCGACGGCCGTGTTCTGCTGCAACGATGTGATGGCGCTTGGCTTCCGTCAGCGTATGGCGGAGCGTGGGTTGCATGTTACTGAGGATATGCAGGTGATTGGTTACGACAATATTCTCAAACGATTCGGTCTTGGTTGGCGTATGACCACCGTTGAGCAGAGCGTGACTGATTTGGCCGCCGCTTGTTGGGGTATGTTGCGTAAGCGGATTGATGTTGCGGTTCGTGCCAAGTCCGGTACGGAATCAGGGGATGCCCGTCCGTGGCTTTCCGATCCGCAGGTTGAAGTGCTTACGCCGAAACTGGTGCAGGCGGCCTGCGCGTAAACCGCCATTTTTAGATGCTGCAGACTGGTGCAAAACGGGTGGTGCAGATCAATCTCGGTATGTGGTGACGTAAGCATCTCCAATATGCTGTAATCGTTGGGAATACAGGCAACACGCCGTGTATAGGTAAAGAATTTGCGTTCTTGATAAAACGCTTTATCATAAATCTTGTCAACACAACACAATCGAGAATGCGCTCGATGTATAACTGACGACGCACCCGTATGGTGGCGGACCGTCGTCAGGCCGTCAAAGAGGAAAGGCACACACATGAAAAAGATGATTCTTGATCTTGATACCGGCGTTGATGACGCGCTTGCCATTTCGTATGCTCTGGGAAGCCCGGAAGTCGAGCTGATCGGCATCACCGGCACCTACGGCAACGTGCTCGTCGAGCAGGGTGTGCGCAACGCACTGGCCGTGACCGACCTGCTCGGCCACCCGGAAGTCAAGGTGTATCAGGGTTTGCCGCACTCCAGCACCACCGACCATTTCGAAGTACTGCCAATCTCCGCGTTCATCCACGGCGACAACGGCATCGGCGATGTGGAAATCCCCGATTCCAGCCGTTCCGTCGAAACCGAATCTGCGGTCGACTTCATCATCGACGCAGTGAAGACCTATGGCAAGGATCTCGTCTACGTGCCGACCGGCCCGATGACCAACATCGAAGCCGCACTGAAGAAAGCACCGGAAATCAAGGATGAAATCGGCCAGATCGTGCTTATGGGCGGCGCACTGACCGTACCCGGCAACTGCAACGCCTGCATGGAAGCCAACATTTCGCAGGATCCGGAAGCCGCCGACTACCTGTTCCGTTCCGGGGCGCCGACCACCATGATCGGTCTCGACGTAACCCTGCAGACCCTGCTCACCTACAAGGAAACCCAGCAGTGGCGCGACCTCGGCACCAAGGCCGGCAAGTTCCTGGCCGACATGACCGACTTCTACATCAAGGCTTACGAAACCACGTCCCCGCATCTGGGCGGCTGCGGCCTGCACGATCCGCTCGCCGTTGGCGTGGCAGTGGACCCGACCCTCGTCACCACCCTCGACATCAATATGAAGGTCGACGTGGAAGGCCCGACCCGCGGACGCACCATCGGCGACGAAACCCGCCTGAATGACCCGGCCAAGACCATGAAGGTTGCCGTCGGCGTCGACGTGCCGCGCTTCCTGAACGAATTCATGACCCGCATCTCCGGCCTCGCAGCCAAGGCTGAATAAGCGTAACCGGCCAAGCAATCGCGTATCGCATATCGCGCAATTCGAGAGAATCAAGGATTTTTATTATGCCTAACAACACAACCGCCGTGACCGGCACCGCATCCGCCGATCCGTTCGATGATCCGGTGACCAGCAACAAGATGGCCATCCGCGCCCTGATCCCGCTGCTGATCACCTTCGTGCTCGGCACCCTGTGCCTGCAGGGCTTCAACCTGGTGTTCCAGCAGGTCGGCGCCGACGTCGGCGCACCGAACCAGGCGTCCCTGATCACCGCATTTCCGAGCATCGTGCTCGGCATCGTGTGCTTCATCTACGGTTCCCTGGGCGATTTCGTCTCCCTGCGTAAGCTTGTGACCGTCGGTCTCGTGACGCTGTTCGTCGGCTCCATCTTCGGTTTCGTGGCAAACTACTTCTTCGCCGCAAACCTGTGGACCGTGATCATCGCACGCGTGCTGCAGACCGCAGGCGAACAGGTGGCAGGTTCCGCCTTCCTGGTGGTGGCCACCAAGTACCTGCGTAACGATTTGAAGGTCATCTTCTTCGGTCTGTTCACCGCAGCATACCAGCTTTCCGCATCCATCGGCGTGTTCGCAGCCGGCATGCTCAGCTCCATCGCATGGCAGTTCCTGTTCCTGATCCCGTCCGTCACCATCCTGTTCCTGCCGATCCTGCTCAAGACCCTGCCGTCCAAGAGCGGCAACGGCCAGAAGGTTGACGCATTCGGCTTCGTGATCTTCGGCTTCGCCACCGCATTCCTCACCCTGTTCTTCTCGTACATGGCATGGTGGATGCTCGTGGTCTCCCTGCTGCTGTTCGTGGCATTCGCCTTCTACATCAACAAGGCCTCCAACCCGTTCATCACCCCGGCGTTCTTCAAGAACACCCGCTGGCTGCGCGCCATCTGCCTGATCCTCGTGTTCTACTTCGTGAACTACGCACTGAGCCCGATCTTCAACGCCATCGGCACCAACATCTACGGCATGACCACCACCCAGGTCTCCCTGCACATTGTGTGGGCCTTCGTGGTCGCCGCCGTGGTGGGCACCTGCTCCGGCATGATCATCCGCAAGATCGGAATCAAGGCCGGCATCGTGACCGCAGGCACCCTCATGTTCCTCGGCTGGACCGGTGCGGCATTCTGCGTGAACTCCGGTTTCGTGGTGCTGACCCTGTGCGCATGTGTGTTCTACGCAGGCTGCGGCCTCATGTACTCCCCGGTGGTCTCCACCGTGCTGGGCACCATTGAAAAGGACGAATCCGGCCGTGGCGTCGGCATGAACGATCTGGCCATGAACGTTTCCCCGTCCATCGGCATCGCCATCATCGGCAGCCTGCTCGGCTCCAACGCCCTCGCAGGCGGCTCCATCACCGGCGCAACCGGCACTGCCGCCAACTATGCCAACCTGCTGCTGGTCGCCGCCGGTACCGCACTGCTTGGCCTGATCGTGTTCTTCGTCTTCAAGAAGAAGATCTACGAAGGCAACCATGCGCTGGAAACCGAGGAATCGGCAAAGTAATCGCACATTACATCCTCAATATAGTAAAAATGGGGATTTGCGATAATTGCGATTACTGAACAACACTATTTCGCAAATCTCCATTTTCATAAATCTTCTTTTGATGTAAGGAAGGTAAAGATGAGCGCGACTGAAGTTCTCTCCGCATTGGACCGCATCCACGGCACAGTGTCCGTAATCGGCTCGATGAACGCGGACTACACCGTCACCGCACAGCGTCTGCCAGGGCCGGGGGAGACCATCACCGGCGGTCCGCTGCAGCTGCTGCCGGGCGGAAAATCCGGCAACCAGGCGGCCGCCGCAGCGCGCATCGGCGCAACCGTGCAGATGTTCGGCGCGGTCGGCTCCGATTCCAACGCCGACTTCCTACTCGGCGCTCTGGGCGAGGCGGGCGTGAACACCACGCATGTTCGCCGCGTGCTCGGACCATCCGGCACAACCGTGATTACCGTGGACGCAACCGGCGAAAACACCATCGTGTACTCGCCGGGATCCAACGCGCAGGTCACCGTGGATTATGTGGAATCCGTGCGCGATGCGCTGGCACGGTCTTCCGTACTTGGCCTGTGCTTGGAAAGCCCGATCGAAACGGTGACGGCCGCCGCGCGCATGTGCCATGAAGCGGGCGTGAAAGTGCTGCTCAACGATTCGCCGTTCACCCCGTCGCTGCCGTCCGAACTGGTGGAAGCATCCGATATTCTGCTCGTCAACGAGCATGAGATGGTGCAGCTGCTCGGCATTGACGAGCCGGAAAACGACGATTGGGACGGTTTCGATTGGAATCATGCGCTGGAAGCAATGCGTGGATTCGGTTTCGAACAGGCGATCGTGACGCTCGGCGGCGATGGTTCCGTGGTATTGGATTCCACTTCGGCAACGCCGATCCAGCGCATTGCCCCCGTGCGTGTGAACGCGGTGGACACCACCGGCTGCGGCGACTCCTTCATGGGCACGGTGCTAGCCGGTCTTGCCTCGGGCATGGCGCTTTCCGAAGCGGCCGAGCTTGCCTCGTATGTTTCGGCATACGCCGCCACAGGGTATGGTGCGCAGGCCTCCTACGGCAATGCCGCGCAAATCCGCGAAGCATTCGCCAAATAACGGAAGCGAGGATGCCTATCGGACGCTAGCCAGATTTCTCTCTTCTCTCTTGATACGCGGGGTGCCGCATCCTACCGACGTAGGATGCGGCACCCCGTTTTTGGGAAGATCTGACATTAAAAAAACTCGCCGACCGGATGGGGCGAGTTTTTGTTACGTTGAAAAGATTGCGCGAATCAGGCGTAGATATTGCGGGGACGCATGTCTTCGGGCAGACCGTTGAGCAGCGTGGAAACGGATCCGGATTCGAACACGGAACGGATGCCGGCGGCCAACAGCGGAGCCACGGACAGCACGGTCATGTTCGGCAAGCGCTTCTCTTCCGGAACGGGCACGGTGTCGGTGAGCACGATTTCCTTGGCACCGCAATTTCTCAGGCGTTCCACGGCCGGGCCGGACAGCAGGCCATGCGTGGCAACCAGCGTCACGGACTTCGCACCAGCGTTGTTCAGTGTGCGCACGGCCTCGCAGATGGTGCCCGCGGTGTCGATCATGTCGTCGACCACCACGCAGTCGCGACCTTCGACCTCGCCGATAATGCCATGCGCTTCGGCATGGTTCGGGCGGGTGGTGTCACGGGTCTTGTGAATGAACGCGAGCGGCAGATTGCCCAGCTTCGCGGCCCACTGTTCGGAAACCTTGATGCGGCCGGCATCCGGAGACACGATGGTGGTGTTCTCAAGCGGCATGTTGTTGCGCACGTAGTCAAGCAGCACCGGAGTGGCGGTGAGATGGTCGACCGGTCCATCGAAGAAACCCTGCTCCTGGGCGGCATGCAGATCGACCGTCATAATACGGTCGGCGCCGGCTGCGCGGAACAGGTCGAAAATCAGTCGGGCGGTGATGGGCTCGCGGCCCTGATGCTTCTTATCCTGGCGCGAATAGCCAAGGAACGGCGCGACCACGGTAATGGAACGGGCGGAAGCGCGCTTCATGGCGTCAACCATGATGAGCTGCTCCATAATCCACTTGTTGATCGGCTCGGTGTGCGCCTGCATCACGAACGCATCGGCGCCACGCACCGGCTCGGTGTAACGCACATACATCTCGCCGTTGGCGAAATCGTAAGCCGTGGTCTCAAGTACGTCGATTCCCAGGTATTTCGCGGTTTCATGGGCCTGCTCAGGGTACGCACGACCCGTCACCAAAGCCAATTTCTTATCCGGGGTGCCTTCGAGAATCGCCGACATGCTTCGCCTTCCACAAATCTAGAGTCGCGTAAATACGGTACCAACCGTACAAAAATAGCCGTATTCAATATAACAATGCGGGTGCCCATGACGCGCCTGCACCACAGAACGTGCGTAATTGCCGCTCGTCCAGCAGAAGGGCTATGCTGAACAGGTTGTCTGAACTGTATCTTTATACCTTTCATATATAGATGCGTGAAGGCAGTACGCATACACACTCCTGCCATGGAAGGTCCATGGCCGATAGTCCGAAGGAGGTGGGTGATGTCTGCGCATAAGTACGAACTGATGTTCATTGCCGATCCTGAGCTGGATGAGCGCGGTCTGAAGAAGCTGACCGAGCAGTATCTGGAAACTGTCACCAAGGAAGGCGGTGCTGTCGAGAACATCGACATCTGGGGCCGTCGCAAGCTTGCCTACGAGATCGCCGGTAAGACCGAAGGCAATTACGTTGTGGTCAACTACTCCGCTGAGCCGGCCACCAGCGACGAACTCGATCGTCTGCTGAACCTGAACGAATCCGTCATCCGTACGAAGATTCTTCGCAAGTAAGTAATTCCAAGCTTTTCAAGCTGCAAAACAATAAGCTGCAAAGTAAGTAGGTAACGATGGCAGGCGAAACGATTATCACTGTGGTGGGTAACCTCACGGCTGATCCCGAAATCCGTACGGTTGGCAACGGCTCGTCCGTGGCCAGCTTCACGATTGCCTCCACTCCGCGCACCTGGAACCGTAATACGGGCCAGTTTGAAGATGGTCAGGCTTTGTTCATGCGCTGCTCCGCGTGGCGCGACATGGCCGAACATTGCGCGCAGAGCCTGAGCAAGGGCATGCGTGTGATCGCGCAAGGCCGTTTGCAGCAGCGTTCCTACCAGGCGAACGATGGTTCCCAGCGCACGGTCGTCGAGCTTCAGGTCGATGAGATCGGCCCGTCCCTGCGCTATGCGACCGCCCAGGTCACCCGAACCTCCAGTGCCAACGGTGGTAATTTTGCCGGCAATCGCGGCGGCAACAATTTCGCTGGCGGCAATGGCGGATTCAACAATGGTGGCTTCGCCGGCAATGCCGGTGGCTATCAGGGCGGTGCCGGATATTCCGGTGGCGCTGGCTATCAGGGTGGGGCTGCCGCTCCAGCCAATGCCGCGCCCGCCGTGCAGCCTGCTCCGGCATCGGATCCGTGGGGCAATTCGGATAATTCCGGTTCCTCATCGTTCGGTTCCTTTGGCTCCTCCGAATTTGGCGGAAGCAGCGACGAACCGGAATTCTGATCCGACCCGGATCGCAGCTTAAAAGAAAAGCAATTTCCAGATTGTAAGGAGAACATCAAGATGTCACGCAAGAGGCCGCAGCCGCCGGTCAAGCCGTTTAAGAAGAAGCCGAATCCACTGAAGGCCGCTAAGGTCACCGAGATCGATTACAAGGACGTTGCCCTGCTGCGCAAGTTCATCTCCGATCGCGGCAAGATTCGTTCCCGTCGTATCACCGGTGTTTCCGTGCAGGAACAGCGTGAGCTCGCCAAGGCTATCAAGAACGCCCGCGAGATGGCTCTGCTGCCGTACGCCACTTCCGGTCGCTGATCTTAGAGAGGTTTGAAAAATGGCTGAAACTAAGGTTATTCTCACCAAGTCCGTCAATCACCTGGGTCACCCGGGCGACGTCGTGTCCGTCAAGGCCGGCTACGCTCGCAACTACCTGATTCCGCAGGGTCTGGGCTTCGCATGGTCCAAGAACGCTGCCGCCCAGATCGAGGCCATGAAGCGCGCTCGTCTGGCCAAGGCCGTTGCCACCCGCGAAGAGGCTGTTGCCGCCAAGGAACTCATCGAGGGTTCCGTCGTCGAAATCGCCGCCAAGGTCTCCGAGTCCGGCAAGCTGTTCGGTGGCATCTCCGCCGACAAGATCGCCATCGCGCTGTCTTCCAAGGCTGCCGTCAACCCGAAGAACATCACCGTGGATCCGATCAAGACCACCGGCGAGTTCGCTGCAACCGTCGCTCTGCACCCGGAAATCTCCGCTTCCTTCACCGTGAAGGTTGTCGCTGAGTGATTCGGCCCCATTCGCTATGGCTGCATTCATTGCGGTTACGGCGAATGACTTCAGACTGAGATACGTCTGAGCTTAAGCATGGAAAATCCCCCTGCACCAGCTGAAAACAGTTGTGCAGGGGGATTTTCATATTTGATCAGTTGTAGCCACCGTCATTAGTTGGTTTGTCGCAACTTGGGCACGTCATGGTCGTTACTTTCCTTCTCTCGTGCGGAAACGGTGCTTGGAAGCAACCTAAGCTCAATCCTTAAGTGGGTGTTGCGTGAAGCATGCTGATTCACTCAAGAAGAGCGATTTACCGTCAGTTTTCATGCATGGCTGTGCAAATGAATTAGCGGGAGCGTTTGGGCAACTGGATTGCAAGGAACTGAATTTGTGAAGAAATTGTGATTTCCTGCCTTGATTGTGCTCTTTAGGTAGGAAATATGATGGTTGAATCGCGTTTTCTGCGATTTTCGTAATCTGTCGAAATCGTTGAAAAATAGCGGTTTTACAACCGCGACACGCCGAAAGTTGCATTCTTCTCGATTCTGAGTATATTTACTTCTCGTGCTCAGCGAGAACAAAACCTCGCAAGACCAACGCCCCTTTAGCTCAGTTGGTTAGAGCAGCTGACTCTTAATCAGCGTGTCCAGGGTTCGAATCCCTGAGGGGGCACAGATAAAGCCTTGGAGCTTCGGTTCCAAGGCTTTTTTGTTTTCCGATTTCTGTATGACTGTCCGGCAAGCCGACGGCCTGTCAAGCCTTTTTGTGCTCGACTTCCAGTGCGGGGAGTAGTGTTGGACGCTGTTGTCCGCCGAGAGCGGAATCGACATCAATCTGATTCTTATTGAGAAGAAGCAATAGAGGAAACAGCAGTGGAATACTCGACTTTTGTCAAACTTGCGGCCGAATTCTTCGGTACCGCCATTCTGATGATCTTCGGCAACGGCGCTGTCGCGAACGTTGAACTGAAGAACACCAAGGGCCACCATGCGGGCTGGCTGAACATCGCCATGGGCTATGGCTTCGGCGTGATGTTCCCGGTGCTCATGTTCGGTGGCGTCTCCGGCGCGCACATCAACCCGGCCATGACCATCGCCCAGGCTGTGAACGGCCTGTTCGACTGGAATCTGGTGCTGCCGTACATCATCGCTCAGCTGCTCGGCGCCGCAGTCGGTCAGCTCGTGGTATACATCACCTACTATCCGCACTATAAGGACACCGAAGACGCCGACGCCATCCTTGGCACTTTTTGCACCACCGACGCCCACAACGATCGCGTGAACTACTTCGTCAACGAGTTTTTCGGCACCCTCGTGCTCGTGGTCGGCGCACTGTGCTGCCTGTCCCTGCCGTGGGGTGAGGAAGACCATGCTGCCGCATCCATCGTGGTTGGTTTCATCGTGTGGGGTCTCGTGACCTCCATGGGTGGTCCGACCGGTCCTGGCCTGAACCCGGCCCGCGATCTCATGCCGCGACTGCTGCACGCCATCCTGCCGATTCCATCCAAGGGCTCCTCCCGCTGGGACGAGGCTTGGATTCCGGTCGTCGCCCCGATTCTGGGCGCTATTGTGGGTGCGTTCGTGTTCAAGTTGTTCGCCTGATCGCATTCAATCATTCGTGACTTGTTTGCCTGACCGTCGCATAAGTTGCGTTTGATATATGAGAACTGTTGCATAAAGCCTGTTTTCCTCGGAAAATTTCCGGTACGGGGGAAGCGGGCTTTTTGCATGCCTACTGTTGGCTGGTAGTGTTGCCGCGGAAGAGATATGCTGCCACCTGCGTGACGGCAGGGTTATAAGGAGGCCGGATTGAAGCGAATTCGTACCATTCTGCGTGCGCTCGATCCGAAAGCGGCCGCCACCATGAGCCGCCGGGAACGGACGGAAGCGTTCCGCATCTGCAGAAGCGTCGTGGCTTGGATTCTTGCATTATGCGTCATCGTGTCATGTACGTCGTGCAGCGTGCATGCCGTGCTGGTCAACGCGGTGCTGAACGGACATGCGAAAACGGCGCAGATCGGCAATTCCGGAACACATTCAGAAAAAACGGATCAATCCGCGAAATCCGAAAAGAAATCGCAACAATCAGAGAAGAAAACCTAGGAATCGTCGGAAACGAAAGACGCAAAGGCCTCAGCGGAGGAAACGGCGGAACCGCAGGAAGACGCCGTCACCAAAGCGCTTCGCGAGCAGTCGGCCGCGCTGATGGACGATCAGAAAAGCGAAATACTTGCGAAAGCGCAGCAAACGGCGCAAAACAGCGGATATGGCATGGTGCAATATCATTACTGTGTGGTCACCAATGGTGAAGTCGGATCAGTCGAAGATTTTTCGAATGCCGTGTTTCGTATTCTGAACAGCGAACATGGATGGGCGCGCAGGCGCGATTTTCGAACCTTCTACGGACGGCAATTGCGATTTCAATATCGTGCTCGCCCAAGCGTCGACCTTGCCGACGTTCTCGTCGGTATGTTCGGAGCAATACAGCTGCCGTGTGGGCAACAATGTGATTATCAACGACGATCGTTGGAATTCCGGCACGGACGTGTGGATGTCGGGAGGCGGCGACTCGGCGCGATATCGCACGATGGTGATCAATCATGAGGTCGGGCACCGGTTGGGGCATATCGACAATGAGATGACGTGCGCGGGGGCTGGCCAAGCGGCACCGCTTATGCAGGAGCGGTCCATATTTTTGGATGGCTGTGCGATCAACGAATATCCGCTTGATTCGGAATTATGGATTGGCTGAACGCGATTGCGGAATAGAGCTGCGGAATAAAACTGCAGAATAAAACTGCAGAATAGGGCCTACAGTCCGAAATATGCGTTGAACTCGCCTTGATCGAGCGTGCGGTCTGACGTGTTGGTGCGAACGGCATCCCAACTGAATACGCCAAGCGCTTCGTCGGCGCTCATAGGCTGCGGTTTGGTGTGTTTCAGGTCTCCCTGCAATCCGAGCAGCCATGCGCAATAGCCGATGATCTGTTGCGCGGTGGCGCCGTGTGCCGTGAGTATGCCGAGATCGAGCGAGCGCTCGCGTTTGGCAAGGCGTTGGCCGGCTGCGTTGTCGATGAGGGGCAGATGCGCGTATGAGATGGTCACATCGTCAGGTTTATTGGAACCGTCGGCAGGATGGAAAGGCTGTGTCGGTTCGGAAGGCTTGAATCCCGCGTTGATAAGGGCTTTGCGAATGTAGATTTGCAAAGCGTTGGAGCGAAGCAGATCACGGCCGCGCACAATGTCGGTGATGCCCATGTCGAGGTCGTCCACGGTGACGGCCAGCTGGTAGGAGTAGATGCCGTCCGAGCGGCGCACGATGATGTCGCCGATGTCGTGGGCGAGGTTGTATTGCTGGGTGCCGAATACTTCGTCGTGGAAGGTGATGGTGGTGTCGGCGGTGGCGATGCGCATCGAGTGGCGGTCGTTGTTGGCGAGGCGTTGTTTCGCACGCTGCGGTTCGCTGGCGATGAGGCGTCGGCATGTTCCTGGGTACACGGTGAAACGATCGCCTTCCTGTGGTGCAGAGGCGGCGCGGATGTCGGCGCGCGAGCAGAAGCAGGGGTAGATGAGCGGTGTTGCCTCAGAGGTGGCTGCTTCGTTGCCTGCTGTAGTGCTGCAGGGCTTGGAATCGTTGAAACCAGTACTGATGATATCGCTGATTTCGTCAAAGCTCAGCTTGCTGAGAAGCTCAAGCGCTTCCTGGTATAGGGCGTGTCGCGACGACTGGAATACCGGTTCGTCATCCCAACCGAGACCAAGCCATTCGAGATCGCGCATCATGGTTTCGGCGGCGCCGGGAACCACTCGTGGCTCGTCGATGTCTTCGATGCGCAGCCGTATGGAATCACCCGATTTGCGGGCGGAAAGCCATGCTCCGAGCATGGCGTAAACGTTGCCGATGTGCATGCGTCCTGATGGGGTTGGTGCGAATCGGCCGGTCATGGCTGCTCCTTTGGTGGGTTGACTGTGGCAGTACGCAACTGTACCCGTTGGGGTTTAGCTAGGTTTAGCGTAGGGCGATTCAGGTGGCGTGAGCCCCCATAGCCTTACGTTAAAGTGGTAGTATATGCCGTTCGGGTGCGTTCGTTTGTGATGGTAATCTACGAGCACGAGAATGGTATTCCGTTTTGTCGGATGAATGGGGTCGATATGACGAAAAGGCAGTTTAGTAACACGGAGGTCGAGTATCTTCGTGCGTTGCCGGCGGTTGAGTCGGTTACGGAAAATCGGATCACGTATTCGCGTGATTTTCAGATCAGTTGCATGCGCCGATATTTGGATGGCGAGCGGCCGAGCACGATTTTCACGTCGGCTGGGTTGAGCCCTGCGATCATCGGGCGCAAGCGTGTGGAACGTAATATCGCACGTTGGAAAGTGGATCTGGATATTATGGCGGCCGCAAGAAGCAATTCCACGACGGGCGCCTTGTCTTCCGACACCAGGGAACGATTGGTGACTGTGCAGTTGGGGCAGATTCGATCGCTGACGTGTCAGGTGCTTGCGTTGAAGGAACGCGTTGATGCTTTGGAACGCAAATTAGACGAATCGCAAGGCTGAATTTGAGTTCGCTGAGAAAATTTTTTTTGAAGAAAAAAGTTTTTTTCGGCGCGTGTTTAGTAAATCTTGCATATAGTTGCTGTCGGACGGAGTCTTTGAAGTTCCCCCTTCTACTGCCGTCTGTTTTATTAGCCCGTACGGATATCGGTCGCTTTATCGCTTCACTTCAGACCGTCGTACGGGCTTCTTCTTACTCTGGTAGAGGTAGTTGGGATTGAACGCAAGAGGCTGAACATGACTGCATATATGGACCATAAGAATCTTGCCAATGAGGTGATCGACGGTGTGCGTGCCGTGCAGATCGCCGATGGCGTGCACCGTGTGCTGGACCGCATCGCATCGGCGGAGCAGCATGCCGGGCGTGACGCAGGTTCCGTACGCCTGCTTGCCGCCACGAAAACGCGCGACGTGGGTGAGATCATGGCTGCGATCGACGCTGGCGTGCGTATGATCGGCGAGAATCGTCCGCAGGAAGTGATGGCGAAGGCCGAAGGATTGATGGCACGTTGCGGGGAGCGCGGATTCGCGTTGGGCGTTGCCGACGATGCCGGCGCTTCCACTATTGCGGGTGAGCATATTCCGTTCCATCTGATCGGCCAGCTGCAAAGCAATAAGATCGGCAAAGTGCTGCCGGTCGTCAACACCATCGAATCGGTTGATTCCCTTGACTTGGCGGAGAAAATCTCGCGCAGGGCCGTGGCGCGCGGCATCACCGTGGGCGTGCTGCTGGAAGTCAACGAATCGGGTGAGGCGTCGAAATCCGGCTGCGATCCCTCGCATGCCATCCGCATCGCGCAAAAAATCGGTACATTGGACGGACTTGAATTGCAGGGGCTGATGACCATCGGCGCGCATGTCGACGACGAAACCGCCATCCGCAAGGGATTCGAGCACCTGCGCAAAACCCGCGACCATATTCTCGAATCCGGCGAGCCGGGCACGCAATCCTGCCGCGAACTGTCGATGGGCATGACCGGCGACATGGAACTTGCGGTTGCGGAAGGATCCACCATCGTGCGCGTCGGCACCGCGATTTTCGGCGAGCGTGCTTTTATCTGACGTTTTCTTCCTGTGACGGGCCTTCGCATGATGTGATGGCCCGTTTTTTTCGATGTTTTTGATTGTCGGGCGTTGCATGTCGATGATATGGACGATTCGACGATTGTTGCGGGTAGACTGGCAGACATGAGAATCGCACGTTTTTCGCATAATGATGTACCGCAATACGCTTTCGTGCAGACCGACGAAAGCGACGGCAAGGACTATCTCGTAGCGCTTGAGGGGCATCCTCTGGCCGGTGCCGGTGTGAAGCCGACCGGCGAGCGTTTTCCGGTGGATGGCGATGGCATTCGTCTGCTCTCTCCGGTGATCCCGTCGAAGGTATACGGGCTGGCCAAGAATTATGAGGCGCACGCGCAGTTCATGCATGAAGCAGGCCATTCCGACATCAAGCACGCTCCGGAAGACATGGTGATCTTCTCCAAGCCGAGCACGTCGGTGATCGGCCCGGACGATCCGATCGTGATCCCGTCGTACTCGAACGATATGAATTTCGAGCCGGAAGTGGCCGTGGTGATGGGGCGCATCGCCAAGAACGTGACGGTCGAACAGGCCATGGATTACGTGCTCGGCTTCACTTGCGTGAACGATGTGACATTGCGTGACCTGCAGGGACTTGACCCGATGTGGACGCGTGCGAAAGGCTTCGACACCTCCTGCCCGCTCGGCCCGTGGATCGTGACCCGCGACGATTTGGATTGGAAGGACGCGAAGATCTCCTTCACGCTGAACGGTGAGGATGTCGAGCTGGCTTCCGGCACCACGGCGAATCTGATTCACGGCATTCCGGAGCAGATCGCGGCGATTTCCAGCTTCACGACGCTGCTGCCGGGCGACGTGATTCTGACGGGCACGCCGAACGCTTCCGGCCATCTTGATCCGGGCGACGAGGCGATCGTGCACGTCGAAGGCATCGGCAGCCTGCGCAACGTGGTGGTGCGCGGCTGATTGCCGATTGCTGATTGACATATTGAAGATATGAAGGCCGTCACCTTTCGTGGGTGACGGCCTTTGTGCTGCGTTGTTCGCGATTTCCCGTTTAGTGAACAAAAGTTGAGTGTTGCAGGCTCAACTTTTGGGAATAGAATGGTGGTGAAGTCGGTTGAGCATATCAGACAACGACATATGCGTCGACGCGACCGTGCGAAAAACGGACGATCGGCGCGAACCATGGAGGATGATATGGAACAGAAGTTCACCACAATGGCGCAGGAAGCCATTTCCGACGCCGTACAGAACGCGTCGGCAGCAGGCAACGCGCAAGTCGAAACCCTGCACCTGCTTGACGCGCTGCTGCGCCAGGAAAACGGCGTGATCCGCGGTCTGATCGAAGCCGCGGGCGGCAACGCGCAGAACATCAGCGCCGCCGTGCACCAAGCGCAGGACGCGCTGCCAAGCGCCAGCGGATCGACCACCGCGCAACCGCAAGTCAGCAGGCAACTATCCGCAGTACTTGCGCAAGCCGGCAAGGAAATGCAGCAGATGGGCGACGAATACGTATCCACCGAACATCTGCTCATCGCCATCGCGGCGGCAAAGCCGAATCAGAGCGCGCAAATCATGGAACAATACGGCGTGACCGCCGACGCGCTACGCAAAGCCGTGCCAACGATCCGAGGAGGCGCGAAAGTGACCAGTCCCGACGCCGAAGGCTCCTACAAAGCCCTCGAAAAGTATTCGACCGACCTGACGGCAGCCGCGAAAGAAGGCAAGCTCGACCCCGTGATCGGCCGCGATCAGGAAATCCGCCGAGTCATCCAGATCCTGAGCCGCCGCACCAAGAACAATCCGGTGCTGATCGGCGAGCCTGGCGTGGGCAAAACCGCCGTGGTGGAAGGCCTCGCGCAGCGTATCGTCGCCGGCGATGTGCCGACCACCCTGCAAAACAAGAAGCTCATCTCGCTTGATCTGGGCTCCATGGTGGCAGGTTCGAAATACCGTGGCGAGTTCGAGGAACGCCTGAAGAGCGTGCTGCAGGAAATCAAGAACGCAGACGGGCAGATCATCACGTTCATCGATGAGATCCATACCATCGTCGGCGCGGGCGCGGCCGAAGGATCCATGGACGCGGGCAACATGCTCAAACCCATGCTCGCGCGAGGCGAACTGCGCCTGATCGGTGCCACCACACTCGACGAATACCGTGAGAACATCGAAAAGGATCCGGCATTGGAACGCCGTTTCCAGCAGGTGTTCGTAGGAGAGCCGAGCGTGGAAGACACCATCGCCATCCTGCGTGGCATCGCACCGAAATACGAAGCCCACCACAAGGTGACCATCGGAGACGATGCGCTCGTGGCCGCGGCGACGCTGTCGAACCGGTATATTTCCGGCCGTCAGCTGCCGGACAAAGCCATCGATCTGGTTGACGAGGCCGCATCGCACCTGCGCATGGAACTCGACTCCTCGCCTGAGGAAATCGATGAACTGCAGCGTCAGGTCGACCGTCTCAAGATGGAAAAATCGTACCTGCTTGGCAATCCGAAAGACGATGCCGCCGCGCAGAAAGCGGAAAACGAGCTTGATGAAAGCGCTAAGGAACGTCTCGACGACCTCAACAAGGAAATCGCCGACAAAAGCGAGAAACTCAACGGTCTGAAAGCACGCTGGGACGCCGAAAAGAACGGGCACAACCGCATCGGCGACCTGCGCAAGAAGCTCGACGAACTACGCACCCAAGCCGAACGGTATGAACGCGAAGGCGATCTGGCGAAATCCTCCGCCATCAACTATGGCGAAATTCCGGCCATCCAGAAGGAGATCGCGCAAGCCGAACAAAACGAGGCGGCGGCCAAGAACAGTGCGGCAGGCGGTGCTGACGGTGGCTTGGGTGGCGATATTCCGATGGTGCCGGACCGCGTTGACGCCGACTCCGTGGCCGAAATCGTGTCCGACTGGACGGGCATTCCCGTCGGACGCCTCATGCAAGGCGAAAACGAGAAGCTGCTGACCATGGAAGACTATCTCGGCAAACGTGTGATCGGCCAGAAGGAAGCCATTCAAGCGGTTTCCGATGCGGTACGTCGTTCGCGTGCGGGCATTTCCGACCCGAACCGCCCAACCGGCTCGTTCCTGTTCCTCGGCCCGACCGGCGTGGGCAAGACCGAGCTCGCCAAGGCGCTCGCCGACTTCCTGTTCGACGATGAAAAGGCCATGGTGCGCATTGACATGAGCGAGTACATGGAGAAGGCCTCTGTGTCTCGTCTGATCGGTGCTGCGCCAGGCTACATCGGCTATGAGGAGGGTGGTCAGCTGACTGAGGCCGTGCGTCGCCGCCCATATTCGGTGGTGCTGTTCGATGAGGTTGAAAAGGCTAATCCTGAAGTATTCGACGTGCTGTTGCAGGTGCTCGACGACGGCCGTTTGACCGACGGGCAGGGCAGGACCGTGGACTTCAAGAACACGATTCTGATCATGACCTCCAACCTTGGCTCGCAGTTCCTGGTGAACACCGAACTGGATGACGAAGCCAAGAAGAAGGCCGTGATGGACGCCGTGCATATGCAGTTCAAGCCGGAATTCATCAACCGCTTGGATGAACTGGTTATGTTCCACCCGCTTACGCGCGAAGAGCTCGGCGGCATCGTGGACATTCAGGTGGCGCAGGTTTCGGCCCGCTTGGCGGATCGCCGCATCAAGCTGGATGTTACCGATTCGGCGCGCGATTGGCTCGCCAACACCGGTTACGACCCGGCGTATGGCGCTCGCCCGCTGCGTCGTTTGGTACAAACCGAAGTCGGCGACCAGTTGGCGCGCATGCTGCTGGCCGGCGAAGTGCACGACGGCGACACCGTGCTTGTGGATCAGACCGGCGGCGACCATTTGGAGCTCTCCTCGTGGGCGCCGGGGCAGATTGACGACGATTTTTCGGCAGAGGCTAAGTGACGGTCGGAGTCATTCGGCTGATCGGTTTGGCCTGACTGACTGTTGATTGGCCGAGTCACGAAAACGGTCTAACCGTTGACGGTGGGCGGACTGCGCACATGCGGGTCCGCCCATTTTTCGTGCGATTGCGCGATTTTCTTTTGCGAAAACCGTTTTACCGTGACGGTTGGCGGTCGTATGCCTGCAAAACCAAGCCTGCGACCGTCAAAACCGTCGCACCGATCAACACGGCAATCGCAAGCTTCGGCTGAAGCCCGAAAATCAGCCACAAAGCGAACGTCCACACCGCGATGACCATCGTCACGGTCGCGGTAATCTGCGTTACCCGCGTGCGAATCTCATATGTGATGCTGGCCTGGATAAGCGTATCCATGCTTTGCTGTGTTTCTTGCGTTTCTTGAGATTGTATTTCTTGCTTTTCTTGCGATTGTGCGGTCGGAATATCGCCTTCCGATGCTTTCTTTACCATGGGGCGTTGCGCGATCAGCGAAATCGCAAGCGATAGCACGGCGACCATGCTTGCGAAAGCGAAATACTGATTGCGTGACCCCGCGGGGAAAATCCATGACACCACGCACGCCAGCAGACTGTAGACGTACACGATGGTCATGGCGAGCGACAGCAGCGAATCCGCGTTGAGCGTGTGGCTTTTCAGGGCGGCGATACCGCGATTGTGCATCGGCGCGGCGCAGTAGAACATGACCGGCGTGGCGATGATGGCGTGCAGCCATGGATTGGTCAGCCAGTGGGGAAGTGTGATGCCGCCGAATGTCAGCATGGTTACGGTGAATGTGGGAGCGGTCAGTATGGTTGCGATGGCGAGACGCTTGGCGATGTCGCTTCGGTGTGTTGCGCCGGCTGCCTCGTCTGGATTTTCGGTGTGATTTTCGGTGTGATTCTTGGCGGGCTTGTCATCGGTGATGCGTTGGTGGGAGGGGGCTATGTCATCGTTTTCGCTTAGGAATAGCCTGAGGATGGCCCAAGTGGCCACGGCCGCCGCAACAATCGCCGCCACCGTCATAAACAAATCGAATCCCATGTGTTTCCGAACCCCCGGATTGCCTCTTGAATGCCTCTCGAATATTCAGCGTGCTCGCGTTGCCGCATGTTCGTGAGCATGCTTTCGGCTCCAAGCATAATGCAGCTGGGCATGGATGTCTTGCGAACTTTGATCTTCCAAGATGTCTTGGTCATGCTGTTATATAGAACATATGTTCGACAATCCTGTGTTTGTGGTGATTCTTCTGGTGGTTGTGGCCGTGCTTGGAGCCGCGGCCGGCTTTTTCGCGGGCCGTTCCAAAGGGCAGGAAATGGCCCGTGATGCGAAAACCGCTGATCTTAACGAGGCGAAAGCGCAGATCGAAGCTGATCGGCAGGAAATCAGCGAATTGTCCACGGCGGTGACCCAATACCGCACGCAGGCGGAAGGGTTGGCCCAGCAGTTGACCTATCTCAAATCGCAGCTCGCGCAGGCCCAGCGGGCCGAACAGGAACGTGTGGAGCGGGAGCGTGAGCGTGCCGCGGCCGAAGCGGAACGCAAGCAGGCCGAAAACGAGCGAAAACTGCAGGAGCAGAGCAAGGTATTGTCCGCGCTCGCGCCCGTGCAAAAGAATCTTGACGCCCTGCAGCAGAAGGTTTCGCAGATCGAAGAGGGTCGCAAGCGGGAAATGGGTGCGCTTGGCGAGCAGCTCAAGGGGCTTGGCGAGCAGCAGGCTCGTCTTGACCGCGAAACCAACGCCCTGTCGTCCGCGTTGCGCAACAACAAGGTGCGCGGCGCGTGGGGTGAGGCGCAGCTGAGGAACATCGTGGAATCCGCGGGGCTTCTGGAGCATGTGGATTTTGACACCCAGGTGGTCGTCACCGACGTGGATGGGCGTACGCAGCGTCCGGATATGATCATCCATATGCCGGGCGGCAAAACCATTCCGATCGATGCCAAGGCTCCGTATGCCGACTACCAGAAGGCGTGCGAGATTCCCGATACCGCCACGCCCGAGGAGCTGACGCGAAAGTCGGAGCTGCTGCATGCGCATGCCAAGGCAGTGCGTGAACATGTGAAGACCTTGGGCGACAAGGCCTATTGGAACGCGTTCGCCGATGCCCCCGATTTTGTGATCGCCTTCATCCCCAACGAATCCCTGCTGCAGGCGGCTTTGGAAACTGACCCGACGCTGATGGATGACGCGTTTGCACGCAAGGTGGCTTTGACCTCGCCGATTACCCTATGGGCGGTGCTGAAATCCGTGGCATACGCGTGGCAGCAGCAAAGCCTGACCGATGACGCGAAAATGCTGTTCGACCTGTCCCGCGAATTGTATGAACGGTTCGCGGTGTTGGGCGATCGCGCCACCAAGCTGGGGTCCGCCATCACCAAAACGGTCGGTGCCTACAATGCGTTCGCCTCGTCACTGGAATCGCGCGTGCTGGTCACCGCACGCAAGCTGCAGCGCGTCGACCAGAGCAGAATCATCGAACCCGTAAACATGATCGCGCCAGAAAAGGCCGACATCCGCGAACTCACCGCCCCTGAAACCAACGAGCAGTAGGTGCTGCGAAAAGGGTGTATTATGGGTGCTTTGGAGCAAGTGCTGCAGCGGGTGTTGTAATGCTATTTGGCTTTGTATGGGGGTCTATAAATCCTTGATGAGGCTCTTTTAAGGGGATTGTCCGGCTTCCGCCGTCTTTGTTGCAAAGGGGCTGCTGGCTGGAATTGTTATTGAATTGTTACTGGCTGGGATTGTGGTGAAAGTCACCATAGCTTTGAATAGAACATAGACCGTTAACGTTCACAGTGTTGTAGGGCGCGTCGCGGTTCGTGGTTGGACATGGACGGTCCGGCCATGCGGCCACAAGCAAAAGAAAAACAATAAATACGGACCAGCGCCGCCGACTCAGAACGAACAACGGTGATGCAGTAATGAAGCATAAGCAGAGCGCTAGCTATCACTCTATGTCGTAACCGTGTGCGGCGGTGGTAAATCAAGGAGAGTGCATGAAACGACATAGCCAACGATTACGCGATATTCTCAGACGTGGGCTTGCCATCGCGGTCACGGTACCGATGATGGTTTCGTTCGCGCCGGTCGCATTCGCTGAAGACGGCGCCGGAACCGGTAACGGTTCGGCAACCCCCTCTGCTTCAAGCGGTCTGAACCTGCTTGCCAGCTATGATTTTTCCGACGGAACTGCGACTGACACATCCGGCAACGGGTACAACCTGACCATGAACGGCGGTGCGAAGGTCGAAGCGTTCGGCGACAGGAACAATAACCAGGCGTTGTCTCTGCGAGGCAATGGCCAGTATGCTTCGTTCCCGGATGAGCTGTTCGCCAAGGCGGGCAACTCGTTCACCATGGAATTCGCTGCCAAATCACGTCATGCTGATGACGGCAACTATTTCAGCTTCTCTGTGGGTGGAAGCCAGCAGAAATACCTGTTCTGGTACCTGAGCACCAAGTCCACGAAGTTCGTCATTTCCGATAACAAGTGGAACAATGAGCAAGGATTTAAGACTTCGCTGTCTAACAATGACAATATCTGGCACAACTACAAGCTGATCGTCGACGGCGAAACCCTCACCATGCTTCGTGACGGCGAACTTGTCGGATACAAGGCAAACACCGGCATCACCATGGCCGATCTGGGCAGCACCGCCGCAACCATCGGCAAATCCCTGTATAGCGGCGACGCTTATTGGAGTGGCGCGATCGATGACATCAAGATCTATCAAGGTGCGGACGTCACGTTGCCAAGCAGCGTGACGATCGTTGGCGATGGCGTGCTTGACGGTGCACTGACCATGGTTGAAAACAGCGCTACGAAGCTAACGGCCACGGTTTCTCCTGAAAACGCCATCAGCACCGATGTGACATGGGAGTCGTCGAAGACTTCCGTCGCCACCGTCGGCAGCGACGGCACCGTCACGGCTGTCGGAGAAGGAACCACCACAATCACGGCGACTACGAAGGCCGGCGGCGTTTCCGCAAGCGTTGACGTCACCGTCAAGCCGTTGGATCCGGCGACCGTGGTCCAATTCGATCTGGATTCCGCGATTTCTGCCGTCAACGAGGCAACCACCGAGAATCTGCCGCTGATTTCCACCGGCTCGAAGTACGGATCCACCATCACTTGGACGTCTTCCAATGAAAATGTGATCACCGGAACCGATACAAATTACCAGGCGCCGTCGGTCGGATCCGCTGACCCGTATAAGGGTGCAGGCGTTGTGACCCGCCCTGCATACGGTGACGGCGATGCCGCGCCGGTAGAGCTGACCGCCACCGCGGCCAACGCTGACGGCAGTGTCACCAAAACCGCCAAAGTGTCGGTGATAGTCAAGGAAAAGACTCGCGAAGTGCCTGACGAAGCCTATGCCGCAGTCACCTTCCTGTCGGATTCCGACAAGACGAATGGTAAGACGGGCGAAGCGCTGTACATGTCTGCCACGGAAGGCAACAACTTCTTCTCCTTCAAGGAAATCAACAATTCCAATCCGGTCATCGAATCTTACGCCGATACCAAGGGCCTGCGCGATCCTTACGTGCTCAAGTCGCATGACGGGGACAAGTACTACATGATCGCCACCGATCTGAAGGTTTCCGCACAAGGATGGGGCCAGAACCAGCAGTATGGTTCGCTCAAGGTTGAAGTGTGGGAGTCCAAGGACATGGTCAACTGGACTCGCACCAACGCGGCCGACGGCGATACCGGCATTAAAATCAATGTCGACAATGCGGGCATGACGTGGGCTCCGGAAGCCTACTGGGATGATTCGCTCGGTGCTTACGTGGTGTTCTTCTCGTCACGTATGTACACCGACGACACCCGTTCCACCGCGGTGACCAGCACCAATACCGGCTACGCGTATAACGTGCTGCTGTACTGCATCACCCGCGACTTCAAGACCTTCACCGAACCGGTGATGTGGCAGGATACCAACTATTCCCGTATCGACTCCACGGTCATCAAGGTTGGCGACTACTACTACCGCTTCACCAAGAACGAGGAAAGCGGCGCTGCCGGAAGCTACATCACCAACGGCAAGTCCACGTTCCTTGAGCGTTCGAAGGTGCTGACGGCCACCACCGAGGAGGCATCTCCCGATACCGATCCGGAAACCGGCTGGCAGCTGCTTGACCAGCGCATCTTGCCGTTCGAAGGTCCGGAGGCTATCAAGCTCAACGCCGGAGACAAGTATCAGAATGAAGCAGGGGATGCCATGGTCATCATGGCTGATTCCGGTGGATACCAGCCGTACATGACCAGCGAATCCGCTCTGCTGAGCTGCGATTGGAACAACCGACTGTCGCAGACCGATGGATGGCATACTCAGAAGGATCAGAACGCGGGTGTGAGCGGCTACGTGTATGCCAATGGCATGCCGACCCCGACCCGCCACGGTGCGTTCGTCAATGTGCCTGCTGCCATCGCCGAGAACATGCATCGTTGGACGACCGCCAACCCCACCACTCCGGATGCGACTGACTCCACGACCAAGCTGGAGCGCGGTAGAGACACGCTGACTGCCACTGTCACCGCCAAGGACGGCGGCAATGTGGCCGGATCGGTTGTCTTCACCGCTGGCGACTGGACCGAAACCGTCAAGCTCAATGCTGATGGCGTCGCAACAGTCACCGCTCCAGAAGGCACGCTGGGCAAAGTTTCCAAGATCACGGCGGCCTACGGTGGGTATACCGATAACTTGGTCAACGTGTCTGACGATGCAATCGAGCAGACTCCGGATCCTGATCCGACTCCGGACCCGACTCCTGATCCTGATCCTGATCCGACTCCGGCTCCGACCACTAAGCCCGGTACTACCACCACCAAGAAGACTGCGAAGAAGGCTGCGGTTGTGGTGAATACCGGTGCCAATGTCAAGGGCATAGCGCTGGTCGCCGCAATCCTGGCCATCGGTGGTGCGTTGGTTGTTCTGCGTCGCTGGAAGGCAGCTCGCTGACTTCACATGAACGCTTCGCCTATTCCGTTTCCACGTATTCCATCCATCCCGCGTGAAAACAAGACGAAGCTCCGTAAGAGAAACCGTCCGGTTCTATTTACCTCCTTTCCGGACGGTTTCTCATCCTCCTTGTTATGCATGAATCGCATGCACTAATGCTGAATTCTTCAAGGAATATTTATGAATACGAGAAAACATCTCACCGTCAAACGGTTGACCGGCGCTATCGTCGCCGCCGCAACCATGACTGCCGTTCTGCTCGTTGCGCCAAGTACGATGGCATCGGAGCCATCGGCGCTTGACAAATACAAGAACGAAAGCAGCCTGCTTGTAGATCTGAATTTCAACGATCTTACGGCAGGACAAACCGGAACCTACCAATCGGGAAATATCGTCGCTTCGATTAATGGCCAGACGGCCACGGGAACCGGCGAAGACGGCACCACTGCAGCCAACCTGTCCAGCGGATTCTGGATGAGCCTGACATCCGCGGATGGTAGTGCGGTGCTTCAAGGCAAGCATGCCATTACCATCAGCTACGATTCGAAGCCCGCATCAAGCGGCAACAGCGGCTGGACGCTGTACGCGGCCCGCGATGCGGCGAAACCAACCTATGGTTATGAGCATTACATCGGCTTTCTTGACAGAACCGACAAGATCACATTCGAACGCTACAACAACACCACGGGCGGTCGCACGGGAGCCAATGTCAGCGGTGCTTCCAGTGTCGGCTGGAAGCACGTGGATGTAGTCGTATCCGACGAATCCACCACAATGTACGTCAACGGCACACTTGTGAACAGCGTGGAGGCCAAAGAAAGCCATGATCTGACAGAAATCCTCGGCAAAGACGGTGGTATTCTGCAACTCGGCAAAGCGAATTGGGGCGCGGAATACTTTACCGGTCTGATCGACAATTTCAAGATTTACGACAGTTCCCTAGCTGCGGCGACCGATGCGTTCAACGCCATCAGCGTTGCGCAAGAGGCAACCGAAAACTTCTCCGTCATTACGGAAAGCAACGGTGTGCCGATCGTTTGGTCGAGCGATAACAACGCGATCCGGTTCACGGAAGATGGAACCGCGCAAGTTACTCGCCCCGCAGTCGGTGAAGCCGATGCTGTGGCAACTTTGACTGCCAAGCTCAACGGCTCGGACGATCAGTTGCGGACGTTTAAGGTTACGGTTCCGCACATCATATCGGACGATGAGAAGATCCAAAGCGATCTTGATGCCGTGAATATCTTGGACGCCGACGATATTCGTAGCAATTTCGTGGTGCCGACGGTCGGTGACAATGGCTCCGCCATTACATGGTCCGTCAAGAACGATGGCGGTGCGAACGCTTCTATCGCCGAAGGATATAACGAGAACAATGCCAAAGTATCGGTGAATCGGCCGGCTGCCGGCAAAGATTCCGTCAACGTGACATTGGAAGCGACGGCGACGAACAACGGTGCCACCGCAAACCGGGAATTCCCGATCACCGTTTCGCCGATGCCTTCCGACCAAAGCAAAGATGAGGCATACATTTGGGCGTTCTTCACCGGCGAAGGCGTGGGAGGCGAGAAGATAAGCCTCGCCGCTTCCAAGGGCAACAACGCGCTCGACTGGAATACGCTCAATGAAGGCACTCCGCTGTTCACCTCCACCGAAGGCGAACAGGGATTGCGCGATCCATTCATCATGCGCTCGCATGACGGCGACACCTTCTACATGCTTGCCACCGATCTGAAGATCTCCGGCAGGAAGGGCAGCTTCTCGGCGGCACAGTACAACGGTTCGCTGTATATCGAGGTTTGGGAATCCAATGATCTGGTGAACTGGACGAACCAGCGTCATATCAAGGTCAGCGACGACAGCGCGGGCAACACGTGGGCTCCGGAAGCCTACTGGGATGATGAGTTGGGCGAATATGTGGTCTACTGGGCCTCGAATCTGTACGACAATGACGATTCGAGCACTCGTACCTCGCCAAGTTACAACCGCATGATGTATGTGACGACGCCTGATTTCATCACGTTCTCCAAACCGAAGACGTGGATTGACGTGGATCGGAGAGGCCAAGCTGGAGCGGGTTCCATTGATGTGACGGTGCAGAAGGAAGGCGACACCTACTACCGCATCTACAAGGATGAAAAGTCGATGACCTTGCGCCAGGAGAAGTCCAACACCCTGACCGATTCCATTGGAAAAGCCGGCGTCAAAGACTACAGCACGGCATTGTCCGGCAGCTCGTGGAGCGAAGTCGGCACCGCGATCGGCAACGACAAATCCAACGGATACGGTGGCACCTTCTCCGCAGGCGAAGGCCCCTCGCTGTTCAAAGCCAACGAAGGCGATGTGAACGGATACCAATACTATCTGTTCGCCGACCAGCCCAGCTATCACGGAGGTCCGAACCATTACGTGCCCATGGCGACCACCGACATTTCCGACGCTTCGAAGTGGACGGTAATCGGCGACAAGATGCCCGAGGAGAACTTCCCCGTCAATTCCGATGGTGGCAAGCCCCGTCACGGCACCGTGGTTCCGGTCACCCGCGCCCAGTATCAGACCGTGCTTGAAGCCTATGCGCCGAGCATCGCGGTCAAGTCGGTGGCATCGATTGACGTGTCCACTAACGCCGGGACCGCTCCGACGATGCCGGGAACCGTGCATCTGACAATGGCTGACGGCTCCGAACAGGATGCTGACGTGCAATGGGATGACATCGACGCGGACCAGTACGCCAAGGCTGGCACCTTCACCGTCAAGGGAACCGCCCAAGACGACTCCCGCATGCCCGTGGAGGCAACCGTGACGGTATCCAAGCCGGATGACGGCAAGGATGATCCCAAAGATGACGATGCTGCCAAGAAAGCCGGATATCTGTGGCTGTACTTCAACGCATCCGACTATGAAAAAATCAATTACGGATACAGCAAAAACGGCCTGAAATGGCAGGCGTTGAACGATGGTGAGGCAATCATGTCTTCCACGCAAGGCACCAAAGGCATCCGCGATCCGCATCTGATTCGCTTGGAAGAGCCGGATGCGGACGGCAACAAGTATGTGATGCTCGGCACCGATCTGCACGCCGAAGGAAGCGCTTCGGGCGGTTCTTGGAATCAGATCAACGCCAGCACCTATCTTGTGGTCGCCAAATCCAAGGATCTCGTCATCTGGACCGATCCTGAACTGGTACCAACCGGTTTGGAAGGCAAAGTCGGCAACGCTTGGGCTCCCGAAGCGATCTGGGACGCCGAAGCGGGCAAATATCTGGTGTATTGGTCAAGCCGCGACCTGTCAACAGGCGGAGACAATCCCACTACTGGCAATACCGCGCTGAAAGTGTACAAAGCATACACTTCGGACTTCACCACGTTTGAGAATCCTCAAATCTGGATCGATCAAAGCTCGGCCGACCTGCATAACATCATCGACACCACAATCGTGCAAGGCGATGACGGATCCTACTATCGTTTCTCCACATCGGATTGGTACACGGTGATCGACACCGCGGATTCTCTGGAAGCGCAGAAGTGGACCCGACTAGTTGAACGCGACTCCGAAGTCAATGCCGACGGCACGTCGAAAATTACTGGAGACAAAGTCGTCAAGACCTCGGAATCAGGATTGAGCACCCGCATCGAAGGTTTGACCGTGTACCAAGGCACTGATGGGGCGTGGATTGTGATGGGCGACAACGGAGGCTACGCCGGCTGGACCATCGCAAAACTGTCGTCCCTGAAGAAGTCGGGCACATTCTCAAAGGCCTCAGCCAATTTCGGACAGCGATTCCGCCATGGCACCGTCGTCCGTCTAAACGTCGACGAGGAAACCGCCGTGCTCGCAGCTTACGGCGAACATACCGCGCCCAACACTCCTCTGGCACAGCAGAAGAATCCGATCGCGCAATTCACCTTTGACGATGAGGAAACCGGTTACACCAGCGATCTGGCAGTTGCCGGAATCCACGGAACGGCCAAGCTTGAAGATGGCAACAACGGCACCAAAGCCGCTCGACTGGGCAGCGGTTCCTGGCTGAGCGTCACGCAAACCAATGGCGCCGCACTGCTGTTGGACGCCACCGAGTTCACCGTCTCCTACGATGCTAAGCCCGACTCCAACGGCAATACCGGCTGGACCTTCTACGCGGCTCCGTCCACGGCTGCCCCGACGTACAACCAATCCGAACACTACATCGGAGTGCTTGATAAGGTCGGCAGCGTTGTTGTCGAACGATACAACACCGACGGCAATCGAGATGGTCGAGGCAACGCATCGGCCACCACAAGCGGCGACGGATGGCACAACGTGACCGTCACGGTAAACGCGAAGGCGACACGTGTCTACATCGATGGCGTGCTTGCCGGCGAAAGCACGGACGTTTCCGGGCTGGGCGTCAAGGAAATCCTTGGCGAAACCGGAGGAATCCTGCAAATCGGCAAAGCCAACTGGGGATCCGGCGAATACTATTCCGGTCTGATGGACAATCTGACCATCTGGAATCGAACGCTGAACGCCAACGAAATCGCACAACGGAACAACGCGCCCGCGCTCGCATCCATCACTGTGGGCACTGTGCCGACCTCGTCGCAAGCAGATGCATTGCGTGGCACCGATAAGCACAGCAACGTGCGTACCAGCATGGATTGCGACGCGAAAACCATCACCTCCGTAGTGAACAATCGTGCCGAGATCAACGCCGTTCCGGTAACGTTCGCGCTGACTTACGACGATGCGAGTGTCACGGTCGATGGCAAGTCGTTTGCCAGCGGTGACAAGCTTGACATGTCCAAGAAGCATACGCTTGTAATCGAATGTTCGGACGGCAACGGTGGTATCGTTAGCGAAAAATGGACGCTCGAAAAGGCGGTTCAGTCAAATAATCCGGTTTTGCCGGGGCAATATGCCGATCCGGATATCGATTATTTCGACGGAAAATTCTGGATTTTCCCGACGACTGATGGCTTCTCGGGATGGAGTGGGAATTACTTCCATGCTTTCAGCTCGACCGACCTGGTCAACTGGACCGACGAAGGAGTGATCCTCGACGTGGATAAGAATCACGAGCCGACCACGAATGGCGACGAGAATACGGCAATTTCGCCTTGGTCTGTCGGATCCGCATGGGCGCCGACCATCGAGAAAAAGAATGGCAAGTATTACTTCTACTACTGCGCCAAGCTTGAGAGCGGTGAATCGGCGATTGGCGTGGCGGTAGCGGATTCGCCTGCCGGCCCATACAAGGCGGCCAAAGACCCCATCGTTACGCGTTCGATGGAGGGTGTGACTGTGGGGCAGGCCATCGATCCGTCGATTTTTACCGATGATGACGGCACGTCGTATATCCTGTACGGCAACGGTTCGGCGGCCATCGCCCAATTGAGCGATGACATGATGAGCGTGGTGCCGGGAACGGTCAAACGGATCAACGGTCTGAACAACTTCCGGGAATCCGTTGTGGTGTCCAAGCGCGATGGCGTCTATCACTGGACGTGGTCATGCGACGATGCCGGATCGGCGAATTACCACGTCGAATACGGCACTTCGCCGTCGCTGTTCAAGGAAGATGGCTCCGTGACTGATATCGACAACCATGGCGTGCTCCTGCAAAAGGACGCGTCGAAGAATTTGCAGGGTACGGCCCATCAGTCCGAAGTGCACGTGGTGGACGCGAATGGCGAAGAGCGCTGGTTCATGGCGTATCACCGTCACTACACTCCGCTTGGCGTGTTTACTTCCGGGCTTGGCTTTCACCGCGAAACCGCGATCGACGAGATCACCTTCGACGAAAACGGGCTGATGCAAACCATCAATCCTACCGATGAAGGCGTGTCGATCACGATGGCGAAGACCGATGCGTTGTCTTCCGCTGTTGCGGATGCTGCGGCGGTGGTCAACAACGGATATGACAGTGGGAAGTGGGATGCGTTCGTTGAGGCTCGTGACGCTGCGAAACTGGCGCTGTCTAAGGCTTTGGATGAGGGGCTATCGCAGGCGGACGTCGATGAGGCGTCTGAAGCGTTGACAGCGGCGCAGGCTTCGCTGAAGAGCGATTCGGACAAGCCCGGAGATTCGGACAAACCTGGGGATTCGGATAATTCTGGTGGTAATTCCGGTAATTCTGCTGGCAATGGTAAGAACAATACTGCTTCCAAGACCGGCAACAAGGTTGCCAATACCGGTTCGGCTGTCAGTGGCGTAATCGCCGTGATGGTGTTGCTGGTGGGAGCGGGTGTGGTATTGCGCCGGTGCGTCAGCGGGGCTGGAAGCGAGACCAGATGAGAGTCCGGAAGCGAACCTGGAAGCGGAGTTTGAAACAGATCTGAAGTGGATTCTCGCGCTTAAGTGAGTAATCTGCTGCTCTCGCCGGTTTCTTGGGTTCGGTTTCTTGGGTTCGGTTTCTTGGGTTCGGTTCAGGCCGGTTTCATCTTTATGGTGAGACCGGCCTGACTTTTGAAATGTTGATTTTCTGTTGACTATTTGTTGATTTTCTGTTGACCATCTGTTGATGGGAGATATTGGACGTTGCTTGTTGACACCAACACTGTCACTCTTTTGACGAGTAGAAACGGTAGGCTGGGACTATGACCGAAGAGAAGACTTTCCGTAAGACCAAGCCGGTTGCTGAATCCACTGCCGCAACCGCTGGCGATACTGTGAACGCAGCCGTTGGTTTCGCCATGCTTGAACCGCGTGATCAGCTCAAGTCGCTGCTGCAGGCCGAGATGGCCGATAAGCCGTTCTCGGAACTTTCCTCAGTGTTGTTCGACCATCGTGGAGCGTCGATTGTTGGGCATATTTTGTTGGATACGTTGGAAGAGGCCGGCTATTCCGTTGATGATTTCGATGCGGTTGGTGCGCTGACTGCGGCTGCGGTTCCGCTGGTTTCCGCTATGATCCAGGCGGCCGCTTCTCGAGGTGAAAACCTTAACGGTTTTGTGATGGATTTTGTGTATCCGTCCATCAAGGGGCCTTCGATTGCCGGTAAACGTGTGGTGTTGCTGGATTCCTGGCTGTCTGAAAAGTCATATGTGCAGACGTCCTCTTTGGTCACCTTGCGTAACGGCAATGAGTTGAGCCTTGACTTCTCCGTGGTGAAGAACGAAGGCGCCGAAGTGCTTGCTGTCGCTTCGTTGATTGGTGGCGTCGATATGGCCGACCCGTCGATCAAAGTCGTCAATCCGGTGGATGGGTCCGAAGCTGAACTGCCGTTTGTGGAGGTCTTCAAGGAGTCGGAGCTTCACTGACCAGCGCGACTTTCCGGTTGTACCGGCGGTTTTTTTAATGATGTCATCCGCCGTGTTTCATGGAATGTTTCACGGGTATTGTTCTGTTGGAATCATGCTGACGTTCATGCTGACATGAGTAAAGGAAAAATAAAGTCGGCAGTACGGATGCGGTTGACGGCAGGCGATCTCCAAAATCGCGGTGGGCAATGCTGCGATTGCCGATGTTGATCGTGGGCGAATGGTGGAAGATATAACAGAAGTTACCTGTCGACGAAATATCGGACGACGAATGTGAGGAAAATCGTGCATCAGCCTAATCCTATTGATATTGCGGCGAAAGCGTCCGGAGAGCCGGCTTTTCGTGAGGTGGGCGTAGGTCCGTGGGGCCAAACGCATCCTGGCGAACCTCGTCCGGATGATCCGCAATCACCGAATTATGATCGTCGATTCGATACTGTGCTGCTTGATGAGGGCGACCGTCGTAACGTGCTTGACCGGTACCGCTACTGGACGGTTTCGGCCATTAAAGATGATCTTGACGATCATGGTCGGCATGATTTCGAAGTTGCCGTGGAAAACTGGACGCACGATTTCAATATCGGATCCATGGTGCGCACTGCCAACGCATTCCAAGCGAAACGTGTACATATCGTCGGACCGCACAAGTGGAATCGCAAGGGCGCGCTGATGACGGAACTGTACCAGCACGTCGAAAACCACCCGTCCATAGCCGAGCTTGTCGAATGCTGGAAGCTGCGCATTGCCGGAGAAATCGCCGCAGCCCAATCGCAAGCGGCCGCAATCGCATTCCGCATGCGCGAAAATGCAAAAAAAGCGAACTGTGCCTGCATGAGTGAGGCGGCTTCGTTAGCTGAGATCCGTGTTGCTGGGTGCGCTCCATCTGGTATTTCAATGGACGTTTCAGCTACGAGTGGTATTGAACATGGAAACGAGTCCACTTGTATGGCGCAGTTGGCGGCGATTAATCAGCGTATCGCCGAGTTGAAGGCCGCGCGGGTGATTGCGCTCGATATCATTCCCGGCGCGGTGCCGATGGAAACCTACCATTTCCCGAAGCGATGCCTCATGCTGTTCGGCGCGGAAGGTCCGGGGTTGTCTGAAAAGGCGCTCGAACTGGCCGATGACGTGGTCTACATTTCTCAGTTCGGCTCAGTCCGTTCCATTAACGCCGGAGCTGCCGCAGCAGTCTCCATGCACGCCTGGATCGCCCAACACGCCACCATCCAACCCTAATTTCCGTTCCTGATTTTCAGCCTTGATTTCCAGTTCCGACTTTCAGTTTTGACTTCCAGTTCTGGCTTCAGTTTTGATTTCTAGTTCTGGCTTTCAGTCTTGATTTTCAACCTTGGCTTTCAACCTTGACTTCGCGTGACGATACCTTCCTTTTGGACTGCCTCCCTTTTTGTTGCTCAAAATGGGAGGCAGTCCAGTTTGCGGGAGGATTGTTCATCCTAGAGTCCAGTTTTCTCCAGTGACTGGAGGTTTTTGGACTGTGCGGGCGTGTCAGCGGGAGGATTCCTCCAGTGGGTGGGTGATTTTGGACTGTGCGGGGCGTGCCGGCAATGCCGGTGTGACGTGGTTGCGGGGCGAGACGAAATGGGCGGGCGCTCGTCACACAGACGCGTTAATGTTAGGGACATGCCTACTTTCACCAAAGAAGAAATCGTGCATCTGGGCGATTTGGCCCGAATTGCACTTACTGACGAGGAGATCACCCGTCTGCAGGGCGATCTGAACGTCATCGCAGAATCCATCAACAAGGTCCAGGAAGTCGCTACCGACGATGTGGAACCAACCGCGAACCCGATTCCGCTGGAAGCCTACATGCGCCCGGATGTGCCGGAAACCCCGCTGACTCAGGAAGAGGCGACCGCAGGAGCCCCGGTTTCCGAGGCCGGCATGTTTGTTGCACCGCGCATTCTGGGGGAGGAGTGACATGAGCGAACTCGTCAAGCTTTCCGCCGCCGAGATGGCGGCTAAGATCAAGGCCAAGGAAGTTTCCAGCCGTGAACTGGTTGAAGCGCATCTCGAAGTCATCGAGGCCGCCGAGCCGAGCATCAAGGCTTTCCTGAAGGTGTCCGGCGATCAGGCTCTCGAACAGGCCGACGCCTTCGATGCCAAGTCCGATGAGGAAAAGGCACAGCTGCCGGAACTTGCCGGCGTGCCGATCGCCATCAAAGACATGATCGTCACCAAGGGCATCGAAACCACCGCAGCCTCCAAGATCCTCGAAGGCTGGGTGCCTCCGTACGACGCTACCGTCATCGAGAAGCTCAAGGCTGCAGGCATGCCGCTGCTGGGCAAGACCAACCTCGATGAGTTCGCTCAGGGTTCGTCCACCGAGCATTCCGCCTACCAGACCACACACAATCCGTGGGATACCGAACGTGTTCCGGGCGGTTCCGGCGGTGGTTCCGCAGCTGCAGTGGCAGCGTTCGAAGCCCCGCTCGCCCTGGGTACCGACACCGGTGGCTCCATCCGTCAGCCGGGCTCGCTGACCGGTACCGTCGGCGTCAAGCCGACCTATGGTGGCGTCTCCCGTTTCGGTGCGATCGCCATGGCTTCCTCGCTCGACCAGATCGGCCCGTGCTCCCGCACCGTGCTCGACGCGGCCCTGCTCCAGGAAGTGATCGGCGGCCACGACAAGCGTGATTCCACGTCCATTCCGGAAGGCCCGCGCCCGATGGTGGCGGCCGCCCGCGAAGGCATGAAGCGTGATCTGAAGGGCCTCAAGGTCGGTCTGATCAAGGAGCTCGGCGGCGAAGGCTTCCAGCCGGGCGTTATGGCACGCTTCAACGAAGGTGTCAAGAAGCTTGAGGAGATGGGCGCTGAAGTCACTGAAGTGTCTCTGCCGCACCTGCCGTACTCCCTTGGCGCGTACTACATCATCATGCCGTCCGAGGTCAGCTCCAACTTGGCCCGTTACGATGGCATGCGCTACGG